>Ga0163144_10015841_pt1 | contig 15502 bp, 14 predicted proteins | sample OliLak19BULKMAT1_FD_123175 | JGI IMG/M metagenome (GOLD analysis project Ga0163144, IMG submission 123175) | Freshwater microbial mat bacterial communities from Lake Vanda, McMurdo Dry Valleys, Antarctica - Oligotrophic Lake LV.19.BULKMAT1 | ecosystem: Environmental > Aquatic > Freshwater >...
AGACCGGCGCCCTCGCCTTGCGGTGGCGGCGGGACGGCAGGGAGTTGTTCTTCCTGTCTTCGAACGGCCGTTTGCCTTCGGTCCCAATCGCGTTGGCTCCGGTGCCGAAGATCGGCGAGGCGGTTCCTCTTTTTCCGATTGCCCTTGAGGCCAGATTCGCCCTTCACTCGCCTACCGGGTTTGACGTCTCGACCGACGGGCAGCAATTCCTGATTCCGATCGTGAGCTCGCCGGAGAAGTCAGAAATCGTGGTGATGCAAAACTGGGAAGCCGCCGTAGGGCGAAACCAAAACAACCGGCGGTAATTGCGTCAAGGTTGAAATCGGTCGAAACCCAGCTGGGCTTGCCGGGGGCAAGGAGTGGTTGAGGACGAACCAGCGGAATAAGAGGTGCTCCCGGTGTAAACGCGTGATCCTTGGAGGGCCGCTGCCTGAGGTTGACCGCGTTACTGGCGATCAAAGGAGGAGGCAGAAGAGTAGTTCGAGTCGAGGCGCCGAAACGAAGGGCTGGATCCTTAGGATTCAGCCGCTGCCCGGTTCTGTGCCAAATAATGTTGACGTCCCTATGTAAAACAATTCTGAAGGTGATAGATCTATCCAAATCCCAGGAGGCCCTCGCCTGCTCGCCGTGGTTATCCCAGCGCTCAACGAATCGGCCCGGATTGAAAATGTGATCATCCTGGCCCTTCAGTCAAGGGCCGTCGAGGAGGTGATGGTGGACCGGCTTCAAGTCCGCAGCCGGCACCTTGCCCTCCTTCCTCGAGGAACCGTCCTATACCGACGTCGATGAGGCGATTAGGACATTGACCTGCATTAGGCCAATCGATGGTAATGATCAACGCCGTGCAGAACTGCACCGGCCCGCGCTCCCGGTTACTTCTCGATTTTAAACCCTAGCTTCACGGTCACCTGAAACTCCTCCACCCCGCCGTCCACGATCCGCCCTCGTTGATTCACCACCTCGAACCACTCCATATGACGCACCGTCTCCGCCGCGTCCGCGACGGCAGACTTCACCGCTTCAGCAAAGCTGTTTGGCGAAGTACCTACTACCTCTATAACTTTATAAATTCCTGGCATAGTTGTCCTTTATACGTCAAATGACCACCGGCGGTCAGTCCTTGATATCTTCGACTATCTTCTTCATCGCCGCCTCGGTCTTTTTCAGACCGTCTTCTACTTCGTTCTTCGTTGTCCGCCACGCCGAGGCAATTTTATCATCCCAGGTGGACATCCGCCCCCGCAGTCTCGTTGCTTCCGCGCGCAGTTCCTTCGCTTCGGCATTCAACCTGGCTCTACTCTTCGCCGTCGCCTTCTTCGCCCTCGCCTCCAGGCTGTCGATCTCGGCATCCAGTTGATCCAACCGCTTCGCCAGAGTTGCTTTCGCCTCCGCCGCCTCTTCCTTTATCGCTCTCGCCGCCTTATCGGCCGCCTCTTCCAGGGACTCCGTGCGCGTTTCCGCCGTCGTCTTCTTTTCCGATTGGCAGCTGAACAGCACGCCTGTCATCGCTACGAGGAGAATCAGTTTGGTTGTCATCCCATTCTCCGATGCACGTTGCGGCCCAAACTCCCCGACGGGCTAGGGGACCCAATCCAATATGTCCTCGCGTACTTACTCAGGGCCTCCGCCTTCCGATACCTCCTCCGCCGTTGACGTCGCCCGGTGCGGCGGAATAAGAGCGAAATGGAGGTGGTTGGCGTGGGCAGGGGTGGCGCGGCCGGAGTTTGCCTAGTGGCGGCGATTGGATGGCGAAGTGGGGAGCGGAGGCAACTGAGGACGATTGCCGGGACGCGTGAAGCGCGGCGGTTTGCCGAAAGCAGCGGGGAGGCGGACCTAGGGTTTACGGCGGGGCAGACGAGTTTGGTGCGAACGTATTTAGCACTGCACAGGGCGGGTGAAGAGCCAGCGGGGGAGTTACGGGAGCGGGCGTCGCGGGCGGCAGGGCGTTCCATTGAACTTGGGCCGACGAGCGAAAGCGCCCGAACGGAGCACTTGCTGGTGATCGCGGATATGCTCAGGGACCTGCCGGGGGCGGGGGGAGAAGTGCCGGGATCATAATGTTGGCGCAGCTGGCGAGAATCCTGCTGCTCGAGCGCCTTGCAGCGAGGCGGTGCGCCGGCAGCGGGAGCGCGTGGGGAGCCTGCATAGGTTGATGCTATTGGAGTTCCGGGCGGGGGACTACGCGGTGCGGCGGGGGCAGTCTCGAACGGAGCCAGGCCCCTTGTTTTTACTTGGCGCGCGCGGATGTGACGAGCGGGCAGGCGGGGGCAGGGTTGGAGCGGTTGCGAGGCCGGGAGGCGCCGGACATGAGGTATAGCGCGGAGTTTCTTTGGCTGCGAGCGTATTTGGTGGCGCGGGCGGAAGAGAGAAGGATTCTCGACAAGAGTGCACTCCGTGAGACTGGGCCTTGGGCGCAGTTTGAGGGCTGCATGGTGGCTATCCGGGTGGGCGGAGGCGACTTGGAGGGGGTGCCGCGTTATCTCGACAGACGGCGCTGGCGGCGAAGGATGGCGAGGGCCTTTCGTGGTGCAGCGCTTGCCGCTCGCTTCGGACTTGCCGAGAATGGAGAGAATCGTCGCCGCGTATGCGGAACGTGTGGATCGGATGCTCTAATCGCGCTCGCACCTTGTGGAAGTTGAATTGCTGAGGTCTTTTTGTTCGAAGGAGCTGATGATATGAAGATACCCTTACTTGCGATTGCGTCCATAGCTCTCGCGATACCGTTGATTGCCCAGGAGCGGAAGACGATCTATGTCGATCGAATGGAGGGGCTGGAACCTTTTGTGGAGCAGGCCCTGGTAGCGGCGGAGTTGCCTTTTGATTTCATCGAAGAGGCGAAGCAGCCCGAACTCAAAGCGAGCCTTGCCAAGATGCACTCTGCCTACGGGGAACTGCACTATAAACACAAGCTCGGCCGGAACGAGACCCATCGCCTTGAGTTCCGGGACTTGGAGCGAAACAAGCTGATCGCGTGGCACTCCTTTCCTCTACGAGGCGACGACGAATCTCGCCGTCGCGCCGCAGTGGAGTTTGCGAGCAAGGTGAAGAAGGCTTGGGGGAAGAAGAACCGTTGAATGAATGTTAATCTATGAAATCGGGCGTTGCTGACCTGTCGATCGCCGGATCAATCTCACGCTTGGGAGCTCCTCGAATGATCACCGTAGTTATCCCTGCTCTCAACGAATCCGCTCGGATTCAGGAAGTCGTCAAGCTTGCCCATCGGTCCAAGGCCGTCGACGAGGTGATCGTGGTGGACGATGGATCCCTGGACAATACCGCCGAGATCGCAGCCGCAGCCGGGGCGCGGGTGGTGACCAGTAGTCTTCTAGGCAAGGGCGCTTCGATGGAAGACGGGCTGCGCGCGGCGAAGAATGAGATTATCGTCTATCTCGATGGGGACTTACAGGGTCTCCGCGAGGATTTGATTGACGTCCTGGCCGAGCCCATTATGAACGGAGAAGCCGAGTTTGTTAAGGCCAAGTTCAGCCGTAGCGCGGGCCGGGTCACGACGCTGACGGCGCGTCCGTTGCTGGCTCTGTTCTTCCCGTCTCTGGCGCGCTTCACGCAACCGTTGGGGGGCATTATTGCGGCGAAAGCGTCGCTGCTTCATTCGTTGCAATTCGAAACGGACTATGGGGTTGATCTCGGGCTGCTGATTGACGCTCACATTCAAGGAGCGCGGATTGTGGAGGTGGATATCGGCCACCTCGACCACGACAGCCAAACGCTGGAGGCGTTGAGCGAAATGGCAAAGCAAGTAGTCCGCGCTCTGCTGTATCGGGCGGACCGCCATGGCCGGTTGTCGGTGGAACAGATTCGGGAAGTCGAAGAGGTAGAGCGGCATTTAAACGCCGATTTCGGCATTGTTACCAAAGCTCTCCAGCAGGTTCACCGGATTGCCGTTTTTGATATGGACGGAACGTTACTCCGCGGCCGGTTCATTGAGGAACTGGCCAAGCGCTGCGGAAAGGAAGCTGAACTGGCGCAACGGCTCGACAACAATCAAATGGGTGCCGAGGAGCGGACGTCGCAGATTGCGGCGTTGTTCATTGGGGTGGAGAGGTCGATTTTTGAAGAGGTGGCCAGAGGGATTGAGCTAACGGCGGGTGCCGCAGAGACGGTAGTGAATCTCAGGAAGCTAGGCTTTACGGTTGGTATTGTAACCGACAGTTATCGCTTAGTTGCCGAGATCGTAAGGCGGCGGGTTTTTGCCGACTTTAGCGTAGGCAATCTCATGCGATTCCGGGGCGGCGTTGCGTCTGGCGAACTTACGGTTTCCCCGCTGCTCGAACATCCCGCGGGCTGCAAGATTCATGCGCAGTGCAAACAGAACGTGGTGCTTCATTTGCAGGAGCGATTCGGCATTGAGGATGACCGGGTGCTGGCCGTGGGTGACGGTTTGAACGACGCGTGCATGTTACGCGCCGCGGATCTGTCGATCGCCTTTGAGCCGAAGGACGATCGCGTGAGAGCCGCCGCCCAACATACCGTAATCCATGATTTATCCGAAATCATCGAATTTGTGCGGGCCAAGGGTTGGGGGGGGGACCCCGTTTGAGCGGAGACCGCCCGCGTTGTTGAGGTAGCGGTGTAGGAAGACTCAGAAACCCATTCGGCGGTGCTCGGCGGAGAGGCGGGAGGCGATGCCCAGCCAGACGACGGTCAAGGCTACGTTCAGCCAGGCGAAGGCTGGGATGCTGAAGGAGAGTTCGGCGCCGAGCTTGACGATGCCGGCCTGGAGGACGTCTCCGAACCGCATGAAAAACGTGTCGATGGCGGCTTTGGCTTTGTACTTGGCTTCGCGCGAGGTCGGTAGATAGAGCGCTTGCTTGACGGTGTTTTGGAGGGAGTAGTCGGTCGCGTTCTCCAGGGTCTTGGCGATTCGAACGACCCCCAGAATGGGGGCTACGGCCAGGACCGAGTAGCTCATAAGAGAGATCGCGGGAAGGACGTAGACCGCTCCCCGAACTCCCAAAAACGCGAATACTCGGGAGACGGCGAAGGTTTGAAAGAGAAAGCCGAGGAGGTTTACGGTGCCGAAGAAGCGGCCGTAAAACTCTCCGATGAAGCGCTTCTGCGCGGCGAGATCCGTCGGGGCGAAGTTGCGCGCTTGTTCGGCCACTACCGTGCCAAGGAGGAACTCGCCGGTCGAGTTGACGACGTTAAGGAGAACGGTGAGCGCGGCGATCCAGGTGAGATAGCGGCTCTTGAAGATTAGTTCGAAGGCCCCGGTAGCGGAGAGTTTGTCGTCCGCGTGGGCGGCCATTTCAGGGGTGGCGCGCTTGGTTTCGATGCCGTTCACGACGACGGTGATCACCGCGCAAGAGACGAGAATCGCGGCGGCCAGGAGTTGCAGTTGGTAGGGGGTGAGCGAGAACGAACCGACGAGGCGGCCGGCGGATTCAGCGCCGAGCCAAGCGCCGAGCGAACTGCCGACGCCGATGATGGGAAAGAGGCGCTTGCCTTGGGATTCGGTGTAGAGGTCATTGGCGAAGGCCCAGATTTGGGAGATGACAAAGACGTTGAAGATGCCGACCCAGATGTAAAACGCAACGCCCTCCTGATAGCCTTGGGTGCCGAGGACGGAGAAGACGAGGAGATGGGAGGCGAAGAAGATCGTCAGGCCGGTGATGAGCTTGACGCGTTTCACCTTCGAGGCGATCAGGCCATAAGCCGGGACCAAGAGCATGAGCAGGGCGGCCTGGCCGGCGGCGGAGTAGGCCTTGATGTAAGCGCCGCCTTCGGAGAGGATGAGGGCTTCGCGGGCGGTCTTGAGGAGATAGTAAGCGAAGAGGAGGAGGAAGACGTTGGCGGTGAGGAGGAGAACGCCGGGGGCTTCGCCGACGCGGACATCGGCGAAGAAAGAGAGGGCCTTTTCGAGGGGGCCCTTGGGCTTGTCGCCGATCGTTTTGAACTGCGGGAAGCTGGAGTGGCTCCGCATTTCCGGGCGGGATTGGTATTCGGGACGGTCGTCGTTTACCATGCTCGATCGATGCCGACGATGACGGGTTGGCCGGCGAGTTGATGGACATAGACGCTGATCGTCTGTTTCGGGCGGGCGGGGTCGACGAGATCGGCGACGAAGTAAGAGTTGCCGGCACCGGGGACCATGTTCTGCGTGAGGCCAGAGAGAGCGGTTTTTTGGCCGGTTTCATTGTTGAAATTCGACCATTGGAGTTTGATCGAGCCGGGGGCTTGCATGTTATGTTTCTTTCCGAGATCGACCCAGGTGAGTGAGTTATCGACGATGGAAAACTGATCGAGGGGGAGAACCTTGGCGAAGTAAGTCTGGCCGATCTTATCACGACGTTTGCTGAGGCATTCGGCGACCCAGTCGGCTGCTTTGGGGTCGCTGAACTTGCCGGTGGAGACGATGGCTTTGATGTCGTCATCGGTGAAGGCCATGATCTGTTTGGCGGCCCAGAACTCGTCGTCGGGGAGGCGGTTTTGGAAGGCGGGGTTGGGATATTCGGGGACCCAACGGTCCGGCCGGAAGGTCTCCGATTCGAAGCGGCCGACCGAGGGGAGTTTGGGATAGTTGGCCAAGGCCCAATAGGGGACGTAGGTGCCGAGGCTGAACAGGAGCTTGGCGGACTCTTTCCAGGAGAAGAAGTAAACGCCGGCGCGGGGGCTATTGGCTTTTTGGGTGGCGCTGCCGAGGGTGGAGCCGAAGTCGAGTTGGTAGTGGCGGACGTGCTGGACTCCCCCTTCCATCGAGAGGATATCGACGTTGTTGATGGCGCGGGAGTCGTCGTGATTGAGCCAGGCGTCGACGACGTGGAGGCCGCGGAGGTCGCGTCGATGTTCGTGGGGGACGATATCGTTGACGTCGTCCGAACGGGTTCCGAACCAGCGGGGCGGGCCGATGGTTTTGCCGGGCAGGGAAGCCGAGGCGGTGGCGCGGAACTTTCCTTCCGCGTTTTTGGGAACCCGGAGGAGTAACTCTTGCAGGTCGCGCCGGTTGAATTCGCGGGTGCGGCCGGTGGAGTCGGCGAGGGTGACGCCGGGTCGGATTTCGAAATCGTCGATGGTGAACTCGATCAGGTAGTTGGCGGGGGTATGGTAGCCAAGGGCGTGGAAGAAGCGGGCGCTGATGGAGTCAGCGGCGGTGGCCATTTCGGGGTTGGAAAGGGGGTCGAACTTGACGAAATAGGTTTGCTGGCGGCTATCGACGACGACGAAGCCGGGGGTGACTCCTTCGTTCTTGGCTCCGGTGATGGTTAGTTTGCCGGTGGCTGGGGCGGGGGCGTAGTTGGCTCCGCGGATGAGTTCTTCGCGGGACATTGGCTTGTAGTAGTGGCGTTTTTCCCACCAAGCGCCTTCCATGGGGTCACCGAGGGTGTTGACGGCGCGGGCGCGGATGGGCTCGCCTTTTTGCGGTTGGTGTTCTCCGGGGGGGCCGAACTGGTGGGCAAAGAGGTCGTAGATGTCGCTGAGTTTTCGGTTTTCGGCTTTGAGAACCGGACGGGGCTTGGGCTCGACGAGGAGGGGATCGTCGTCGTAGAACTTACGGGCGGAGAGGGCGGAAGCCGCCAGGATTAAGACAAGGAGGGACTTGGTCATCGGATTCCTTAGTAGACGGGCTGGCCGGTGGTGGTGCCGAATTTACGTTGGTTGAAGATGTCGTTGAACTGGAACCAGAGGCGGAAGCCTTCGTGAGAGAAGGCGGTATCGATGCGCATGAAGGTGGAGTTTCTGGCGTTGAAGCGGAGTCCGAAACCGACGGAGGATTCGAGGTCTTTGAAGTTGGTGAGGCCGCGGCGGGGGGAGACTTTACCGGCGTCGGCGAAGATGGCGCCGTCGAGGCCGGCGAAGATTTCCCAGCGGTATTCGGCGTTCAGGAGGATCATGTTGCGATCGGAGAAGCGGAAGTTGCGGAAGCCGCGGAGATCGTTGGCGCCGCCGAGGAAGGGTTGGAGGTAGAAGGGGACTTGATCGCCGCGGTCGGTTTCGGTAAAGACGCCTTTGGCGCGGAGGGCGATGACGCGGGTACGGTTGAAGAAGCCGATGTATTGTTGGAGGTCGATATCCATGCGGCGAAAGTTGAACTGGTTCAACCGTTGGTCGTTGAACCAGGAGTAGTTGATGACGTAGTTCCCGCCGTTTTTGGGTCCGAGGGGATTGTCGCGGTAGTCAAACTGAGCGTAGACGCCGGTGCGGAGGAAGTCGGTTTGTTGCTGCATACCGGCAACGTTGGGGAACTGCTTGTCGGCGGAGATGAAACGGGGGGAGCGGGTGCCGGGTCCGACGTTGATGTTGAGGTAGGCGAAGGAGGGACCGAGGCGAACGTGGCGGGAAGGCTTGAGAGTGAGAACGGTTTCGACAGTGGTATCTTCGAGGCGGTAGTTGGAGCGGCCGGTTTCGGCTGAATCGGGGCCGGGACCGTAGTAATCGATGGCGCCGTAGTTGCGATGGGTGGCGCGGAGATCGAGGTTGATGCGGCTGCCGGCGAGGCGAGGGAGGGTAACTTCGGTATCGAGTTTCAGATAGCCGCGGGCGGAGGTTTGGGCGGAGGCGCGAAAGGTGATTTCCCCGTTTCGGATATCCTCGCGGTAGTATTCGGGCCCAAAGGCGAACCCGCTGCCGACGACCATGTTGCCGAGTTTGGGACGGAACCCTTTATAGCCGGAGCCGAAACGCTCGAGGTAACGTTTGTCCTTGAAGTTGCGGAGGAAGCCTTCGGGCTTATCGACGACCTCGGGCTTGAGGAGGGCGGTTTTTTTGTCGCGCTCCCGCTCGATTTCTTGGGTTCGAGAGGAGGGCTGGGCGTACAGGAATAGAATTGGGAAAGCCACTAGGGCCAAAAGTTTCAACAATGTAAATATCTCCAACGCGAATGCGACGTTGCTTTCGGTTATACGCGAGTTACGGCTGTCTAGATTTCGTTACGACAAGAGGAACAGTTACGGGTAAGCCGGCCGGATTTGTGAGACGGAGCGGGGTGTCACAAATGGGGGTAATTTTCATTTTGTCCTGATCGAGTTCGACGATGAGGAATTGCCGCTGGGGGGCCCAAGCGGCGATATGGCGTTCGGCCATTTTCTTCGTGACCTTGCCGGTGCGGAGTTCGCCGCCGGAACCGGAGACGACAAAGAGCATGTGGCCGGTGGCGGCTGATTGCTCGGAGAATTGGAGGTTGTGTTCGTGGCCGGAGAAGACGGCGCGGACGTGATTCGCGGCGAAGAGCTTGAACCAGTGGGTGGCTTGGGGCAGGAACGGAGGATGGTCGGGGCCGGCGGTGAACATGGGGTGGTGCTGAATGGCGAAGCGCCAGGGCAGGGCGGGCTTGGCGAGTTCGGCGGCTAGCCACCGGGTTTGTTCGCCGGACTCGGCAAACATGGGCGCGGGAGGGCCGGAACGCTGGTTGCGGGTGGAATCCAGCGCGAAGAATTCGGCGAGGCCGGCGATGGAGAAATGAAACCACCGTTGCCCGAAGCCGACCGGGGTGAAAGTGTTATCGAGATGGGCAGTGAGGTCTTCGGTTTTCTCGCTTTCGTTGCCGTCGTGGTTGCCGGCGACCATGTAGAAGGGGATTTCACGAAGGGTGGGGCCGTAAGGGAGGAAGAATTTCTTAATCCAGTCGCTGTCTTCCTTGCCGGTTTGGCGGTAGGGGCCGTAGATGTTATCGCCGACGGAGAAGACGAAGCGGACTTCGTCACCCTGGGCGCGGAGTCGGAGGCGTTCCTTTTCGAGTTGGGCGGCGAGGGCGTATTGTTCCTTTGAGCCGGTGCCCCAATCGCCGATGACGAAGAAGACGAGGCGCTGGGATTTGTGGGGCCAGGTGCGGAGAGTGCCGGTCAGGATGGGGGCTCCGTTTTGCAGGATGCGATAGGGGTAGGGGGTATCGGGCTGGAGGTTGGGAATGGTGAGAAAAGACGCGGAAGAAGGTAGGCTTTGGCCGTTGATTTCGACGGTGACGGGGCCGAGGCCGGTGCCTTCGCGGCCGATGGAGTTGCCGGGTTGGGCGGGGTCTCCCCAGACCAGGGTGGCGGATGAGTCGGTGAGGGCGCCAATGTAGACGAGAGCCGCGGCGAGGAGGAGGAACATTATTCGGCGACTCCAAGAATGCGGTACAGGGTGCTGCGCGTGATGCCTAGGACTTCGGCGGCCTTGCTTTTGTTTCCTTGCAGTTGGTCGAGGACCCAGCGGGTGTGGCGGCGTTCGACTTCGGCAAGCGGCAACATTTCCTGTTTCGATGCAGGCTCTGGAGAATTTGTTACAACGATGCGCTGGAAGAACGGGGGGAGGTCACGGGTATCGACTAGTTCGTTTTCGGCCATCATGCAGGCGCTGCCGATGACGTTTTCGAGTTCGCGGATATTGCCGGGCCAGGAGTGGCGAGCGAGAACGGACTGGGCACGGGGGGTGAGGCCGGCGATGTTTTTTGTGTACTCGGCGGCGTAGCGTTCGACGAAGGTGCGGACGAGGTAGGGGAAGTCTTCCATGCGCTCGGCGAGGGGAGGGAGGTGGAGTTCGACCATGGAGAGCCGATAGTAGAGATCTTCGCGGAAGTCGCCGGCGGTCATCATGGTTTCGAGGTTGCGGTTGGTGGCGGCGATGACGCGGAGGGAGACTTTTTTCGGGGAGTTGGCGCCGACGGGTTTGATTTCCTGTTGTTGGATGGCGCGGAGGAGTTTGGACTGCATGGCGAAGGGGAGGTCGCCGAGTTCATCGAGAAAGAGAGTGCCGCCGTCGGCGGCTTCGAACATTCCTTTTTTGTCGTGGGTGGCACCGGTGAAGGAGCCTTTGAGATGACCGAACATTTCGCTTTCAAAGAGAGTTTCGGTGATGGCGGAGCAATTGCAGACGACGAAGGGACCGGCGTGGACGGGGCTTTGGCGATGGAGGGCGGCGGCGGCGAGTTCTTTGCCGGTACCGGTGGGTCCGCGGACGAGGGCGACGCGGTAATGGGGGCCGACGCGGCGGATCATGGCGAACATGGCGAGCATTTGGGCGCTATAGCCGACCATGCCTTCAAAGCGATGGGCTTGGACGAGGGCGGATTCGAGACGGGCGGCTTCGAGGCGTTTGTGGAATTCGTCGATGAGTTGGCGGATGCGGGCGCGGAGGTTGGCGACATTGAGGGGTTTGGTGAGGTAGTCGCAGGCACCGCGGCGGACGGCTTCGACGGCGGATTCGGGGGTGTAGTGGCCGGTGAGGAGGAGGACGTCGGTCGAGGGAGCGAGGAGGAGGATTTCTTCCAAGAGTTGGAGGCCGGAGCGGCCGGGGAGCATGAGGTCGAGGATGACGATTTGGGGGCGTTCGGCGTGCAGGACGCGCATGGCGTGATCGCCGTCGGGGGCGGTGAGGACGCGGACGCCGAGGGGGGCGAGGGCATCGGTGAGGAGTTCGAGCGAGAAGGGATCGTCGTCGACGGCGAGGATTGAGAGGGGTGGGTTCAACCTCTCTAGGGTAACAAGCCGTAGGATAGAGAGATGTTGCAATGGCGGGGCCGGCCGCTTGACGAAATCGGATACGTGCTGATTGGCGCATTGGCGTTGACGCTGGGCACGGGGGCGATTTATTTGAACTGGCAGCAGGCGCAGCGGACTAGTCTGCAGGCGTCGCAGACGCGGCAGGCGGTGGGGACGATTCGGCAGTTGCTGGTGATGTTGTATCGAGGGGAGGCGGGGCAGCGGGGTTTTTTGTTGACGGAGGAGCAGGGGTATTTGGTTCCTTATCAGGAGGCGGCCGAGCAGTTGCCGAAGATTTTGGAGCGGCTGAACCTGTTGGGTCAGCAGCAACCGGCGGTACGGGAGCGGGTGCTGGAGATCGACCGGTTGGCGCGGGCGAAGATGGGGGAGTTGCAGACGGCGGTGGAGTTATTGAAGGAGGGAGATTTGGCGGCGGCGGAGTTGCTGGTCCGGAGCAATTTCGGCAAGCAGACGATGGACCAGTTGGTGGGGAAGTTAGAGGACTTGGAAAAGCGGGTGTTTGTCTCCGAGGAGGAGTTTAGCGCCGAGTTGCAGGAGCAGATGCGGCGGTCGGCGGCGTTGACGGTGATCTGTTGCGTGGCGCTATTCGCATTATTTGCGATTGAGAACCGGCGGGTGACGAATCGGAAGTTGGCGGCGGAGAAGTCGAGCGAGGTGAAGAGCGCTTTTTTGGCGAGCATGAGCCACGAGCTGCGGACGCCCTTGAACGTGATTATTGGGTACACGCAGATGCAACAGGAGGAGGCCGAGGAGGCCGGGCGGACGAGTGATTTGGTGGATTTGAAACGGATTGAGTCAGCGGGGAAGCACTTACTCGTTTTAATTAATGGCGTGTTGGAGCTATCGAAGATTGAGGCGGGACGGTTGGAGGTATTGCCGGCGGAGTTTGGGGTGGAGGAGTTGGTGAGGGAGGTGACGGGGTTAGTGGAGCCGTTGGCCAAGCGACAGGGGAACGGATTGACGGTGGAGGCAGGGCCGGAAGCGGGCCGGATGTTTAGCGATGCGACGAGGATTAAGCAGGGCTTGTTGAACTTGACGAGCAACGCGGCGAAGTTTACGGCCAAGGGGCAGATTACGTTGCGAGTGAGCCGGGTGCGACGGCAGGATCGGGATTGGATTGATTTTGCCGTGAAGGATACGGGGCCGGGGATTCGGAAGGATGATTTAGCGCGGTTATTTGAGCCGTTTTCGCAGGTGGATGAGCAGCGGCCGGGGCAGGGCGGGAAGCAGGAGGGGACGGGGTTGGGATTAGTGATTACGCGGCGCCTGTGCCGATTGCTGGGCGGGGAAGTGGTGGTGGAGACGGCGGTGGGGAAGGGCTCGACGTTTACGATGCAGTTGCCGGTGGAGGTGACTCCGGGGTACTTCGCGAGTAAGGGGGCGGGGCCGGCGGTGGAGCGGAGACGGGTGGGGGCGGTGGTTTTGGGCGGGGACGGGGAGATGTTACGGGCAGAGATGGGGAAGTATGGGTTGGCGGTGGAGACGGGGCCAGGAGGCGACATTCGGCCGGGGTTGGTGGCGGTGGGCATGGACGATTGGGAGAGGGTGGAGCAGCTGAAGGGGGATCCGGAGACGGCGGGAATTCCGGTGGTGATGTTGGGAGTGGGGGAAGAGGTGTTGCTGAAGCCGGTGAGCAATGAGTTGCTGGCGGCGGTGATTTTGCGGCACGGGACGGGGGAACCGTCGGAAGCGGTTCTTGTTGTGGGAGGAGACGGCGCGGGGTTGGCGGGGGCGATTGGGAAGATGGGTTGGAGAACGGTGGCGGCGGGGGAAGGGGCGGAGGGATTGGTGAAATTTGGCGAGGCGCGGCCGGGGATGGTGATGGTGGATTTGTTGATGGAAGGAATGGACGGCTTTGAGTTTGTGCGGCAGTTGCGGCTGCGGGCGGACGGCCGGGAGGTGCCGGTGGTGGTGATGGCGGAGGCGGGGGAAGGGAAGCGGTTGCGGGAGTTGGGGGCGGCGGCGATGGGGAAGGGCGGTTTTCCGCTGGCGAGGGCGGCGGAGCAGGCGGCGATGATGGCTAATCGGAGGATGGGATGAGCGAGGCGTTGAAGGTTCTGCTGGTGGAGGATCACGAGTTGAATCGGGATATGTTGTCCCGGCGGTTGTTGAAGCGGGGGTTCATCGTGTTGTTGGCCGAGGACGGGCAGCAGGCGATCATCACGGCGGCGCAGCAGCAGCCGGACGTAATTTTGATGGACATGAGTTTGCCGGTGTTGAATGGGTGGGAGGCGACGCGGCTATTGCGGCAGAGCGCGCGAACGGCGAAAATTCCGGTGATCGCGTTAACGGCCCATGCGTTGGGGAACGAGCAGGAGCGGGCGCTGGAGGCGGGTTGCGCGGCGTTTGAGACGAAGCCTGTGGACTTTGAGAAGTTGTTGGGAGTGATTGCGCTGGTGACGGGGAGAGGGCTGTGACGGAGTTGGAGATGGACGCGTTGGTGGGGCGGATGGTGCATGATTTACGAAATCCGTTGAGTGCGATTGCGGGGTACGCGGAGATGTTGGAGGACGAGACGGATCCGGCGACACAGCGGCGGTTCGCCGGGAACATTCGGCGGGCGGCGGCGGAGATGGATGCGTTGTTGCGAGCGGTGAGAGAAGAGGCGCGGGAGAAAACGGGGAGCGTATAAAAAACGTACAGGGTGTTTAGGAGTTAGGCAAGTTGTGCCGGGAGAACGGGTTAGGTTTAAAAGAAACAAAGGGTTTATCGTTTGGTCCTTGTTTTGCATTAAGTAGGGCATGACCACCCTGAACACCTCTGAACTTTCTGTTGACGTCCTGACGGAGAAGCAGTACGAGGCGGCGTACAGCAAAGGCTATCCGCGTACGATTCGGTTTCTGTTGTCGACCGGGGTGCGGAGCGACTTAGCGGAGGAGATCGCCCAGGCGGCATGGGCGAGGGGTTGGGAGTGCCGGGCTCAGTTGAAGAGCCAGGGGGCGGTGGGGGTTTGGGTGAACACGATTGCGAAGAACTTGGTGCGCGTGGACTATCGGCGGAAGAAGACGACCGAGGAGCTGAATGAGAATTCGGCGGTGATTCAGCCAGAATACGACAGAAGCGCGGTGGTGGAGATTTTGGCGATGTGTTCGCCGGTAGATCGTGAGTTGTTACAGCAGCACTACCTGGAAGGGTGGTCGAGCAATGAGATTGCGCCGCGGTTGGGGATTAGCCCGATATCGGTGCGGGTGCGTTTAATGCGGATTAAACAGGGCTTGCGGATGGCGATGGGGCTGAGAGGATTGGCGATGCCGGAGGCTGCATGAAGGGATTCAGCTACGGAGAAGTTATGCGATCCAGTTTTGGTTTGGGCTTGATTTTGATGATTGTGGGGATGGGAACGTTAGCTTTGCAGGGTCTGTCGTATCCGGCGCACGGGGGGGCGGAGTGGTCGAGTTTAAGTCCGGTGGCGGGCGGGATTTTGTGTGCGCTGGGGCTGTCTTTGATGCTGGCGGCGCGGCAAGAATGATGCGATTGTGGTAAATTAAAGTGGTTTGGGCGCGTAGCTCAGTTGGTTAGAGCGCCTGCTTCACACGCAGGAGGTCCGGGGTTCGAGCCCCTGCGCGCCCACCATTTCATCTTTTCGCCGGAACGCGGAGAGTCTAAGCCCTCGCTCAGATGAAGATGAAAGGATCATGATTTGGAAGCTGATTCTAGCGGGCTTCGTTGTGCCCTTACTAGATACCGGTCAAGCCCCACAGTTGGATGCTTTGGTGGCCTGCCTCATTAATCCGGCCTGTCCAACCGCTCCGCACTCGTGGCCCAGGACGGCAAGCCCATCCTTCGCAAGGGCTACCGTGAAGCCAACATGGATTGGGATATCCCAACCATACCCGCTTTCGGTTGGGCTCGATCACCAAGCAGTTGTCCGCCACGTTGATCCGGTAAACGGCCGAGCGTGGTGGACTTATCGAACAAGGAGTCGGCAGCGATGAGGGGGGCGAATAAAGATGCCGATTCCTAAGGGAGGCGGTGTTTGCTAGCGCGGCGTTTAGTGGAGAGCGGCGTTCGTTTTGAATAGTTGATTGCGAGGGGTTGGGATTCGCCCGGCTACATTGGTAAGGCGA
>Ga0163144_10015844_pt1 | contig 15500 bp, 10 predicted proteins | sample OliLak19BULKMAT1_FD_123175 | JGI IMG/M metagenome (GOLD analysis project Ga0163144, IMG submission 123175) | Freshwater microbial mat bacterial communities from Lake Vanda, McMurdo Dry Valleys, Antarctica - Oligotrophic Lake LV.19.BULKMAT1 | ecosystem: Environmental > Aquatic > Freshwater >...
AACTTCTTGGCGACGTTCTCCGCCGTGATGCCCATCGGCACGTACGCCGCCGGCACCTTGTCCATCAGCTCGGGCGACGCCGACAGGTGGAAGCCGGTCATCGGCACGAACGTCATCGACTCGACGCCGCCCGCGAGGACGACGTCGGCCGAGCCGATCGCGACGGTGCCGGCCGCGGTGGCGATCGCCTGCAGGCCGCTGGAGCAGAACCGGTTGATGGTCTGAGCGCCCGCCTCCTGCGGGATCCCGGCGAGCAGCGCGATCAGGCGCGCGACGTTGAGGCCCTGCTCGCCCTCGGGCATGGCGCATCCGAGCACCACGTCGTCGATGAGCTCGGCGACCTGGGGGACGCGCGCGAGCAGGCCGCGGATCACGTCGGCGGCGAGCTCGTCGGGACGCTTGGTGGCGAGGGTGCCCTTGTGCGCGCGACCGACGGCGGAGCGGACGGCCTCGGCGATGACGATGTCGTTGGAGCTGGTCATGGCTTTACTCCTTCAGTTCCGCAGCGGCTTGTTGTTCATCAGCATGTACTGCATGCGCTCCTGGCTCTTGGCCTCGCCGCACAGGCTCAGGAACGCCTCGCGCTCGAGGTCGAGCACCTCGTCCTCGGTGACCTGGTGCGTGGCGCCCGCGACGCCGCCGCACAGCACCGCCGCGAGCTTGCGGGCGATCAGCGCGTCGTGCGCGCTGGCGTAGCCGCCCGCGACCAGCGTGTCGACCATCATGCCGAGCGTCGCGATGCCGCTCTCGCCCGGCAGCTTGTACGTGCGCGGCACCGGCGGGTGGTAGCCCGCGCCGGCGAGGCCGATCGCGCGCTGCTTCGCCTCGTGCAGCTGGCGCGCGCGATCGAACGACACGCCGTCGGTGACGCGGAAGTAGCCGAACGCCTTGCCCTCCTCGAACGAGGTCGCGACCTTCGCGAGCGCGATGTTCTTGAACACCTGCGTCACGAACGGATAGACGTCGGGGTCGACGCCGTCGGGCACGCTCTCGAGCGCGCGCCACAGCATGTTCATCGTGCCGGCGCCGCCGGGGATCAGGCCCACGCCCACCTCGACGAGGCCGCTGTACGTCTCGGCCGCCGCCTGCACGGCGTCGCAGCCGAAGCACAGCTCGAGGCCACCGCCGAGCGTCATGCCGAACGGCGCGGCCACCACGGGCACCGTCGCGTACTTCATGCGCTGGGTCGCGTACTGGTAGTTCTTGACCATCGCGCCGAGCGCGTCCCACTGCTTGGCCTGCGCGGCCATCACCACGCCGAACAGGTTCGCGCCGACGGAGAAGTGCTCGCCCTGGTTGAACACGAGCATGCCCGTGAAGTCGGACTCCGCGCGCGCGGTCGCGTCGTGGAGCATCTGGATCACGTCGGCGTCGAGGCTGTTCGCCTTGGACTTGAACGTCAGGCCGAGGATGCCGTCGCCGAGGTCCCACGCCTCGGCGCCGTTGTTCTTGAGCACGGGCGCGGTGCCGCGCCGCACCTGCGGCAGCGCAACCTCTCGGGCGTCCAGCTTGCGCGGCACGTACGCGCCGGTGAGCAGGTCGTAGACCTGGCCATCCTTGTAGAACCCGGTCGCGCGCGCCTCGCGCATCCTCGCGATCGACGGGGGCAGGGCGATGCCGTCCTGCTGCATCCGCGCGCACGTGGCCTCGAACCCGAGCGCGTCCCAGATCTCGAACGGCCCGAGCTCCCAGTTGTAGCCCCACTTCATGCCGTCATCGATCGCGATCACGGAGTCGCAGATCTCGCCGACGCGCGACGCCGAGTAGGCGAGGCTCCGCGCCGTCGCCTTCCACGCCAGCTCGCCGACCACGCCGGGCGCGGCGACCAGCTTGCGGTAGCGCTCGCCGACGTCCTCGATCTTCGACAGGTCCTTGCAGAGCTTCTGGACCGCCGCGTCGCCGCCCTTGGCGCGGTACGCGCCGGTGGTCGGATCGAGCGTCTCGACGTCCTTGCCGGTCTTCTTGTAGAAGCCGCCCTTGGTCTTGTCGCCGAGCTTGCCCTGCTCGACCATCGCGCGGATCCACGTCGGCAGCGTGAACACCTCGCGCTGCTCGTCGAGGACGAGCGTCGCGTGGCAGTTGTCGACGACGTGCGCGAGCGTGTCGAGGCCGACCATGTCGGCGGTGCGGAAGCTCGCGCTCTTCGGGTGGCCCATCGGCGTGCCCGTGATCGCGTCGAGGTCCTCGGGCGCGAGGCCCTTCTCCATCATCAGGTGGATGCCGGACATCATCGCGTGCGTGCCGATCCGGTTGGCGACGAAGTTCGGCGTGTCCTTGGCCCACACGACGCCCTTGCCGACGGCGTCCTTGCTCCACTGCTCGACGCGCGCCTTGCACTCCGCGGACGTGTCCGGCCCGGCGACGAGCTCGAGCAGCTTCATGTAGCGCGGCGGGTTGAAGAAGTGCGTGACCAGGAAGTGCTGCTTGAACCGGTCGCTGCGCCCCGCGATCATGTCCGCGATCCGCAGGCCCGAGGTGTTCGACGCGATCACCGTGTCGCCGGTGAGCATCGCGTCGAGCTTGGTGAACAGCGCCTGCTTGATGTCGAGGCGCTCGATGATCGCCTCGACGATCAGGTCGCAGTCCGCGACCTTCGCGAGGTCGTCGTCGAAGTTGCCGATCGAGATCAGCGCCGCGTTGCGCGGGTGGAAGAACGCGGCCGGCTTGGCCTTGCGCAGCTTGTCGAGCGCGCCGGAGGCGAACCCATCGCGGGCGGCCTTGCTCTTGCGATCGGCGTCCGAGAGCTTCGGGGGGACGATGTCGAGCAGGAGCACGGGAAGGCCGGCGTTGGCGCAGTGGGCGGCGATGCCGCTGCCCATCACACCGGCGCCCAGCACGGCGACGCGTCGGATCGGTCGGGTCATGTTGCGGCGGACCTTACCCCATGGAGTGGGGCGGCGACTCCCTGGATCGCGTTCACAACTGCCCGCTTTCGCTGGCGTTCCGGAGTGCCGTGCGATGGAACCAGCCTTGCAACTTCGGTCTGGCATGCCCCACGACGTCGGTGATCGGACCGCGCTCGTCGACTCGACGCGGGCGCCGCCACGCCGTCGCGGCGGTGTCGGCTGGGCGCTGTTCGCGATCACCTTGATCGGCGGCGGGCTCGGCGGCTGGATCCTGTGGGAGCGCGGCCGTCTCGCCGCCTCCGAGGCCGACGACGCTCGCCTCCAGCTCGACGACGCGACCGCCCGGGCGGCCGCCGCCGAAGGCCAGGTCATGGCGATGACCGCCGACGCCCTGCGCCCCGACGCCCCTGCCGCGGTCGCGCCGGATCTCGCCAAGGTGTCCGAGACGATCTACGCGTCGCTCGATCGCAGCGCCGGCGAGGTCCGCATCGACGAAGCGGCGCACCACGTCGTGGTCACGCTCGACGATCCCGACCTGTTCCGCACCGACGACGCCGATCTCACGCGTCGCGGCCAGGCGGTGATCGACGCGTTCGCCGCCGGCGTCCTCAAGACCGGCGACCAGACCCTGTGGATCCACGGCCACGTCGACGACGCGCCGCTCCCCGACGACGGCACCTTCGAGTCCGCGTGGGAGCTGTCGTCGGCGCGCGCGCTCACCGTCCTGCACCGCCTCGCCCTGGACGGCCTCGACACGCGCCGCCTCGCCGCCGTCGCGTTCGGCGCCGAGCGCCCCGCGGGCGCCGACCGCGCGAAGAACCGCCGCATCGAGATCATCGTCGAACCGCTCGCCGCCCCGCCTCCCGCCTCCGCCCGCACCTCCTCCGCCCGCAGCCGCTAGCCGAGCTCCGCCATCACGCCCGCCAGCACGCGATCGCACCGCGCGCCGTCGAACCGCCAGACGTTCGCGGCGCCGGTCGCGGTCATCGCCGCCGCCACCGCGTGTCGCGCGCGGTGCAGGCGCACGCGCACCGCCTCCTCCTGGATGCCGAGACACTCGGCGGTCTCGGCGGTGTCGAGCTCGAGCACGTCGCGCATCACGAGCACGGCGCGCAGGCCCTCGGGCAGCGCGTCGATCTCGAGCTCGAGCGCGCGGCCGAGCTGCTCGGCGGCCGCGTCGCGGGCGGGATCGTCGGTCGCGGTCATCGTGGCCTCCTCGAGCGGGACGACGTCGAGCCGGCGGTTCTTGCGCAGCCGCGCCGACGCCTCGTGGACCGCGATCCTGGTCAGCCAGGTCCGGAACGTGGCGTCGCCGCGGAACGACGCGAGCGCGCGGTACGCGTTGACCCACGCGGCCTGCACCGCGTCCTCGGCCTCGGCGTCATCGCGCAGGATCGCGCGGCTCGCGCGGTACAGCGTCTGGTTGTGACGGCGCACCAGCGTCGCGAACGGCGCGCGATCACCGGCGAGCACGGACGCGATCAGCTCGCGGTCGGTGGGCGTGGGCGCGGGAACAGGCTGGGGCTGCATGACCGAACCGAGGGCGGCAGGACGCGAAGCGTTACATCCTCCGGCCCGACAGACGATGTCACACCCGCCCCCACGTGGCCTTGGTGCGCGGCGCGTAACGTCGGTTCGCCGATGAAGCTCTCGATCCTGCTGGTGATCGCGCTGGCGCTGGCCGGCTGTGGCGGCGACGACGCCTCGGACGTCCCGCCCGACGCCGAGTTCATCACCGTGTGCGGCGCGCCCGGCGACGAGGGCAACGAGCTCGGCATCGGCAAGTTCTGCCGCACGCTGAACGACTGCACGGACACCGAGGAAGCGCCGCTGTGCTCGAACATCGGCGACGAGACGACGTGGTTCTGCACCAAGACCTGCACGGACGAGACCGCCGACGACGAGTGCGGCACCGGCACCGAATGCACCTGCGGGAACGGCGGCTGCGGCTGCACCCCGTCCGTCTGCCTCGAATAGGAGCTTCCAGATGAACAAGACGATCGGCCTCGGCCTCGGCCTCATCTCGATCGCGCTCCGCACCGCTGCCGCGGTGCTGCGCGCCCTGGCGAAGCCAGGGCTTGCGATCGCGCTCGCCGCTTGCGGCGGCGACGACGGCCCCACCGTCGAGCTCATGGACGGCTTCGATCCGCCGGCGCCCGAGGCCGGCCAGATCCAGATCGTCTCGCCGATCATCGAGGACATCGAGGCCGGCGCGGACGTCACGCTGTGCACGTACCTGCCCGCGGGCGCGGGCTTCGCCGACACCCTCGACGTGATCGAGGCGCTCGGCTACCAGTCCGAGATCGGCAGCCACCACGCCGTGCTCTACATGGCGGAGCGCGAGCGACCCGTCGACACGCACGAATGCACCGACGACGACATGGTCAACGCGCGGTTCCTCGCCGGCGCGGGCGGCGGCGAGGCCGGCGGCACCGTCGATCGCCTGCCCGAGGGCGTCGCGTACCGCGTCGAGGCTGACCGCCAGCTGATGGTCCAGACCCACTGGATCAACACCACGACCTCGCCGATCGATGGCCAGGTCGCGTTCAACCTCACCGTCGAGGCGCCGACCGAGGATCGCCAGCTCGCCCAGCTGTTCACGTGGTCGCGCACGCAGATCGAGATCCCCGCCAACGGCACCGGCGAGGCGCGCACCGACTGCGTCGTGCAGAAGGAGATGCACTTCTATCTCATCGGCGGCCACGCCCACGAGCACGGCACCCACGTCTCGCTGACCCACACCCCCGCCGACGGCGAGCCCAACATGTTCTACGACGAGCCGTGGGAGGCCTACTACACCTTCGATCCCCCGCGCGTGAACTACACCGCCGAGGGCGCGATGGTCGTGATGCCGGGCGACACCCTCACCGTCGAGTGTCAGTACGACAACACCACCGACGACGCGCTGACCTTCCCCACCGAGATGTGCACCGGCTTCGGCTTCTTCTTCCCCGGCGACGCCCAGGCCGACTGCACCGACGGGCAGTGGCCCGAGGGGTTCTAGCGACCTAGCCGCCCATCACGCCACTGAGCTTGGTCTTGTAGGCCTTGATCTGCGTGATGTAGCCGTCGAGCTCGGAGAGCGCGGTCTGGACCGAGCCCTCGAGCCCGCTGGCGTCCGAGGGATCTGCGTGGTTGGTCTGGTCGTTCTGGAGGTCGCTCTCCACCTGAACCGGAACGGTGGTCAGGTAAGCCTGTGAGACCTTGATCGTCTTGCCCGGCTCCGCCGAGGCGCCCGATCCGCCGCTGTCCTCGCTGCTGCCTTCGGTGATCTCGACCTCGCGATCGTCGATCCGGTACGCCGTCAACGCGTTCACGCCGTCGAGCTTGCTCGAGGCGGACTGCGCCGCGCTCTCGGTGGGCTGGGCAGCACCACCGGCGCCGCTTCCCCCCCGCGTCAGATCGCGCTCGCCCACCTGCCGGGTTGCATCGGCGGTCGCCAAGAACGCGTCCGCCTGCCCCTGGAACACCGCGATCGTCTCGTACGTACCCGCCTCGCCGGGCTTTCGGGTCTTGCCCTTCTGCTTCGGGTCAGCGGCGTCGAACTCCTGACCGAGACTCTTCACCTTGCGCTCGTGGTCGAGCTTCTTCGTCTGCAGGGTCCGGACAGACGTCAGGATCTTGCTGACGGCGCTCCCGACCGCCTTGCGCTGGGCATTGAACGTGTTCACCGCCCCGTTGAAGGCCTGCACGTCGGCTTCTTCCTGCTTGCGCGCGGCCTTCTGCTCCTCGGACGCATCCGGCGGCGCGCCCGCCAGCACCGCGACCGCGATCTCCGTGACGATCGTCGAAGCGACCTCGCTCGCCAGATCCGTCATCTGGCCCTCCGGGTCAGCGATCATCTTGGGGATCTTGACGACGAGGCCCATGACGTCTTGGATCGACTTCTTGGCTTCTTCATAGGACGCCTTCGCCTTGTCGTACGCCGCCTTGATCGACTGGGCCTCCGAGCGCGCCTGGATGCCTGCGAGCGTCTGCTCGGCCCCGTTGAGCCCGCTCATGCTGGCCGTCGCAGCTGTCTGCTGGTCGGCCACCCCACTGGCGCTCGCCTTGAGCTCTTGCTCGCTGATCTTCACCTCGTCGAGAGCCTTTTTGATCTGCTTGTTCTCACCGCCGTTGGGCCCGCTGGTGCTCGCGATGTCCGACGCGCGCTGAGTGAGATCACCCGAGGTGGCCCCGCCGCTGGCGGCCTGCGCGTGATCCTCTGCAGCCGCGTCGCCCGACTTCGCATCGGGTGTACCGAGGCCAGCTCCCGCAAGCTCCGGCGACGCCGCCATCGCAGCAAGCCGCCCGTACTCTGCTTTCGTTCCGTCGAACAGCGCCTTGAAGGTTCCCACCGAGACGCCGACGACCTCGCTGGCCTTGGCGAAGTCTTCGAGCTGCGCGATCACGCTGATGTTCGCCGAGACCTTGTCGTCCATCTTGTTTTCGATGACGCGGGTCTGCCACGAGCCGATGTCGCTGGCCAAGCCGCGGGCGGCGTCCTTGCCCTTGACCCTGATCTGGGCGGCGCTGCCCGACGCCCCGAGACCACCATGCTTCGCAGGATCACTCGCGCCGGAGTCTCCGGCCTGCTCGATGTTGGTCCGCGTCTCGATCTTGCGCGCGATGTCGGTCCCACCCGACGTGATCGACGCCGGCTGACCTGACACCATCGCATCCGCGGCGCGATCTGCCTCGAGCTCGGCGCCGTCCGCTGGGCCGGAGACCTCGAGCTTGTTCTGGCGAGCCGCGGGAGCGCCCTGCTGCTGGACGGTGTGCGCGACCTCGTGAGCGAGGAGGTGGACGCCGAACGCGTCCGTCGGGTTGTAGTTGCCCTCGGCGAAGTGGATGTCTTGGCCGGTGGTGTACGCCTTGGCGCCGACGGCGCTCGCGGCCTGCGCGGATTCGGCGCCGGTGTGGACGCGGACGCCGGAGAGATCGGTGCCGAGCGAGGACTCGAAGCGGTCGCGCAGGCTTTCCGGAAGCGCGTGACCGGATGACGACGCCGCGCGATCGACCGCGACATCGGCAGAAGCGGCGACGCCGTTGGCGTCGCGCTCACCCTGCGCTGCGGAATCGGCGAGGCGGAAGATCGGACGTCCAGGCAGGCGCGCGCTGGTCGCGACCTTGCCGGGCACACCGGGCGCGTGCGGGGTGTACGGGGCATCGAGCTCGGACAGCGAACGGTAGAGCTTCTCGGACATCGGGCCTCCTTGCCCGGATGCAGGTCCGTCGCCCGACCGTTGTGACGGCTACTTCTGCGGGTTGCGGAGCCAGGCCTCGAACACCGCAATATCCTTGGCGGGAGCGCCGGCCTTGATCAGCGCGTCGAGGGCGGTGCGGGCGGCCTTCAGCGCCGCGGGGCGATCGTCGCCGACCAGCCACCGGGCCTGGGCGAGGATGAAGGCGGTCTCCGCGACGCTCCGCGGGTCGTCGGCGTGGCCGACCTGGACGGCGGTCGCGCGCTCGGCGGCGGCGAGCGCCTCGGCGCCGTGACCCTGGTAGAGGTGCGCCTTGGCGAGCGAGGTCAGCGGGTCGGCGAGGGTCGGATGGTCGGGGCCCGAGGCCTTCTCCAGCATCGCGACCGCGCGCTCGAGCTTGGCCTGGGCGTCGGCGTCGGCGTCGGTGCGCAGGTCGATCTGCGCGAGGCCGAACAGCACGCGCGCGATCTCGCGATGCTCGGGCCCGAACGCCGCCTCGAACCGCTGCTGCGCGGACGTGAACCGTCGACGCGCCGCCGGGAGATCGCCGACCTGGAGCTCGAGGTAGCCCATCGAGGCCTCGACCTTGCCGACCTGCGGGTGCGCCTCGCCGACGGCCTTGATCGTGATGGCGAGCGCCTCCTCGTACATCGCGAGCGCGTCCTGCAGCTTGTCCTCGTTGACGAGCACGTCCGCGAGGCTCGCCACCGCGGCGGCGGTGTCGGCGTGGTCGCGTCCGACGCTGGCCTCGAGGATCCGCCGCGCGCGCTCGAGGTCGCGCCGCGCGCCCGCGTGATCGCCGGTGGCGTTGCGCAGGTTGCCCATCTCGATCAGCACGTCGGCGAGATCGGGATGGTCCGCGCCCACGCGCTGCTCGAGCAGCGCGAACGCCCGCTCGAACATCGGGATCGCCTCGTCGTAGCTGCCGAGCGAGCCGACGACGCCAGCGACGTTGAGCATCGCCTGCGCGTAGCTGGGATGGTCCACGCCAAAGCTCGCCTCGGCGATCACGACGGCGCGCTCGAGGTACGGCCGCGCCTCGGCGTAGCGGCCGAGGTTGCGCAGCGTGATGCCGAGGTTGGACAGCGTGTTGGAGAGGTCTCGGTGATCGGCGCCGAGCAGCTTCTCCTTCATCGCCAGCGAGCGCTGGTACACGGCGAGCGACTCTTCGTAGGCGCCCGACCGGAAGATCACGCCGCCGAGGTTGTGCAGCGCCATCGCGATGTACGGATGCTCGGGCCCGAGCGTCTCCTCCTGGAGCGTGATCGTTCGCTCGAGGTAGGCGCGCGCCTCGACGAGGTTGCCCTGGCGCGCCAGCGCGTTGGCGAGCCGGTTGAGGGTGCTCGACAGCGCGGGATCCTCGCGTGGGAGCTCGCGCTCCGCGGTCGCGAGCGCGCGCTCGAGCAGCGCGCGCGCCTCGTCGTAGCGACCCTGCGCGGTGCGCAGCGAGCCGACGTTGCTATCGAGCCCGAGCTGCAGCTTCGTGGGGTTGCCCGCGCGCGCGACCGCCGCCTCGACCACCGGGATCAGATCCTCGGCCTCGTCGAGCTCCTCGGTCTCGCTGACCAGGAGGTGGAGCATGTAGATCCACCCGGACGCGACGCCGAGGTCGTCGTGGGCCTCCGCGCCCACGCGCGCGGACTCGCGGATCGTCGCCTTGGCGGCGACGTGGTCGCCGGTCCCGGTCTGCACGGCCGCGAGCGAGCGCAGCGCGCGGGCGAGCACCGGCGCGTAGCCGGCGGCGCGGGCGGCCTCGACGGTGGGCGTGGCGATCGCGAGGCCGTCGGCGAACCGGCCCGCGGTCACGAGCGCGTCGGTCTCCGCGACGCTGGCCTCGAGGCGCTCGATCTCCGCTCGCGCCTTCGCCTCGCGGGGTCGGGGCGGCATGCCCGAGAGCGCCGGGAGGTCCGCGCACGCCTCGACGTCGTCGAGCTTGAGGCTGGCGGTCACCGCGCCGTCGAGCAGCTTCGGATCCGGCGCGGCCGCGAACAGATCGACGAGCGCGCGCAGCTTGGCGCGTCGCTGATCGAGGCACGCGTAGCGGAGGTCGAGCAGCTGCGCGGACTGATCGCCGCGGACGTGCGTGGCGCGGCACGCCTCGATCCGCGCGCCGATCCAGCCGCCCGCGTAGCGGTCGAGCTGCGCGGCGGTGCGGGTGAACGTCGCCGCGGCGTGCGGCTTGGTGGTCCCGAGGAACGCCTGCTCGACGGCGCCGCGTCGCGCGTCGTCCCAGCTCCCGGCGAGGGTCGCGGCGCTGCGGCACTTCGCGGCGGGATCGTCGCGGGTCAGCGCCCACGTGGCGACGCCGCCGCCGAGCAGCACGATGCCCGCCGCCCCGAGGGCGAGCCGGCGCCGCCGCGTCGCGGGATCCCAGGCGAGCGTTTGGAGCAGCGCGTCCAGCGTCGGGAACCGCGCCGCTGGATCCGCGGCCAGGCCACGCGTGAGCGCGCGACGCACGTGGCGCGGGATCGATCGATCGGGCGTCGGCTCGCGGACGCGCCCGCCGTCGATCGCCTCGAGCAGCGTCGCGCGGGTGGCGCCGGCGAACGGCCGCGCCCCGTCGAGCGCCTCCCACAGCGAGACGCAGAACGCGAACTGGTCCGCCGCGGGCCCGACCTCGAGCGCGCGGTGCTGCTCGGGCGCCATGTACGCGGGCGTGCCCATGACGGCGCCGCTGCGCGTGAGCCGGCCGTCGGCGTCCTCGATCGGCTCGTCGGCGCCGCTGTCGCCGGCGCCGGAGTCGGTCGGCACCGCGCCCTGGACCAGGCCGAAATCCGCGACGCGCACGCGTCCGTCGGTGCCGACCAGCACGTTGTCGGGCTTGAAGTCGCGGTGGACGAGGCCGGCGCGATGCGCGGCGGCGAGGCCGCGGCCGGCTGCGACGTAGAGCGCGACGATCTCGCGCCACGTGTGCGTCTCCTGCAGCCACGTCCGCGCCGTGCCGCCGTCGACGTACTCCATCGCGACGAACGGCCGGCGCTCGTAGGTGTCGACCTGGTAGACGGTGACGACGTTGACGTGGCTGAGCTGTGCGATCGCGGACGCCTCGCGCATCAGCCGCTCGACCCCGCGCGGCGACGCCTCGGTGGTGGTGTGGAGCTTGATCGCGACGTCGCGGCCGAGCTTCTGATCGCGCGCCAGGTAGACGATGCCCATCCCGCCCGACCCGAGCGTGCGCACGATCCGGTAGGTGTCGTCGAGGAGCTGGCCCGGCACGAGCGCGACCGGCGCGGCGCGGCGCGTCGTGCCGATCACCGCGCGGATCAACGCGTCGCCGGTGCTGTCGCTGGTCGCGAACGCGCTGTCGCCACCCTCGGTGATCGCGTCGGCGGTCGCCGGCTCGGGGGGCGTGTCGGACATCGCGGCGTACCGTACCCCGGCGTCGACGGTCACGGCAGCAAGTTGTTCGCCTTGGCCAGCGCCTGCAGCTCGCGCTTGAGGCGCTCGAACCGCTTGCGCAGCGCCGCGACCTCACGCGCCGAGGGCGTGGCGCCGTCCTCGGCCAGCACGCGGGCGATGTCGTTCCACGGCATGTTGCCCTCGACGCGCAGGTTCAGCAGCAGCTGGTCATCGGGCGCGAGCGTCTCGCGCAGCTTCGCGAACCCGTCCTTGACCTCCGTGCGGAGGTGCGCCGCGGTCGCGGTCCGCACCTGGGCCGCCAGCTCCGAGAGCTGCGAGACGTCCGAGAGCGCCACCTGCCGCCGCTGCCGATCGCGATCACGCGTCCAGTGCAGGAAGTGGTGCCGCGTGATCACGTACGCCCACACCCGCAGCGAGCTCTCCCACCGGAACGCCGGCAGCGCGCGCCACAGCTTCTCGCACACGCCCGCGAAGATCTCCGCCGCCGCGTCGGCGTCCCGCGCCAGCCCCACCAGCAGCCCGTACAGCTCCGGCCCGTACGCGCGGATCGCCGCCGTCGCCACCGCGTGCAGCTCCCCCGCGTCGAACTGCCGTCGCAGCTCCGGCTCCAGCGCCTCGCGCTCCGCGGGGGTCATCGCGGAGGAGCGTACCGCGACGAGTGAGTGATCAGGCAGCGTACGAGTCGACCACCGCGTCGACCTCCTTGAGACGCTCGTCCCAGGTCTGCTTGGCGGTGTCGTACGACTTTGCGAAGCCGAGCGCGAAGTGCAGCTTGAAGCAGATCTGGGCGGGCCGGCCGGCGAGGTGGAAGCCAATCCCGCTAAATGAGCTGTAGGCAGGCTTCGTCATCACCCCAGTGCGGGCCGTCTCGATGCTCGTGATCACGGTCTCGATCACACCCTTGGCTTTGAACAGCGATGCGGCCCGTCCGCCGGCGGCATCCGACGCCTTTTGCTGGTCCTTCGCAGACATCGGAGTAGCGCTCGCCGCCTGCTTTCCCTTCTCGCTCTCCGAGCCCGCCGCGCGAAAAGCGTTCTCGCATGCAGCGTCGGCCTCCTTGAACTTCAGGTACGCGTCCTTCATCTTGTTCGCGCGTGCCACATACTCGCGCTGGAACCACCCGCTGTACTCGGCGATCGCCTTCTCCTTGAAGGCGAGCGCCTGTTTGTACTTGTTGTCGAGCTGCTTCACTTTGATCGCGCCGATCTGCGTGGCGACGCCCCGCATCTTCTCGGCGTAGGCGATGTTGACGAGCGCGTTGATCGTGCCCGCGCCGGACTTGAAGCCTTCCGCTGCCCGCAGGGGCGCGGTCTCGGTCTTGAGGGCAGACATGCCGGAGTTGATCGCGCCGACCGCCGCGTCGATCGCGGCGTTGATCTGGGTGTTCTCGTGCTTGATCGCCTCCAGCTCCAGCTCCTTCTTGGCCGCGTCTCCGTCGAGCTTCACGCTGTCGACGTTGATTTCGATCGACTTGATCTCGGCGAGCTTCGCGGTGGCGTCGGCAGTGTTCAGTAGATCTACCTCCATCGCTGCTGAGGTAACCGCGCCCATCTGCTTCTGACGCTCGCCTAGCGCCTCTTTCAGCTTGGTCTTGGTGTCGGTCGAGAGCCCGGCGTTCGCCTTGTCGAGCGCCTTCGTTTCGGCTGGCAACGAGCCACCCTTGAACATTTCCGCGACGGTGGGACCACCTTCCGCACCCTGTTGCTCGGCGTACTCCTCGACATTTGGCGCGTGGGTCTCTCCATCTTTCGTGACGTTCTTGGGCGCGTTCCATCCTGCGGACCGCGCGTCGTTGGCGTTCGACTGGAGGCCCAGTTGCTTCGCCCGGCTCGCAGCCAGGGCATAGTCCTGATTGCTCGCGACGGTCTTGTTGTACCCCCCCTGGACCTCGGCCCACGACTGCTTGAAGGCGCCGAAGCAAGTGGGAGCGATGTCCAGACCACTGTCGGTGACCGACATCGTCGGACACTCGTCGTGCCACTCCGAGTGGAGCACGTCGATGGCGGGGCTTTGGCCGAGGCTCCCCATGCCAATCCATTTCACCTCGAGATCTCGCTCACGCTCCTTCTGCTCCTTCGCATCCCGTTCGTCGTGGCAGTCCTCGTCACAGGGGTCTTGCTTCGGACCGCCACTACCATCGTCGGGGACGCTCTGGCTATCGCTGGGTGCTCCACCACCGCCGTCGGAATCGCGCTGAATGATCTGCCGCGTGAGGCCGGACGAAGAAGCTACCGTGAACTGCGCGCCGCTGACCATCGCGTCCGCGGCGCGATCGGCCTCGACCTCGGCGCTGTCTTGCGGCGTGGACACCTCGAGCTTGTTCTGCCGCGTGGGCGTGCTGCCCTGCTGCTGCACCGTGTGCGCGACCTCGTGCGCGAGGAGGTGGACGCCGAACGCGGAGCTGGGATCGTAGTTGCCCTCGGCGAAGTGGATGTCCTGGCCGGTGGTGTACGCCTTGGCGCCGACGGCCTTCGAGGCCTCGGCGGACTCGCCGCCGGTGTGGATGCGGACGCTGGAGAGATCGGCGCCCAGCGACGACTCGAAGCGACCGCGGAGGTCGCTCGGCAGCGGCGAGCCGGACGACCCGGCGGCGCGATCCACCGCGGCGTCTGCGCCAGCGGCGACGCCGTTGCGATCGCGCGGGCCGAAGGTCTCGGCGAACACCTGCGCGGCCTCGGCGCTCTCGACGCGGAACACGATCTGCTGCCGGCCGGCGAGCGACTGGGTCAGCGATCGCTTGCCCGGCGTGGCGGACGAGGTGGCGTGGTCGTCATCGAGCCCGGAGGAGCGGCGGTGCAGCTTGTCGGTCATGCCAGTGCTGACCTGGCCTCCGGAATCTGTGACGGACCGGCCGAAGTGCGCGAAAGCTCAGTCCTCGGTCTGGTCGAGGAGGTGCTCGGCGAGCCGCTCCTTGAGCCGCTCGAACCGCTTGCGGAGGGCGGCGGCGTCGCGCGTGAGGTTCTCGGACGGGGTCTCGCCGGCGAGGACGCGCGCGATGTCGTTCCACGCCATGCGGCGATCGAGGCGCAGCGTGAGGAGCGCGTGGTCCTCGGGATCGAGGCTCTCGCGGAGGCGCGCGAGCTCGTCCTTCACCTCGGTCTTCTGGAAGGTCGCGGTCGCGGTCCGGACCTCGGCGAGCGCGAGGTTGATCGACTCGACCTGGGAGACCGGCACCTGCGCGCGGTCGCGGGCGATGCGCGGCGCGAGGCGCAGCAGCTCGTGGCGCGTGACCGTGTACGCCCACACGCGGAACGAGCTGTCCCAGCGGAAGCCGGGCAGGCCGCGCCACATCTTCTCGCACGCCGCGCCGAGCACGTCGCTGGCGCGATCGTGATCGCGGGTGAGCCCGATCAGGAACCCGAGCAGCTCGGGGCCGTAGCCCTTCACGGCCGTGGTCATGGCGCCGTCGAGATCTCCGGCGTCGAACCGCCGCCGGACCTCGGCCTCGAGCGCGATGCGCGTGTCGCGATCCATCCCGTCCAGGCTACACCGCGGTAGCATGCGCGTCGTGTCCTCCGATGATGTCGATGATGCGGACGGACTCTCGGAGGAGGCGGCCGGCTCCCTCGACACCGTCGAGCGCGCGATGGCCACGCTGGTCGCGTCGCCGGCCGAGCCGGTGTTCACCGAGGGCGCGCACGTCGGTCGGTACGAGCTCCGGCGCCGGCTGGGCGCGGGCGCGATGGGCGTGGTGTGGGCCGCGCACGATCCGCAGCTCGATCGCAACGTCGCGCTGAAGATCCTGCGCCGCGGCGCCGCCGGACCCGCGGGCTCGCAGGCCGCCGAGCGTGCGGCCCGCGAGGCGCGCGCGCTCGCGCGGCTGATCCACCCGAACATCGTCGCGGTGCACGACGGCGGCCTCGACGGCGATGCGCTGTACGTGGTGATGGAGCTCGTCGAGGGCGTCACGCTGCGCGCGCACCTCGCCGACCGCGCACGTTCGTTCGACGCGATCCTGGACGCGTTCGTCCAGGCCGGGGCCGGGCTGGCCGCGGCGCACGACGCCAAGCTGGTCCACCGCGACTTCAAGCCCGACAACGTGCTGGTCGGCGACGACGGCCGGGTCCGGGTGGCGGACTTCGGGCTCGCGCGGATCGCCGGCGCCGCGGAC
>Ga0163144_10015846_pt1 | contig 15499 bp, 17 predicted proteins | sample OliLak19BULKMAT1_FD_123175 | JGI IMG/M metagenome (GOLD analysis project Ga0163144, IMG submission 123175) | Freshwater microbial mat bacterial communities from Lake Vanda, McMurdo Dry Valleys, Antarctica - Oligotrophic Lake LV.19.BULKMAT1 | ecosystem: Environmental > Aquatic > Freshwater >...
CTTGAGGAAGAAGTACTCGTCGCACCACGCTTTGAAGCGCGGGTACTTGTCGGCGCCGAAAGGTGCCAGCGCGTCGCGGTTCACCGCGTGGAAGTGCGCCGCGTCGTCTTCGAAGCCGTAGTACGGCGTCAGGTCCATGCCGCCGCCGAACCAGGTCACCGGCGCCTCGTTCGGGCGCGTGGCCGCGAGCATGCGCACGTTCATGTGCACGGTCGGCACATACGGGTTGCGCGGATGGAGAACCAGCGACACGCCCATGGCTTCGAACGGTGCGCCGGCCAGCTCCGGCCGGTGCTGCGTGGCAGAAGGCGGCAAGGCGGGGCCGCGGACATGCGAAAACCCGATGCCTCCTCGCTCCAGCAACGCACCCTCTTCGAGCAAGCGCGTCAGCCCCTCGCCCTGCAGCTTCTCGCCGGGAGGCTTGTGCCAGGCGTCGCTGATGAAGCGGCCCTGTCCGTCGGCGGCTTCCAGCGCATCGACGATGCGCTGTTGCAAGCCGAGCAGGTAGTCGCGCGCAGCAGCGACGGGAGATTCGGTTTGCATGGCAGCCGGGGTTGAGAGTCAGTGTTTCAGCGCGGCTTGATCGCGCGGTGGCCGATGTCGCTGCGGTGCTGGGCGCCATCGAAGCGGATCGGCGCGAGAACGGCATACGCCCGTTGCTGGGCCGACTTGACCGAGTCGCCGAGCGCCGTCACGCACAGCACGCGACCCCCGGTGGTGGCCACGCTGCCGTCGGCACGCCGCTCTGTGCCCGCGTGGAAGACCATTGCATCGTCGCTTTCTTCGGAATGAGCCGGCAGGCCGGTGATGGCATCGCCACTGCGCACCGGGCCGGGATAGCCGTGCGCGGCCATCACCACGCCCAGCGCCACGCGGCGGTCCCATTGCAGGTCGATGGCGTCGAGATTGGGCTGGTCACCGGTGGCCGTGGCGGCCATCAGCAGGTCGAACAGATCGGTCTTCAGGCGCATCAGCAGCACCTGGGCTTCCGGGTCGCCGAGCCGGGCATTGAACTCCACGACGCGCGGATTGCCGGCCGCATCGATCATCAGGCCGGCATACAGAAAGCCGCTGAAGGGCGCGCCCTCGGCCGCCATCGCCGCCAGCGTGGGCACGACGATCTCGTGCATCGCGCGCGCATGCACGTTCGGGGTGACCACCGGCGCGGGCGAGTAGGCGCCCATGCCGCCGGTGTTGGGGCCCGTGTCGCCATCGCCGATGCGCTTGTGGTCCTGACTGGTGGCCAACGGCAGCACGCGCTTGCCGTCGCTGACGACGATGAAGCTGGCCTCTTCGCCCGTCATGAACTCTTCGATGACGACTTGCGCGCCGGGCTTGCCGTCGAGCATGAAGTCGATGGCGGCGTGGGCCTCGTCGGCGGTGATCGCCACCACCACGCCCTTGCCTGCGGCCAAGCCGTCGGCCTTGACGACGATCGGTGCGCCGTGTTGCGCCACGTGCGCGTGCGCCAAGGCAGTACCCGTGAAGCTGGCGTAGCGCGCGGTGGGGATGCCGTGGCGCTGCATGAAGTCCTTGGCAAAGGCCTTCGAGCTTTCGAGCTGGGCCGCCGCGCGGGTCGGGCCGAAGACGCGCAGGCCCCGCGAGCGAAACAGATCGACCACGCCGGCCGCCAACGGCGCCTCGGGGCCCACCACCGTGAGGGCGATCTTCTCGGCAGCGGCGAAGTCGGCCAACGCAGCGATGTCGGTGATCGGCACGTTGCGCAATGCCGCATCACTCGCGGTACCGCCATTGCCCGGCGCCACCAGCACCCGCTGAACCTTCGGCGACTGCGCCAGCTTCCAGGCCAGCGCGTGCTCGCGCCCGCCGCTGCCGATGACCAGCACCTTCACTCGGCGAGCTCCGCGTTGTGATGAACTTCCTGCACGTCGTCGAGCTCTTCGATCACGTCGAGCAGCTTCTGCATGCGCTGCGCATCCTCGCCCGCCAGCTCGACCCAGTTCTCGGCGCGCATCGTCACTTCGGCATGCTCCGGCTTCAGGCCCGCGGCTTCGAGCGCGTTCTTGACCGCTTCCAGCTCGGTCGGCGGCGTCAGCACCTCGATCGATCCGTCTTCACCGGCGATCACGTCGTCGGCGCCCGCTTCGAGCGCCACTTCCATCACCTTGTCTTCGCTGGTGCCCGGCGCAAAGAGCAACTGGCCGCAGTGCTTGAACTGGAAGGCCACCGAGCCCTCGGTGCCCATGTTGCCGCCGTACTTGCTGAAGGCATGCCGCACCTCGGCCACGGTGCGCACGCGGTTGTCGGTCATGCAGTCGACGATGATCGCCGCGCCGCCGATGCCGTAGCCCTCGTAGCGGATCTCCTCGTAGTTCACGCCCTCGAGGTTGCCGGTGGCCTTGTCGATGTTGCGCTTGACGGTCTCGACCGGCAGGTTCACCGCCTTGGCCTTCTCGACCGCCAGCCGCAGCCGAGGATTGGCCGCAATGTCACCTCCACCGAGCCGCGCAGCCACCATGATCTCGCGGATCACCCGCGTCCAGGCCTTGCCGCGTTTCTCGTCCTGCCGGCCCTTGCGGTGCTGGATGTTCGCCCACTTGGAATGACCGGCCATGAAGGGAAGCTCGCTTTCGGTTTGCGCTTACGATGCGCTCGATTTTAAGTGAGGGGTTTCCGAGATGGCCGAACCGATCCTGCTTGCCAAGAACGGCAGCACCGAATGCCACCTGTTGCCGAACCTGGCCAACCGCCACGGCCTGATCACCGGGGCCACCGGCACCGGCAAGACGATCACACTGCAGACGCTGGCCGAGAACTTCTCCAAGATCGGCGTGCCGGTCTTCATGGCCGACGTCAAGGGCGACCTGACCGGCATCTCGCAGAAGGGCCAGCTCCCCGAGAAAGTCGCGAAGATCATCGCCGAGCGCGGCCTGCCCGCGCCCGAACCCGCCGCCTGCCCCTCGGCGCTGTGGGACGTCTTCGGCCAACAGGGCCACCCGGTGCGGGCCACCGTCTCCGACATGGGCCCGCTACTGCTGACGCGCATGCTCGCCCTCAACGAAACGCAGGCCGGCGTACTCAACCTGGTGTTCAAGATCGCCGACGACAACGGCATGCTCCTTCTCGACCTGAGAGACCTGCGCGCGATGCTGCAGCACGTCGGCGACAACGCGAAGACCTTCCAGACCGAGTACGGCAACATCAGCGCGGCCAGCGTCGGCGCGATCCAGCGCGGCCTGATGCAGATCGAGGAACAAGGCGGAGACAAGTTCTTCGGCGAGCCGATGCTCTCGATCGACGACTTCATGCAGACCGTCGACGGCCAGGGCGTCATCAACATCCTCACCGCCGACAAGCTGATGACCTCGCCGCGCCTGTACGCCACGTTTCTGCTGTGGCTGCTGTCGGAGCTGTTCGAGTCGCTGCCCGAGATCGGCGACCCCGACAAGCCCAAGCTGGTGTTCTTCTTCGACGAAGCCCACCTGCTGTTCACCGATGCGCCGAAGGCCTTGGTCGAGCGCATCGAGCTGGTCGTGCGCCTGGTACGCAGCAAGGGCGTCGGCGTCTACTTCGTAACGCAGAACCCGCTCGACATTCCCGACACCGTGCTGGCCCAGCTCGGCAACCGCGTGCAGCATGCGCTGCGCGCGTTCACGCCGCGCGACCAGAAGGCCGTGAAGTCCGCAGCCAGCACGATGCGCGCGAACCCCGGCCTCGATGTCGAGACCGCCATCACCGAGCTGGCCGTCGGCGAGGCCCTGGTCAGCCTGCTCGACAGCAGGGGCCGGCCCAGCGTGACCGAGCGCGTCTACGTGCTGCCGCCGGGCAGCCAGATCGGCCCCATCACGCCCGAGCAGCGCAAGACGCTGATCGCCACCTCGTTGGTGGCCGGCGTGTACGAGAAAGTGGTCGACCGCGACTCGGCCTACGAGAAGCTGAAGGGCCGCGGCATCGCTTCGGCCGACGCCGGCGCGGCCTTGCAGAAGGAGGCGGCGAGCCCGTCGGCAACGCCCGCCGCTCAGGAAGGCGGCGGCCTGCTCGGCAGCCTGGGCGGCATCCTCTTCGGCAGCACCGGCCCGCGCGGCGGCAAGCGCGAAGGACTGGCCGAAACAGCGGCCCGCAGCGCCGTGCGCAGCGTCGGCTCCGCCGTCGGCCGCGAGATCATCCGCGGCGTGCTGGGCTCGCTGCTCGGCGGCGGCAGGCGGCGGTGAGGCGGCGCCTCATGCCCCTGTTTCTCATCGGCGCGCTCCTGGCGGTGGTAGCACTGTTCGCCGCCACCCGACTGGGTGCGTTCACCGGCAAAGCACCGTCAGACCTGGGTGTGCGCGACGGCAAGCTGAAGGCGCCGTCGACGACGCCCAACAGTGTCAGCAGCCAGGCCGCGCTGTGGCCCGACAACCCCCAGCGTGCCTACGCCGAAATCGCCCCCTTGAAGCTGCAAGGCGATGCGGCCACCACCCTGGCCCGCGTCGCGCAGTGGATCGAGGCCACCGCCGGTGCGCACATCGTCGAGCGCAAGCCCGATTACCTGTACGCGCAGTTCACCACGCCGCTGATGCGGTTTGTCGACGACGTCGAGTTCTGGTTCGACCCTGCTGCCAACGTGATCCAGCTGCGCTCGGCATCCCGGCTCGGCCAAGGTGACCTGGGCGCCAACCGCGCTCGGATCGAGAGTATCCGGGCCCGTCTGGGCGGCGCGTGACGCCATCGCAAGCACGTTTGGCGAAGCACTGGACCCGTTCGTCACACCGCGTTGGCACGGGATCTGACGCTGAGCGATGCTCCGCGCCGTGACGTCCATGATCCTCCTCGAACGCCTGCCGCAACCACTTCGTTCGCTGCTGCGGCAGCTCGCGGTAGCCATCCCGCTGTGCACCTTCATTGCGCTTTTCATGAGCGCGGTGTTCGGCGCTCCGCTGGGTCCGATGCTGGTGTTCTCGTTCTCGATCGGGCTGACGTGCCAGGCCCTGATCGAAGGCGGCCGACGCGGAGTGGCCTGGTGGCTGGCGCGCAGCCGGCCCGACAGCGAGCCCCTTCGCAACGGCTGGCCGGGCTGGCATTGGACCGGGCCGATCATCGTGCTTGGCATCCTGGGCGGCGTGCAGATCGGTTATCGCATGGCCAGCGGGCTGCTGGGTATCGAGACCCGGACCCCCGAGTTCACCAACTGGCGAGCCTGGTTCGTGATTCTGAGTGTGAGCCTGATCGCATCGCTGGTCGTGACCAGCTTCTTCTGGGCACGCGGCCGCCTCGCTGCCATCGAGGCCAAGGCCCAGGGCGCCCAGCGGCTGGCGGCCGAGAACCAGTTGAAGCTGCTCGAGTCGCAACTCGAGCCGCACATGCTGTTCAACACCCTGGCCAATCTGCGCGTCCTGATCGCGCTCGACCCGGCGCGCGCACAGGCCATGCTGGACCGCTTGATCGCCTTCCTGCGCGCCACGCTCAACGCCAGCCGCGTGGGCTCGCATCCGCTGTCCACCGAGTTCGATCGATTGTCCGACTACCTGGCGTTGATGGCGGTGCGCATGGGGCCGCGCCTGGCCTTCAGCTTCAACCTGCCGGACGCCTTGCGCAGCGCGCCCGTGCCACCGCTGCTGCTGCAGCCCTTGGTGGAAAACTGCATCCAGCATGGGCTGGAGCCGAAGATCGAGGGTGGGCATGTCGACGTCTGTGCAGTGCGCGACGGCGCGACCCTGCTGCTCACGGTGCGCGACAACGGGGTCGGGCTGGCGGCGGGCAGCGCAGCCGGGGGTACGCACTTCGGCACACAGCAGGTGCGCGACCGCCTGGCGGCACTTTATGGCGCTGCGGCCACCTTCACCGTAACCGCCGCTGCCGGGGGCGGCACCGAGGCCCGGATCGCCATTCCCTTGCACGCCACGACATGACCGTTACCGCCGTCATCGCAGAAGACGAACCGCTGCTGGCCGAGGGCCTGCGCCAGGAACTGGCTGCACTGTGGCCTGAATTGCAGATCGTCGCCACCGTCGGCGACGGCTTGGCCGCGGCCGGACGCGCGCTCGCGCTCGCGCCGGACATCTGCTTTTTCGATATCCGGATGCCGGGCGCGACCGGGCTGGAAGCGGCGCAGGCCTTGGCCGAAGACTGGCCCGAGCGCGTCCCCTTTCCCCTCATCGTCTTCGTCACTGCCTACGACCAATACGCTCTGCAGGCCTTCGCGGCACAGGCGGTGGACTACGTTGTCAAGCCGGTCGAACGCGAGCGCCTGGCAGCCTGTGTGGCACGGCTGAAGGCGCGGCTCGCGACGCGCGGGCCGCTGCCCGAGAGCTTGCAACGCTCGGTCGACCAGTTGCGCGCATTGCTCGGCGACATTGCCGCGCCGATCGCGCCGCGGCTGGATGTGATCCAGGCCCAGGTGGGTACGGTGGTGCACCTGGTGCCGGTCGACGAGGTCATCTACTTCGAGGCCGCCGACAAGTACGTGCGCGTGATCACTGCGGACAAGGAGCACCTGATCCGCCTGTCGCTGAAGGAGTTGCTGCCGCAGCTCGACCCGCAACGCTTCTGGCAAGTGCACCGAGGCACCGTCGTGCAGGCGCGCTGCATCACGCAGGCGCGGCGCGAGGAGTCGGGCAAGGTCACGCTGGTGCTGCGCGGCCGGAGCGAAGCGTTGACCGCGAGTCGCCTCTACGCGCACCTCTTCAAGGGCCTGTAGCGTTTCCCTTCGCGGCGCGGTGGCGTCGTTTCGTCGTCGCCCTCGTCGTCCGGTCTCGCGGCGTTAGCGTGCAGCGATCGACGGCACGAAACTGCAGCGCATGGATTCCTTCATCCGCCTTTTCGAGCGACACCCGCTGATCTTCTTGCACCTTGCGTGCGCGGTGTTGGCAGTCGCGCTCGGTGCAGTGATGCTCGCACGCCGCAAGGGCACGACCTCGCACCGCGCGTTGGGCTGGACCTGGGTCACGCTGATGGGTTCGGCCACCGTGAGCAGCGCATTCATCCGCGACACCGGCATGCCCAACATCGCCGGCTTCACGCCGATCCATGGGCTGACGCTTTTGGTCGCCGTGACGTTGCCGCGTGCGGTCTGGTTCGCCCGCACGCACCAGATCGCGCGCCACCGCAAGGCGATGCGTGGCCTCTACATTGGCGGCTGCGTGATCGCCGGCCTGTTCACGCTGCTGCCGATGCGCTTCCTCGGGCGCGTGCTGTGGGGCAACGGCGGCCCCTGGTTCGGATCCTAGAATCCGGGCATGTCCCCGCCTTCGCCGACCGACGCCAAACCGACCAATTTCCTGCGCCAGATCATCGAGCGCGACCTGGCAGCGGGAACCCACGACGGCCGCCATTTCGGCGGCTCGCCGGGCGATGCGGCGCACCATGCGGCCGGGCCGCTCGATGGGGCCCGTATCCGCACGCGCTTTCCGCCCGAGCCGAACGGCTACTTGCACATCGGCCACGCCAAGAGCATCTGCCTGAACTTCGGCCTGGCGCGAGACTATGGCGGTGTGTGCCACCTGCGCTTCGACGACACCAACCCAGAGAAAGAAGAGCAGGAGTACGTTGACGCGATCCTCGAGGCGGTGCACTGGCTCGGCTTCGACTGGCAGGCCGGGGGCCGTTCGCACCTCTACTACGCGAGCGACTATTTCGATTTCATGTACCGCGCCGCCGAGGCGCTGGTCGGCGCCGGGTTGGCCTATGTCGACGAGCAGAGCGCCGAGGAGATGCGCGCCACGCGCGGCGACTTCAACACGCTGGGCACCGACAGCCCCTACCGCAGCCGCACGCCTGCCGAGAATCTGGCACGGCTGCGCGACATGAAAGCCGGCCGGCTCGGCGATGGCGCGGCGGTGCTGCGCGCCAGGATCGACATGGCGTCGCCCAACATCAACCTGCGTGACCCGGCGCTCTACCGCATCAAACACGCCACGCACCACAACACCGGCGACACCTGGTGCATCTACCCGATGTACACCTATGCGCACCCGATCGAGGACGCGCTGGAGAACATCACCCACAGCATCTGCACGCTCGAGTTCGAAGACCAGCGGCCGTTCTACGACTGGCTGCTCGAGCACCTGGCTGGCCTGGGCCTCGTGGCCCGGCCGACACCGCGGCAGTACGAGTTCGGCCGCCTGAACCTCAGCTATGTTGTCACGAGCAAGCGCAAGCTGCGTGCGCTGGTCGAAGACGGCATCGTCAGCGGCTGGGACGACCCGCGCATGCCCACCCTGTTCGGCATGCGCCGGCGCGGCTACACACCAGCCAGCATCCGCGCGATGGCCGACGGCAGCGGCACGACCAAGAGCAACATGTGGCTCGACTACAGCGTGCTCGACGCCTGCCTGCGCGACGACCTGGAAGGCCAGGCGCCACGTGCGATGGCGGTGCTGGACCCGGTGCCGTTGCAGATCACCAACTGGGCCGAGCTGTATGGCAGCGATGCGCACATCGAGCCGTGCCGCGCACCGGTGCATCCGCAGCGGCCCGAATTCGGCACGCGCAGCTTCGGCCTCGGTCGTGAAGTCTGGATCGAGCGCGACGATTTCGCCGAAGTGCCGACCAAAGGTTTTTTCCGGCTCTTTCCCGGCAACAAGGTGCGCCTGAAGTACGGCCTGGTGATCGAATGCACCGGCTGCGAGAAGGATGCGGATGGCCGCATCGTGCGGGTACTGGCGCGTGCGCTTGCCGACACGCGCAGCGGCACGCCCGGCGCCGACGCCGTCAAGGTCAAGGGCACCATCACCTGGGTCGGCCTGCACGACGCGCTGCCGGCCGAACTGCGCCTGTACGAGCGCCTCTTCACGCAGCCGCAGCCGGAAGCCGGTGGGGCCGACTTCATGGCCGCGCTGAACCCTGACAGCGCGCGCACGGTGCAGGGCTATGTCGAGCCGTCGCTCGCGAACGCTCCCGTGGAGACGCGGGTGCAGTTCGAACGCTACGGCTACTTCGTCAGCGACCGCGTCGACCACCGCGCCGAGGCGCCGGTCTTCAACCGCATCACCGGCCTCAAGGACAGTTGGAGCACTCCCCCATGAAATCGACCTTGCATTCCACCCCCATGCGCCTGCAACACCTCGGCGCCGCGCTCGGCTTTGCCTTGGCGGCGACAGCCGGCTTCGACGCCCACGCGCAGGCCAGCGCCGCCGCGGCCAACGCCAGTGGCATCACCTACACCGAAAAGCTGGCCGGCAAAGGCGCCTCGCCTTCGGCCACCGACACGGTGCGCGTGCACTATGTCGGCCGCTTCCCGGATGGGCGCGAGTTCGACAGCTCGATCGCACGCGGTCAGCCGGCCGAGTTCCCGCTCAACCGCGTCATCAAGTGCTGGACCGAAGGTGTGCAGAAGATGAAAGTGGGCGGCAAGGCGCAGCTCGTCTGCCCGCCCGCGATGGCCTACGGCGAGCGCGGCGCGGGCGGCACGATCCCACCGAATGCCACGCTGCACTTCGACATCGAACTGCTGGACATCGTTAAGCGCTGAATCGGGCGCTCACTTCGCGGTCGCCGGCAACTTGCCGGCCTCGACCGTCAGGCCCGCCGCCGACAAGCGCGCGGCGCTCGCCGCACCCACCCCCTTCACACGCGCGACGAACTCCGGCCAGTCCTTGAACGGCGCCTTGCGGCGCTCAGCGAGGATGGCCTCGGCCAATCCGGGGCCGACACCGCGCACGGCTTCGAGCTCGGCCTGCGAAGCGACATTGGCGTCGACGGTGGTGGCCGCCAGCGCAGCAACGCCGGACAACGCCAGCGCTGCCGAGCCGAGCCGAAGCGCGCGGACCCAGCGCCACCCGCGCCGGCCCGGCATGGCGCTTTCGGTCAATGCGCCGCCGCTGTCTTGCCGCCGCGCCAGCGCTGCGCCAGCATGACCACCGCCAGTGCCAGTGCACCGGCGACGATGCCGAACAGCGCGTCGGCGAGCGAGGTCGCCAGCACGCCGAGCACGCCGCCAAGCCCCGCCGTGGCCGCCTGGATCGCATGCTGCACGGGCCCGATGCCGTGCGTCAGGATGCCACCGCCGACCAGGAACATCGCCGCGGTGCCCGCCACCGACAGCCCCTTCATCAGCCAGGGCGCGGCACGCAGGATCGCGCGGCCGACGGCGGCCAGCCCACCGTTGCGCCGCGACAGCGCCAGGCCGAGGTCGTCGAGCTTGACGATGCCGGCCACGAAGCCGTACACGCCGATCGTCATGACCAGCGCAATGCCGACGAGCACGCCGACCTGCGTGACGAACTCGGCTTCGGCGACGGCCCCCAGCGTGATGGCGATGATTTCGGCCGACAACACGAAGTCGGTGCGCACGGCTCCCTTGATCTTGTCGGCCTCGAGCGCTGCCATGTCGACGGACGGATCGGCGAGCGCCTGGATCAGTTCGGCACGGCGCGCCTCTTCCTCCGCTTTGGACACGAGAATCTTGTGCGCCAGTTTCTCGACGCCTTCGTAGCACAGGTAAAGGCCACCGACCATCAGCAGCGGCGTCACAGCCCAAGGCGCGAAGGCACTGATGGCCAGGGCCGCAGGCACGAGGATCGCCTTGTTCTTCAACGACCCTTTGGCCACCGCCCAGACCACCGGCAACTCGCGGTCGGCCCGCACACCGGTCACCTGCTGCGCATTCAGCGCGAGATCGTCGCCGAGCACGCCGGCCGTCTTTTTCGTGGCGACCTTGGTCAGCACCGCAACGTCGTCCAGCACACTGGCTATGTCGTCCAGGAGGGCAAGCAGGCTGACAGCCATACGCGACGGATGCCCGAGAGGGCTGGAAGTGGAGGAGAAAGCTTAGCAGCGAGACGTCCGTGAAGTTTGCAACAACTGCTTACCATTCCTCCGCACCTGGGGTGCGCACGAGTCGACACATCTGCGCTTCGCGTGTGGCCGCTGCCTTGACCCAGCCTCCTCGCCGCCCGTAGCCTGTCGAAAAGCATCAACAGCCTTCGCGTCGACTGGCGCGCTTCACCATGAACCTGCTCGATCCCCTTGCTGCAGCCGCCCTCACGCTCGCGCTCGTGTCGCTGACGGCGGTGCTGTGGCTGCGACGGCGCGCGAGCACGCCGCGCACGTTGCTGGCCGACGAGTCGCTGGACACGGTGCAGGCCTGGCCACCGCAAGCTGTGCGCGTGATGACGCTCGGCGAGCGCCAGGCCTACGAGATCCTGCGTCGCGCCCTGCCCGGCCATGTGGTGCTGGCCCAGGTTCCGCTGTCTCGCTTCATCAGCGTGCCGACCCGCTTCCCCTACTCCCAATGGCTGCAGCGCGCAGGCCGGCTGGGTGTGGACCTGCTGGTGTGCGACTTCAGCTCGCGTGCGGTGGCCGCGGTCGAAGTGCGCACCAGCGATGAATCGGCGCGCAGCGCCAAGCGCCACCAGCGCCTGGTCGAAGTGCTGCGCGCCGCCGGGGTGACCGTGCACGAGTGGAACGAGGATGCGCTGCCCAGCGTGGCCCAGGCGCGCGAATCGTTCATGCCCAAAGCCACGGTCGCGGTGGCTGCCGACGCGCCCGCGTCGGTCACGGCGGGCGGCCGCACGCTGCTGCCGGTGGCCGAGATCCAGGAGTTGCTGGCCGACGGTGACACCACCGACTACGGCCAGCTCGAACCGGTGCCGTCGGGCTTCTTCGAAGACGAAGACCCGCGACTCGCGCGCCAGGCCGCCTGAGCGCGAGGCGCAACAGCGAGGAACCTCGGCCTTCGAACCGGGTCCACTGCAGGCTGCGTTCCATGCGCGACCGCCGCACAGCCTGTAAGGTTCGCTGCCCCGACGCCGACCGAAGGGCACCTGCAACAACGCCTTCCTAGGATCCTCATGATGACCCGTCGTCGATGGCTCGGCTTTCTCTCGAGCCTGGGCTTGGCCGGTACGGCCACCCACTCTGCATCTGCCGCAACGGGGGCAGCGCCTGCTCCGGCTGGCGCCGTGCGCGTCCAGCCGCTGGTGCTGTCCGATGCGCAATGGCGTCAGCGCCTGACCCCGGCGCAGTACAAGGTGCTGCGCGAAGAAGGCACCGAACCACCAGGCAGCAGCCCGTTGAATGCGGAAAAACGCAATGGGCAATTCCATTGCGCCGGATGTGATCTGCCGCTCTTCACGAGCAAGATGAAGTATGAGAGTGGCACCGGCTGGCCCAGTTTCTTCACGACGCTGCCCGGCGCGTTCCAGACCAAGCGCGACTTCGGCTTGTTCCTGCCGCGCACCGAGTACCACTGCACGCGCTGCGGTGGCCATCACGGCCATGTGTTCGACGACGGCCCGAAGCCGACCGGCCAGCGCTATTGCAACAATGGCGTGGCGCTGAAGTTCGTTGCGGAGGCGGCATGAGCGTTCCTTCTGGTGCGATGAAGTGGCGCTGGCTGCTCGCGGCGGCCGTGGCCGTCGTGCTCGGTGTCGGCCCCTCGCTGACGCTCGACTCGGCCCGGGCGCAGGGCGGCACGCAGACCCAGCCTGCGCCGGCGGGCCTGTCCAAGGCGATCTTCGCAGGCGGCTGCTTCTGGTGCGTCGAGTCCGACTACGACAAGGTGCCCGGCGTCGTCAGCACGGTCTCGGGCTACATCGGCGGCAAGCTGCCGAACCCGAGCTACGAACAGGTCTCGAGCAAGCTCACCGGCCATGCCGAGGCCGTCGAGATCGTCTTCGATCCGAAGCGCGTGAGCTATGAACAGCTGGTCGAATACTTCTGGCGCACGATCGACCCGACCACCAAGGACCGCCAGTTCTGCGACAGCGGCTCGCCGTACCGCAGCGCGATCTACGCCGTCGATGCGGCGCAGCTCGCGGTCGCCAACGCGTCGCGCGCGAACTTGGAGAAGACCAAGCCCTTCAAGGAACCGGTGGTCACCGAGGTCACGACCGCGGGACCTTTCTACGCGGCCGAGGACTACCACCAGGACTATTACAAGAAGAACCCGGTGCGTTACAAGTACTACCGCACCTCCTGCGGACGCGACGCGCGCGTGGTGCAGCTCTGGGGCGCAGCACCGGGCGTGCCGGGCGCCGTTGCGGCAGCACCCTCCAAGTAGGGCAGAGCGCGTCGCCTTGTGCCGGCCTAAACTGGCGCGCATGCGGACCGAAAACTTTTCGCTGTTGCTGGCAACCGCCGTCCTGGCGGTGGCTGCCCCTGTGGCGCACGCCACCACGGCGTCCGCCGCGGTCGCCACGGCCTGCGAGCGCGCCGTGCGCAATACCTTGCTGACCGACCGCGGCGTTGCGGCCAGCACGGGTGCCGTCTTCGACGCCGCACCCACTTCGTTGCCCGGTGCCGCCGACGCAGTCGAAGCCGCCTGGCGCGGCAGCGGTCAGTGGCGCAGCGCCAACCAGGTGCGAACCTTCCGCTACAGCTGCACCTTCGACACCGCCTCGCGGGAGGTGGCGGGGGTGGTGGTGCGCGACGGCGGCGATGCCGCTGCCGCGTTGCCGGCCCGGGCGGTCGAGCCCGACTTGAGCCAGCTCTCGCCAGCGGCGTGTGAATCCGCCGCGGCGCGCGCGCTCAAGCAGCGCTGGCCCGGCGTGGCGCAGATCGCGTTCGACGCCGGGACGCGCCGGCTGGCCCAGACCGCCGGCGGTCCTGCCGAACTGCAGGGCCAGGGCCGCGCACTGCCCAGCGTGCGCGACGCGACCAAGCATTTCAGCTACGACTGCAGCGTCGACCCGCGCAGTGGCCGTGTGCTGGCCCTGCGCCTGAACGACTGAGCCGCCGCCGCGCCGCTACTGGCGCGCGACGACTTCGATCGTCCCCTTCATCGTCGGGTGCAGGCCGCAGATGTAGGCGATGTTGCCGGCCGCGTCGAACTGCAGGGTGGCGCTCTGGCCCTTCAGCATCACGTCGCTGCGCTGGTTGCCGCCGCCGCTCACGGTGATCTGGTGCGGCGTGTCGTCGTTGTTGGTCCAGGTGACGGCCTGGCCGGCGGCAACCTTGATCGCGGTCGGCCCGAAGGCGAAAGCAACCACCGTCACGTCGGTCGGGCCGCTGCGGTTGACCACCGCGGCCTGGCCCGGGAACTTGCCCTGTAGCTTGGCCAGGTTGGTCAGGTACTGGTCCTTCGCGAAGGGCAAGTGACACTGGTAGCACGCGCCGAGGTTGGCCTTGTCGTTGGGCACGCCGGCCGGCGTGAACGACTGGTATTGCAAATCGGCGTTGCGGATCGCGACCGGGATCTCGTCGCCGAAGCCCTTCTTCGTCTGCTGAACGTTGATGGCAGCCAGATTGCCCTTGATAAATCGGCCGTTCGCGTCCTTCATCGGCACGCCCGCCGCATCGAGCTGGGCCATGTAGGCCGCCAGCACGATGACCCCGCCGTCGGGCACCGGCTTCCCGGCGCGCACGGCGGCAAACACATCGGGCGTGGTGTAGAACTCGCGGTACTGCTTCGTGTCGGGGCGGTCGACGGTGGCGTACATCGTGCCCTTGGCCCAGTCGGCCGGGAACGCGACCTTGTTCGGCCCGGGCGGCACCAGCGGCGCCACCGGCGCTGGCGCGGCCGGCGAAGGTGCGTGCGGAGACGGAGCGGCGGGCGCAGCCGTCTGGCCGACCGCGACCTCAGTGCCCGCCGAGCGAGCCGGCGACCAGCGCAGCGGGGGGCATCCAGCCCCAGCGTTTGGTCTGCAGCTTCATGTCAGTTGGCCGCGAAGCAATAGAACAGCCCGGCGCCGCCGGACTTCGGCAGATCCTCCTTGCTGCAACCCGCGGTCAAATGCGAAGAGTTCCACGAGACGCCCCAAGGGCTGCCGGTGGCGTCCGGACTGCCGCGGTCATGGTGCCCGACCATGGCCCCACCGGCGCCATTGCTGGTCCACTCGGCGCAGTTCATGTTCGGCTGTCCGGGAAACGAAGCGTAAGCTGTGCCATCAGGTCGCGAACCAGTCAGGATGTCATGCATGTTTGGGCGTTCGGTGCGGCCATTTACCGTTGCTCCCTTCTCGGTCAGCGCCGTCTGCTTGGTGAGGTTATTGCCGTTGTGCAGTTGCCCGACGTCGGCTGCGATCAATTCACCCTTGGCATTGTGCCAAGGCCCCTTGCCGATTCGATCACGGGCGTGCACAGGAGCCGTGCTCGGCGGAATGAAGCTGGTGCTGAGGTAGGCGCGCCAAGTGCGTCCGCCAGCGCCCGCGGCCGCCGCAAGCCTCTGGCAATGGGCATCGGCGCCCGCCAAGCCGCCCAGATTGGCCCCATCACCAGGCCCGGCACTGGTGACGAAGAAACCCATCGGGCCGGTCGGCGGCGTGGTCGCGCAGGCGGCGACCAAGGCCGCGGCAACAGCGGCAGTCAGAGAGACGGCAAGGATGCGGGTGGTTCTTTGCATGAAACGGTACTCCTGGTTGGGGTGACCAGCGTACGTGTCAAAGCAGCATCCGCTTCCTCAGGACTTTCCCGGGCGTGCGCGTCGCGCCCCTGGGCCGCGCGTGGGTGCACTGCCGGTTTCGCGCGGCGGCAGGCCAGTGTGCTGGGTGAGGATGCGGCCCTTCGTGGGCACCACCGACGTCGAATTCTTGCGCCGCGCACTCTGGTAGCTGCCGTCGGTGGCGGGCTGGAAGCTCGGGATCAGCTGGTGCTTGCCGTTGCCGATCAGGTCGGCCCGGCC
>Ga0163144_10015848_pt1 | contig 15499 bp, 13 predicted proteins | sample OliLak19BULKMAT1_FD_123175 | JGI IMG/M metagenome (GOLD analysis project Ga0163144, IMG submission 123175) | Freshwater microbial mat bacterial communities from Lake Vanda, McMurdo Dry Valleys, Antarctica - Oligotrophic Lake LV.19.BULKMAT1 | ecosystem: Environmental > Aquatic > Freshwater >...
CACTCGATGGGGCGGCTGACGCTCAACATCCTCCTGTCGTTCGCGCAGTTCGAACGCGAGATCATCTCCGAGCGCACGCGGGACAAGATCGCGGCGGCGCGACGGAAGGGGAAATACGCCCTTGGCAAGCCGATCCTCGGGTACGACTACGTGCCCTATCCCCCGCCCTTCACGGGTCGCCGGTTGATGGTCAATAAAGCCGAGGCCGAGCGGATTCGGCGGATCTTCGAGTTGTACCTTGAGGCACGAAGCATCATGCACGTCGCCGATGAGTGCAACGCACGGGGGTGGTCAACCAAGACCTGGACGACGACCGCCGGGCGGGCACAACCCACCATCGCTGGCCCTAGCGGGGCTCGCGCACGGATGCACGCATGACCATCGACCTCGACGAGGGGGACGCGCGCGATGACCTCGCGCACCCCCACCTGCTCACCCCGACCAAGCGGCTGCACACCATCGCGGAGATCCTGGCGAACGGCATCCGCCGCCAGCGCGAGGATGCCCGCCGCATGGGCGAGTCGGGCGACATTTCGGCCCAGTCAGAAAGAGAGGCCGATGTACTTGAACCGTCTGAACCGGTTCGCCTTGATGGTCCACCCCCCCCACAAGGTTGGTTTACGCCTTGCGAACCGGAGAGTCCACATGCCCGATGTCCCCAACGCGACGATCCTGGCCCTCGGCCGATTGACCGTGCCCGAGCTGAAGCACTCAACGCTCCTTCGTGCGGAGAGCGTTCGACGTTGATGTCCAGCACCTTGTCATCAACACAAAATACCACCAGGGCCGCTCTCGCGACCCCGATGGCATTCGCACAATCCTCAATGTGCGGGAAGAGTTTTGGGGGCAGGAGCGTCGAGGCGGCTCAGCGGATGCAGGGGCCTTCGCTGAAGACGCTCAGGAAGGCATCGATGTCGGTTGGATCAAACACACTGCCATCGTTGTTGAAGTCGATGTCGTCGCAACCGTTATCACCCTGGAACTCAAAGGCACCGATATCGATGGGATTGAGGGCGTTGGCATTGGTGTAGCCGATTGCATCACGGATTCTGGTGGTGTTAGCAGCGTCGACGAGCGCGGTTGCGCCGGAGGTCAGGAAGCGGTTGGGATTTCCCCGATCGATGGCGGGGCTGGCGGGAGACAGGCGGAAGTCGTTGGCCAGGGCGTTGACAAAGGCTGGGTCGGCGACGGTGTTGTTGGCGTTGGGGTTGGCGTTGGGCAGGGCGACGGGGGAGAGGCTATCCCAGAAGGTCATGCGGTTGAGATTCGCGTTGCCGAACGCGATGGAGTTGGTCACGAAGGCCGCCGAGTTGACGGGGATGAGGTCGTTGAGATTGCGGGCGATGACGCAGTTTGTCATGGTGACGTCGGTGTTCGAGTCGGCGCTGCTGAACAGGCGGTTGTTGTCGCGGAAGATGCTGTTCACGAATCGGTAGGACGTGTTTGAGTTTGAGGAATCAATGATGACATTGAGCGTGTGGGCGGTCGTGCCCTCGAACAGAACGTTCTCGTAGCCTGTGGCGATGAACGTGGTGTTGGATCGACCCAGGATCGATGTCAGCACGCATCGCCGGAACGTGAGTTGCTGGTTGGTCTGGGCTGAGTCGGGCAGGTTGATGATCGCTTGTGTGTCACGCGAGACCAGCGTCAGGTCTTCAAAGGTGAGGTTGGATGCACCGCTGAATCCCGCGCCTGTGGGCGGGCCCTGGAGTGTGGTCTGTCCAGCGCCCGCGCCTCGGATGGTGACGTTGCCTGGCAGAGAGATGCCGGTCTCGAGGGTGTATGTTCCGGAGGCCACGCGCACCACGCCAGGCCCGCCAGAAGCAACGGCGATCTGCATGGCGGCAAGCAGGGTCGATGCCTCGCCCGGGAAAAAGATACCACCAGAGACCTCGATGATCGCGGAGCTCGTCCATGTGTCGTTGCGAACATCCCATAAGCCGGAATTTCCGACACTGAGTAAGGTGTAATCGCTCGCCTGATCGTTCCCGCCCGTGTTGGTCGCGAAGTTTCGATAGGTTGACGTGCTGCCATCTGACCAGGCAAAGGTACCTTCCAAAGCCGCATCGTTGAGTCCGATAAAGTACTTGTCGTTTGGCAGCGCGACGTTAGCGGTGATCCAAGCCTGCTCGGTCGCGTCGTTGATAGTCACGAGGTCACCGCCCATTGCGCGTGCAAAGTCGCGCATCTGCGTCCAGGTAGCTCCATTCCATAACAGGCGGTAGTAGCGATTCCCGTTCGTGGAGTTGGTGATGCGGGGGCCCAGGGTCTGGGCGGAGGCACCGGCAAGCGTGGCGAGCAAGGCAGCGGCGGAAGTCATCAGGGCGATGCGAGCGTTCATGGTGTCCTTCTTTCTGTGTTTGTGCGACTGATGGGCGACGATTGCCCATTCAGACACACTGGCGAAATCCGCGGGCGCGAGGCATCACGCAACATCCGGTTTGTGCGGAAATATTTTTCATTCTGACTGTTTCTTGCGGACGCGTATGGGGATACCCACCTGTCCAGGGTTACACTTTCCTGCATGGACCCCGGTGCGCAAGTCACGATGATGCTCCGCGAGATGCGGGATGGTCGCGAGGGCGCCCGCGAACGGCTGGCGGGCGTGGTGTACGGCGAACTTCGCAAGTTGGCGGGCGCGATGATGGTCGATGAGCGCGCGGCCCACACGCTCCAGCCGACGGCACTCGTCCATGAGGCGTACGTGCGGCTCGCGAGCGGTCCGGGTGTTGATGCGCAGGATCGAAACCACTTCATGGCGATTGCCGCGAAAGTGATGCGCCAGGTGCTTCTCGACCACGCCAGGGCGAGGCGGGCGAACAAGCGGGGCGGCGGGCGGGTGTACGTGGCGGGAGAGGGAATCGACGGGGGACAATCGGCCAGCGCAGCGGACAACCGCAGGGAATTGGATGATGGGCTGGATGTTCTCGACCTGGATGATGCGCTGCATGGACTTGCGACGCTCTATCCCAGGGCGGCGCGGGTCGTGGAGCTTCGCTTCTTTGGCGGGCTGAGTGTCGCGGACGCTGCGGCGGTGCTTGGGACAGCAGAACCAACGGTCGAACGGGACTGGGCCCTGGCGCGCGGGTGGCTCAAGCGTAAGCTGGGTGAAACTTCGGGTGATAGACAGGGCGAGAGTTGAGGTCGCACGCGCGTTGTTGTTCGGCGGTTTGGTGTGGCGAATCCGTGGCAAGGCAATCGCACAAATGGAGTCTTTCAGCGTGTCTCCTTCTGCGGACAAGTCTGCGCCGAACAGATCGGTGCCCCTGCACGAGCGGGTGGCTGCCTCGCTAGACAGCGCGGGCGATGCGACCGGGGCGGAGCTGCTTTCGCTGCTGCGTGGACGTCACTCTGGCGATCTGGAGCTGATGGACGAGTTGGAGGAATTGCTGACGGGGGATGGCTCGAAGGTGCCTGTGCTCGACGGTCCGATCACGATTGGTCCTGGAGCATCGGGAACGATGCTGCGCTCCGTGATCGTCAGGATAGCGCAGGCTGAAGTTGCATCGGAGGGACCAACGCTGCCGCTGGGCGAGGGCCCGCTTGAAGTCATGCCTGTCATGATCGGGAGCTACGTGGTGGTTCGCGAGCTTGGGAGGGGCGGGATGGGCGTGGTCTATGAGTGCGAGCAAGCCGAGCCACGCCGGCGCGTTGCTGTAAAGGTTCTGCGATCTGGGATGGGATGGGGCGGATCATCGGGGACGTCTCGCCTGGATTCGAGGCGCGAAGCGCAGGTCCTGGCTCGGCTGGCCCATCCGGGGATCACTCGCGTCATCGAGGCGGGTGTGGATGCAGCGAGCGGGCGAACATTTTTCGCTATGGACTTGGTGGGCGGGACGAACCTGCTGCGTCATGCCGGGGAGGCCAACCTCTCGATTCGCGAACGTGTCGAGCTTCTCGCGCGCGTGTGCGATGCTGTGGAGCACGCTCATCGCAAGGGCATTATTCATCGGGATATCAAACCATCCAATATTCTGGTCGAGCCCGCGTCGGATCGGGATGGAACGTCCCGCGACGAGTTTGCGCGGGTTGGCCAGCCGCGCGTCATGGACTTTGGAGTGGCGAAGCTGACGCGGGCGGAGGGGGAAGCGGCGCAGGAGCAGTCGCTGCTGATGCCTGGGAGTTCTGCGATTGTGGGAACGCTGGGGTATATCAGCCCGGAGGCGTTGTCTGGCGACTCGCACAATGTCGACACGCGCGCGGATGTGTATGCGCTGGGAGTGGTGCTGTACGAACTATTGACGGGACAGGCCCCGATCTCGCTGCAAGGGGTTGCGTTGTCCGAGGTTGCGAGGCGGGTCTGCGAAGCAAGCGTGCCGATGCTCCGCGCGCACGATCCGCGTCTTCGGGGCGATCTTGAGATCGTGGTGCTCAAGGCGATGGCGAAGGCTCCGGAGTTGCGATACGGGAGCGCGGGCGAACTCGGGGACGATCTGCGCAGATTCCTTCGCAAGGAACCGATCGTTGCCCAGCCAGCGAGCGCGGCGTATCTGGCCCGCAAGTTTGTCTCACGCCATCGTGTGGTGAGCGCGTTGGGTCTGGGTCTGGTCGTCGCGCTCGTTGCGGGGCTCCTCACAACGCTCGTGATGATTTCGAGGGTGGAGCGGGCTCGCACGCAGGAACGGTCCCAGCGTGAGATCGCCAACGCCATTCGCGGGTATCTCGTGCAGGACCTGATCGGCGCAGCCAGTCCGAGCGCGATGGGCAAGGATGCCAAGATCGTGGACGTGCTGGGCAAGCTTGCGTCGGAGGTTGACACGCGATTCCAGGGCCAGCCCGAGTTGGAAGGACGCGTGCGACATGAGCTTGCAACAGTTTTCAACGGGCTGGGCATGTACGAGGAGTCGCTGCAGCAGAGCAAGGCCGCGCTGACGCTGCTGGAATCAAGCCTACTCAAGGACAACGCCGCGTGCATCGCCTCGCTGTTTACGCAGGCAACGACGTTCCAGAACAAAGGGGACGCGGTGAGCGCGGAGCTTATCGCACGGGATGGGCTCGCGCGCGCGGAGCGCACGCTTCCTCCGGACGACGCGTTCCGCGCGCGGCTGGAGAGCCTGCTGGGCGCGTCCTTGCACGCTCAAGGGAAAACCGACGAGTCGATCTCGATCCTTTCGTCTCTGCTGGCGAGGGTTGAGTCTGTCCGGGGATTGGAGTTCGACGATCGCTGCGCGTTTCGCGTCCAGTACGCCGCTGCGCTTCAGCAGGCCAAGCCCCCGAGGCGCGAGGAAGCGATCGAGCAGTACCTGGGCGTCATCGCGCTGTGTGAGGAAGCCAACTGGCCCGAGCATCCCGCGTCGATCGCGGCGCGGAACAACATGGTCTCGCTGTTGATCGCGCTGAAGCGTTATGAGGATGCGTACGAAGCGATCAAGCCGCTGCTGGGGTTGATCGAAAGGTCAATGCCCCGCGAGCACCCCGCGCATGGGTTCGCGGCACTCACGATGTCGAGGGTGCAGGCCAATCTGGGACACACCCAAGAGGCGTTTGACTGGGCGGTGCGAGCGGTGGAGGCGTTGACGTATGCCATGGGAGACTCGACATGGCAGACGGAGCGGGCGTGCAGCAACGCGGCAACCACGGCCCGCGCACTTGGGGATCCTGCTCAGATTGAGACCTGGTCGATTCGCACTGTCGCGAGCAGACTTCGCAACGCGTCGCGAGCCGAGTTGTCCACGACGGTGAAGGTTTTTGAGGAGAACGCGTCGCCTCGCTGGGCGACGCCTGAGGAGCTTCTGGATTCGGTGTTGGCACAGCGCGACGAGCTTGTCCCCGTGGAGCATGCCAAGCGGGGGCGGTTCCTCGTGAATCTGGCGTGGGCGTGTGCCCGCTTGCAGCGTTCCGTGGCTTCTCGCAGTGCGCTGGACGAAGCGCAGCGTGTGACACTTGAGCAAGAGGAATTGTTGATTCGCGATGATGTGGCCAATGAGCTTGCAGGGATTCGGGATACTGGGGGTGTTGGGAAGTGACGGGGCGACGTCAACGCGGGACGCGCAACACTTGCCTACTTCTCGAGTGCTGACGAAGCCCTCTTCGTGCTAGCGGAGTTCATCGATGGCGTGATTTACGAATCGCTCACGGCGGGAACGTTCGCGTGGCTCTGCTCAAACCCGAATCCTGATCCAGCCTGAGTGAGAGTTTTCGGCGAACAATCCGGCCTCTGCTTGGGAGGCCATTCGATGAAGAAGAGCAGGTTTACGGAAGAGCAGATCGCGTTCGCATTTCGGCAGGCGCAGACGGGGAGTCCGATCGTGGAGGTTTGCCGGAAGATGGGCGTGTCGGAGCAGACGTTCTTTCGGTGGAAGAAGAAGTTTGCCAGGATGGGTGTGGCCGAGCTGCGTCGGCTCAAGCAGCTTGAAGAGGAGAATCGGAAGTTGAAGTCGCTGGTGGCGGACCTGAGCCTGGATAAGGCGATGCTGCAGGATGCCTTGCGGGGAAAACTCAATCTGCATATTGGCGCCTGATCGTCGGCGATCCATGGTGCGCAAGGCACGCATGGCGTGCCAAGTCAGCGAACGACGAGCATGTCGAGTGCTCCATCAAGCGCGTTCGGTGTAGCGGTACGAGTCGATGGCGGACGATCAGGCGGTGTTGCGCGGCAGTGACCTGCCCCCCTTTAATCGATCCAGTTCCAGGTTCTGCAATCTGGTGGATGGACCAACGAGGGATTCCGATGGGCAAGCAGGTCAACGATGGCCCCGAGCAGTCGACTTGTGCCCTTCTCGACACGTCCGTTCGGCTTCGAATGTCGCGCAGTTCAGAAGTGCGAACGACCGGACCAAGCCGCGATAGTTTCGAATCCACGCGCAGATAGAGGCGGTGCATCCGAACCCCAAAGGAGCACCGATGCCCGAAGCCCGTTCGCCATGGCGGAAGCAAATCTACCCGTGGCTTCCAGCCTTCGCTGCCGCCGCACACTTTTTTGAGCAGTACTTCACGCGCTCCCAGTCTCGCTCCCACTTCTTCCTCCAGGCGAACGCCCGCTTGCAGTGAGCGCAGGGCTTGGTGGGCAGGTGATGGTTGGGCACGCAACGGTCCTTCGATGACGGCTATGGGATGCGATCACGATCGTACGATTCACTGTAACGCCGCGTACTTCCGCTGTCGCTTCGAAACGCCCTCCATCTGATCTGCCACCCAGCGACGTACCACATTCTACTTCCGTAGTTGGATCTGTTCTTCGTGCCGCAGAGGCTCACGGGCTGAGGTGGTGCTGAGCCATGCTCCGCACCACCACGAGATCCAATCAGGGACATAGACTTCGGAAATAACTGTGGGGGCAGGTCAGAGTGTTCCTCCACATAAAGGTACCGTATCCGTGACGAGACGGTTCTAGTCTGACGGAAGAAAAACCCAAAGCGCTGGACGTCCGCAGTTGCAATGCACGGCTCTGCCGAGTAAGCCCAGACCAGAAGCGCTTAAGAAAACAGCGGACCTTGCCGCATCCAGAAAACCTCTCGCGTCATGAGTGCGAGGCCCATCGATGCGATTTGTGACGCTGGGAACCGGATGAAAGATCATCTCGACTCCGGACGCTCGCTCTGTCTCCGCATCTTGAAGCTGATCCAGTCGCTGCACGGTCTCGTCAAGTAGTGTGCCATCAAGCTCCGAACGCCGCAATACCGCATCGATCTCTGCTACACCTGGACGAGACAACGTAGGAAGAGTCAATAGTCCAACGAATGACCAGAGCGTGAAGATTAAGCTCATTTCGACGACACCTGCTGCGGTCCCAAGTCGTTCGGACCCGACAATCAAGGCAGCAACAGCAACGCCGAGCCAAGTAAACGCCACAGCTAGGATTCTGCCCCGTTGCCAGCTTCCGGTTTGGATGGCTGCCTGACGACGGCGAAGCATGATCGCAAAGCCTGGCTGCCCAAGCACTCCCAACCAGTGCTCGGGCATGAGAACCCCTCTGGGGCGGGACACGCCGATGAAGCCACCGGTGAAGCCCTCGTCATCGCTTGCAACACACTCAAATGGGATCGATGGTCCTAGACTTTTTCGGAGAGCATGGTCCATGCTCGCGCGCTTAAGCCGCGCGATCAGACGCGAGAGTGGGCCACGAGCAAGGAGCAGAACAATCGAGAGGCTCATCGCCGCAACGATGGCTCCCGCCACTCCGAACGATCGTCCGGCGAAAATCAGGCATCCGCCGATGAGCGCGAGCATCGTGCTGTGCACCGCGATTCCGCGAAGCAGCGTACCGACGAACTTCAGGAATGGTGGATGCAACCGACCGAAGCGTCGTGGGAGGACATAACCGCCCAATAAATCGAAGGGCAGTTGCAGCGCCGCGTATATTGCCAGGAAAGCGCCCACCATGAAGAGCTGGCCGCTCAATGAGGGATCAAAGCTTCTCGCCGCCTTCGCTGGGAGATCGAGCGCCAAGGCTGTGACGGCAGCAGAAACGATCGTGCCGACTGCCGAGATGCCCAACCAGAGGCGTGCGCGACCATAGCCACTGTTTGAGATGCCCGAGGCGCGAGGCTTCAGAGTTGAAGACGCCGGGCTTCCCTCAGCAGCCCGCTTGATTCCACGGAGCATCCCACCGAACACGATGTTGTGGAGTGGCAGCACGCTGTACCAATATGCGAGGCCCAAGAAGCCCTTGGGCCTGAAGCGTGCGACCATTGTGAGTCGTGTTTTGCCAAGAGCTTCCTGAGGCACAATCGAGAAGCTAAGCGTCGCAATGCCTGGCAGTTTCATCTCCGCGAGCAGCGAAAGCGAACAGTCGCGTTCCAAGCCGACCACTCGCCAGAAGTCGAGGCTCTCGCCAAACTCCACACGGTCGGGGTGTCGCCGGCCGCGGCGCAGCCCCGGCCCGCCGACAAGTGTGTCCATCCACCCACGAATCCGCCAGAGCAAGTCGCCCGCGTACCAGCCGTGGCCGCCACCGATCCGGCACACGGCCTGAAAGACCCGCTCAGCATTGGCGGCAACGACGATGGACCGCGCATCAGTGAAAACCTTCCCTCCAGCCCAGGAAGGATCTCCAGCGATGGGACCCGCGACTGACCAGCGTGTTTCGACATTGTTCGTGTGCACTCTAGCAAGAGCTCTGCGGATCGCCTCGCGCGCGCTCAGTGGCTCGTGCGGCATGAGCCTCTGCACCTCATCATTCGTCACGACGACACGGTTGCGCAGCCCATCTGCGAGCGGGCGGGCAATCTGATATGACACCGGGGTGACCAGGCTGATCCATCCCGAACTGAGTCGAGGTGTCAACAGCGGAAGGGGAATGATCACCCGGCGAGGAATCCGCAACTCTTCGGCCATGATTCGCATGAGTTCGCGGTATGGGAGAACATCCGCGCCGCCGATCTCCAAGGCCTTTCCCGCCGTCTCGGGAACCTTCAGGCATCGAACCAACCAGTAAAGCACGTCAGCGACCGCGATCGGTTGGGATTCAGTCTTCACCCACGACGGCGTCACCATGACTGGAAGGCGTTCGACGAGATAGCGAAGAATCTCGAAGGACGCAGATCCCGAGCCGATAATCATCGCCGCTCGAAACGAGGTCACCGGCACTCCGGTCGACGCGAGAACCTGCTCTACCTCACGGCGCGAGCTTAGGTGCTGACTGAGGCCCTTGCCCATCTCGCCAAGGCCGCCAAGATAGACGATCCTTTCAACTCGGGCTGCTTCGGCCGCGTTGGCGAACACGTCGGCAAGCTTCCGATCGTGCTGGGCGTACTCGGCTCCACTGGTCTGCATGGAGTGCACGAGGTAATAGGCCGCCGTACAGCCTGAAAGTTGTTCCGAGAGCGAGGCCGAATCGGATAGGTCGCTGCATTCGACGGTGAGCGCGGGGTGATGCCGCCAAGTACGCTCGTCAAGTTTTCGAGGCTCGCGGACAATGCAGCGGACTCGGTATCCAGCGTCAATAAGGGCGGGAACGAGCCGTCCGCCGATGTACCCGGTCGCGCCCGTCACCGCAACAGTCTGTTGAACTGGCGCGTCAGCCGTCATGGTGTTTGGCCTCGACTCAGCGAGCCCGCCACCAGCAAACTGAACAGTGGCGATCTAGTCGAAAGCGAGACCGACGGCCATCGCCCACACTTGATGTGGGCTCGAGCATCAAGCGACGAGATCAGGGGAGAGAGTACACGATGCCGCTGGCGCAGCAATCGACGGACGCTTAGGAGGCTCGCAAGCCCAGCGACTGTGAGCGCCAAATCGCCCTTCTCGGCCTCCAGTGACCACGGCCGGCCGTCGAGCGTTCCCTCTAGACGACCGACCAGCGTCAGTTTGGGCGGGTGCCAAGGTCCTTTGTGCGAATCTTCATCGTGCCGCTCAGAACCCACTCGGCGTGCTCAGCTTTGGCTCCTGTGCCGCTGGGAATTTTGATCCGCATGTCTTGAAACTCATACGTGATCTCTGCGCCGCGACCGGTCAACCGATCGTAAAGACCAACGGCAAGGTCGGGCCATGAGTTCGTTTGGACAGGCTCAGCCATTTTCAAACTCTCCTTGCAGATCGTCCGATCAACTTTGACGTCGAGATCACTCAACGCGGTAGTCGCAATTATAGTCGCCCGGACCTGAGACGCTGGGCCACCGAGCGCTTAGCCGAACCTCTCCGTCCACCCGAGAACGAGAGAGCCAGAGAGGATTTCAGAGCCTTAATCCCAAGACACATCATGTCCTGACCGCTGGCCTCTGTAACGATCTCGAATCGAGAGCGCAAGGCCTGCGAGGGTCGGAATCGCCAAAGCAAGCGGATTGTGCGGGGTTATGGCCAACTAGCCGCGGCGATCCAAAACGGGCCGACAGTAAACCAAACGCCCCCGCCGTGGGGCTGCGCTTGTCCCCGATACTGTGCCGACCTCAGGGTGAGCTTTTTAGCTTCATCCGGCCGCCGACTCTTGAGCCTTGGACGCAGCGAACTCCCTGGGGCTCAGGTTGCCCAGGGCGCTGTGGGGTCGATCCCTATTGTAATAACGATGCCACGCCTCCACCTTCTCCCGCGCGTCCTCGGTGGACATGAACCAGTTTTCGTTCAAACACTCCGCACGCAACCTCCCATTGAACGCTTCGATCAGCCCGCAGATTTCAAGGTGGGTCCTGGGCGTTCCGGGCCGGCTGAAGTCCAGACGAACGTGGTTCTGACCTGCCCCCCAGAATCGTTATAAATCGCGTCTGGAGCCAGTATTGTTGGCGTGTGATCGGTATGTTGGCCTGGACACTGATTCGGCAGGGTGTGAACTATCTCTGTCGGCTGCAGAACCGATGGGAACCCGACGTGCTAATGGATCGTGGAATGCACCTCGTTCGGATCGTGTGATACCTGCCGACCAGCGACCTGAAGCCATCCAAAGCATGTGGTGCGGGAGCGTGGCAACCACACAGAAGATCAGAAACGATAAGGCAATCGCATCGGCCCGATTCCCGTGTGCGTGATTGTCAGCTCCAGACACGATCACGGCAACAACGAGCACGATTATCACCGAGGGCACGAGCAGCGGGACAGACTCCCAATGAACACGCACCGCGTTGGCGAGGTGACGCGAGTGAACCGGCCGGCCCGGCGTGAACGCACGCAGGCAATGTCCAAAGGCGTGTATCGCCAGGAAATACGATCCGATCGCTACCAAAGGCGGCGCAATCACACTCAGCGCTACCACCGCTCCAAGCGTTGTCCACTCCTCGACCAGTCCGTTGCAACGCGAACGTAGCGACGCCGCGAGAACCAATCCGACGCCGAGCAGCATTAGGACTGCCGCGAGGATTGCGACCGTCGCGGGCAGGGGATCCTCCAAGGGACGGACGAGCCGAACGATCGAAGCAAACGGAGCCACTGAGGCCGATGGCTGAAACGCGAACGGGCTGAAAAGTACCACCAAACCGCGCCCAAGGCCAACGAGGTGGTCGCCCCAGGCGAGGCCCACACGACCGCGTGTCCAGACTGAATCGCTGATGCCAAAGTGATGGGCAGCAAGAAACAGAAAGCATATAACCGTCGTCGCAGGGACCGCGAAGTAGGCGCCAACGCACGCCATCAGCACGAGCGTGTAAGCCGCGAACCGCTGGGCAATGATCCGCCAGTTCGGTGATGTCCGCCATATGGCCGCCAAGTCATAAGCGCCGTGCGGCATGCCCAAGATAAAAAGGGCAGCGACCCAGAGCCAAGCACCCGACATTGGCGATGGCTTCAAGATAAGGCATGTGCAGAAAACCACTAGGAGAAGCAAAACAGCCGCGTACCCGCCCTTGATCCGAAGCGGTGAAAACTGCTTGGATCGACGGCGGGCAGCGGCGTCAACAGCTGAACTCTTCGTGGTCGGCATTATGCACAAACGCTCGATGAAGAGCGTTGTAGGTTTTGCAGCCTACCGACCACCCTCTTTGTTGTGCTCGGCAAGGGCGTACACGCCCGCGAAGCAAGCCAGACCGAAGCCGACCTTGTTGATCACGTCAGCAATGTTGTAGCAGATTTCGCGGATCGACTCGCCCGAGGGGCCCGCAAGCGCCATCAGGAAGCCGATCGGGTAGATCGTCCAGCCCACAAGAATGAACACACGGAGCGTCTTGAGAGACTTGACGATCGATGGCGGCTGGGTGGCCATCTGCTGATTCAGCTTGGTATAGAGAACAAAGACAATGTAGAACCAAGCAAGGCACGAAGCGATGTAGAAACCCCACCATTCCGGCGAGCCGATCTTCGAGACCTCGGCAATCCACGCCAAAACGAGCATGGCAACCGCCGCGCCAACCAGTGAGCGGAACAACCCCTTGGACTTGTTGCCAAGGTTGAGCAGGAGCGGAATCTCAAGCACCAGCAGCGGCACCGTGATCATCCAGTCAATGTAGCGATAAGCAACCGGAAACTGAGCGATCACCTTGCCGGGAATTCGCTCGCCGTTAGCCGTGAACAAGCTCGCGACCTGACCGATGTAAATGTCTGACATCCGGAAGTAGTGGTAGCACGCGACGCCGCAGATGATGCCCGCAACGACCATGACCGAGCGATATGCCTTGGGCACGCTACCGGCCATGAGCCAGAAAAAGGCGGTACCCGCGCCCATCGCTACAGTGCTGATCCAGAACAGATACATAGTAACGCCCTCCACAGAAAGCCCTGCGTTTAGGGCGATGGAGGTGTCTGATGCCAACGTAAAATTCATGCAAATATCCCTTTGAAAAAAGACAGTGTGCGGTCCTGAAGTACAAAGACGTCGTGTACCACGCTCATGGACCCAGTGATGACGCGGCAGTATGGTAGCTTGACCAACCCCCAATCGTTGTACCACATTCTACTTCCGTAGTTGGATCTATTCCTCCTGCTGCAGAGGCGTGCGCAGCGGAGCACGGCTCTGCGGCGGCGCTCGTCGCCGTGGGCTCTGTACCACTCGTCGCTACGGTCGCGATCACCTGCGATACCGGCGGTCGATGCCTCAGGCTGCTGTGCGGCCTGATCGTGTTGTAGTGCGTGCTGCCACTGCTCGATCCGCACCTTGCCCCGCTGGTGAGCGGCACGAGAGCGCGGATGTCGCATTGCACCCCCATCGGCAGGAGGTGCATCTTGACCCATCGATCCCCTTGTTCCAACCAATCCCCAACTTCCAATCGATCACAACTCTCCAAACCAGCATCGCCAGCTGCGTTGCACCCTCCAAGATGGATGCGGCGGGCTCGGCCGCGCCGAGCCTCGACCAGCATGATGCCTGATCAGTCGTTGACTGGATAGTCGAGCCGACCTGGACGACAGTCTCGCTCAGTTCATCGCGTCAGAGTTCGAAGGGCCTCGGCAAATCGCCGGGGCCCGGTTTGTTGATGGGGTGGGGTGGCCACCACGTCTGCTCCGCCTGCGTCTCTACCGTGTTGGCATGTCCGATCCTGCCGAACATGTCACTCAACTTCTTACCGCGGCGGATTGTGGCGACCAGAGCGCGGCGGGCCGACTCCTTCCCTTGGTGTATGAACAGCTCCGGGCCGCGGCACAATTGAACATGGCCCGCGAGAGACCCGGGCACACGCTGGCCGCGACTGCGTTGGTTCATGAAGCCTATTTGAAACTCGTCGGTCCACGCGAGGTTCCCTGGCAGAATCGGGCCCACTTCTACGCCGCCGCCGCCGAGGCGATGCGACAGATTCTTCTCGATCATGCCAAGGCTCGTGGGCGACGCAAGCGTGGTGGCGAGCGGGGGCACGTTTCGATTGATGATGTCGCTTCAATCGTCACAGACGGCCAAGCAGGGGCGACCAACGCCCCAAGTCTGGAACAGGCCACCGACCATCCCGATTTTCTTGCCCTCGACGATGCCATCCGTCGCTTGGAGGCCAGAGACCCGCGCGTGGCTCAGGTGGTACACCTGAAGTATTACGCGGGTCTTGAGATCGCCCAGGTAGCCTTGGTGCTGGGTGTCTCAGAGCGCACGGTCAAGAATGACTGGGCGTTCGCCAAGGCCTGGTTGGAGCGGGCCTTACGGGACAATGACGTTGGCGACGACGCTGACGATCAAGGCAGGAAGACGCGGAGCAAGCCATGAACGACGCACGCTGGGAACAGATCAAACGAGTTTTCAACGCCGCGATGGAACGCCCGCAGGCCCAACGCGCGGCCTTCCTCGATGCCGAATGCCAGGGTGATGCTGAGCTTCGCCGCGAGGTCGAGTCATTGATTCAATCCGCGCGCCCCACGCAGTCTCCCGGCGCGGTTCGCACGGCGGGGGCCGCGGCGGCGATGGCGGATGTAACGACGTCCAGCCTTGTTTTTACGCCGCTGACCGAGAAGGCTGGCACCATTATCGGGCCATACAAGCTCCTTCAGATCATCGGCGAGGGCGGCTTTGGCACGGTGTTCATGGCCGAGCAGAGCGTGCCCGTGCGCCGCAAGGTCGCGCTCAAGATCATCAAGCTGGGCATGGACACGCGCCAAGTCGTCGCCCGCTTCGAGGCCGAACGGCAGGCCCTTGCGATCATGGACCATCCGCACATCGCAAAGGTGCTCGATGGTGGTGCGACGCCGCAGACGTCCGAAGGTGGCCCGGGTGGCGAAACAACTACGGGCGGTGGCCGGCCCTACTTCGTGATGGAGTACGTAACCGGCGACCCTATCACCCTTTTCGCGAGTGCGCACAAGCTCACCATCCGCGAGCGGCTTGATCTGTTTGCGCAGGTCTGCGCTGCCGTGCAACACGCGCACATGAAGGGCGTCATCCACCGCGACATCAAGCCCGGCAACGTCCTCGTCAGCATGACCGATGGCAAGCCCTTCGCCAAGGTCATCGACTTCGGCATCGCTAAAGCCACCGCCCAGCCGCTGACCGAGAAGACTCTCTTCACCGAGCACCGCCAACTCATCGGCACGCCTGAATACATGAGCCCCGAGCAAGCCGAGGGCAGCGCGGACATCGACACCCGCACCGATGTCTACGCGTTGGGCGTGCTGCTCTACGAACTGCTCACCGGCCTCACCCCCTTCGACGGCAAACGCCTTCGCAGCGCGGCCTACGGCGAGATGCAACGCATCATCAAGGAAGAAGAGCCGCCGGTGCCCA
>Ga0163144_10015850_pt1 | contig 15496 bp, 27 predicted proteins | sample OliLak19BULKMAT1_FD_123175 | JGI IMG/M metagenome (GOLD analysis project Ga0163144, IMG submission 123175) | Freshwater microbial mat bacterial communities from Lake Vanda, McMurdo Dry Valleys, Antarctica - Oligotrophic Lake LV.19.BULKMAT1 | ecosystem: Environmental > Aquatic > Freshwater >...
ATCCCGTCGATTCGTCTCGGCGAGTACATCGCTGTGACTCGCAAAGACAACGATTTGATGTTCGGTTTCCCTGGCGGGAAAGTTGATCGATCCGAATCGTGCGAAGATGCGATGGTTCGTGAAACTTCGGAAGAAGTCTTCATGGAAGTTGATCGTGATCAGTTGATCCCTCTGTTCAGCGACGTCTGCCCTGGAGAAGTTACGTACTGGGTGACGACGTACTTGTACCCGTACGCGACGGCCTCTGGCGATTTGAAGGCCGAAAAAGGATTGCTCGTCAAGGCCGTCTCGCGCCGAGAACTGTGCGATCCGACGACGTCGCCGTTCGCAGCGTACAACTTGAAGGCGTTCATGGCGCTGGATCGGTTCGTTACAGGTTTCTAAGGCGTTACAACTTCGGTTCGTAGATCCTCGCAGGTTGTGATACAATACATTTATTGTCTTGGAGAACAAATGGCTTCGACCCGTACCGTGAATCTGAAAGGCCAGACGAACTTCGTCGAGGTCATCGAAATGTGCCAGAACGCCTCGGGTGCTGGTTCGAAGCAGGTCATTCAAACCGCTCTCGGTATGGCTGATCCTCTGGCTCGTGATCTGATCACGGCAGCGCTCGATCCGTACCAAGTGTTCGGTGTGAAGCAGTTCGACATGCCGAGCAAGTTCGAAGTTCCTGGATTCGCTGGTGTTGGCATCTTCCTGGACCTGCTGCAAGCCCTGTCGAGCCGCTCGCTGACTGGCGATGCTGCTCGTGCCGCCGTTCTGAAAACCCTCGCGATGTTCGACGCTCGCACTGCTCCGTACTTGGCTCGTGTGATCGACAAGGACCTTCGCGCCGGTTTCAGCGCTGACTCTGCGAACAAGGCCTGGAAAGCGAATCCGTTCCCAGGTGACATGGATCGCTCGATGATCCCGACGTTCGAAGTCATGCTCGCCGACAAGTGCGACGACATGGACGACTTCGCGAAGTACGTTACGTTCCCGTGCCAAGGCGACTGGAAGTACGACGGTCAACGTACCATCTGCATCGTTCGTCAAGGTCGTCCAGTCGAGTACCGCGCTCGCTCTGGGAAGCCGATGGACCACTTGGTCGGCACGTATGACAAAGACTTGTCGAACATTCGCGAATACATCGGCTACGACTTCGTGATGGACGGTGAATCGTTCGCTGGGAACTTCACCGAAACGATCAACGCCAAGAAGGAAGGGAATCAAGAAGCCAAGGATGCGCTTCGCCTTCGTGCTTTCTTTTTGATGCCGCTGACCGATTGGATCGCTCAGAAGACTGACATCACAATGAGACGGAATCGCGAAATGCTGATTTCGTTGTTCGTGAAGTGCGATCTGCGTCGTATCGAGGTCAGCAAGGGTCGCGAAGTCAAGGACTTCCAAGACATGACCACGTACTGCAATCACGTCATCGACGTCGAGAAGCAAGAAGGTCTGATTCTGAAGGACTGGGCCGCTGTGTACACTTGGGACCGCTCGATGGCCTGGTGCAAGGTGAAGCGGTTCTACGACGTCGACTGCAAGGTGACTGGGTTCTATCTCGGCAAGAAGGGTACCAAGAACGCGAAACGTCTCGGTGGCATCAAGGTCTGGGGACGTACCGAATGCGGTACGATCGTTGAATCCGACTGTGGCTCTGGTTTCACAGATGCTGAGCGCGACGAGATCTGGTCGAACCAACCGAAGTACATGGGCGCGACGGTCGTGATCAAGTACCAAGAAGTGTCGAAGTCGAAGAACAAGGCAGTCGCATCGCTTCGATTCCCAACGTTCGAACGCTTTCGTGACGACAAGACTGTGGAGTGAACAAATGGAACCCGAACTGACTTCTGGGGAATTGGACGAGGTGTACGGAGTGAAAATTCTTTTAGAAAACAGAATTCGAATGCTTGTATTTGATGCTAGCCGGCACATGAGCGAATGGCAACGCGATCGGCTCCTTGAGCTTATGGCTGAAGACTTCAGGTTCCAATCATGAGCTGGCCCTCCGCATTCGTCTGTGTCGCAGCGCTCGTCACGATCTTCGGATCATTGACGCTGTCTCCATTCTTTACTTCGCAATCGCAGCAGACCATGACGAAGTCTTTGGCTGAAGTTGCGACCTCATGCAACAATCTTCAAGCCGCTGCGATCGCAGCTTCTCAACCAGCCCCGAAGTGCGCCAAATGAACGAAAATTTCGAGATGCTGATGTTCGCTTCGTTCGTACTGATCGTCATCGGCTTGTACGCACTGTACGCAAAGCTCGCTCGTCTCTGGCTTGATATTCCAGACCTGCCGTTCCCGAGCGTGATGCGGTTGACGATATTCTTCGGCGCACTCGTGACGGCGCCGATTGTGGTTTGGCTTCTGGCTATGGCAGCCGTCGTGGTTGGCAAGTTATGAGCCAGCGAGTTCTCGTTGTCGAGCATTTGATTTCGCTTCGGCACGCCACAAGGATGCTGAAGCTGTTCAAGCGGAAGAAGCACGCTTCGTTCGGGTACGAATTCGAACTTGATGATCTTGGCGTCTCGATTCATCATCGTGGCATTCCCAAAGCATTCCCGAACCTTTGTAATCCAATCAGCGGTCTTCCGAAATACTATTCCGATTACTCTGACGCTGTCGACGGGTACCATCTGAAGGTGTTCAGAACTGTCTCGAAGTCGTAAATACTCAGTGCCGAAAGGACTCGAATGAGATTGTACGACTTCTCGATTTACGCTGAACGAAAGAAAGAACGACTTGCTGCTGAAGCAGTGGCGAGTATTGTTGCCGCCATCAATGTGCCCGGTTCAGTCATCGAGTTGAAAGTTCGTGTGGATAGCTGGTTCATACTACATCGCGAGGTCCTGAGACGCGCTGCATCCTAAATGAAAACGACCTGGGATCCCAGGTTCAGAATAGAATCTGATGATGATCAAACATCTCCGCATTGCTTCGGACCTTCATCTTGAAGGGTTCAACGGGCGCGACCCAGAAATTCTGGCGTTAGACTTCCTGCCGAAAGACTATCGAGACGCTGAATCGATTCTGATTCTGGCCGGTGACATCAGTTCTGCCCCGGATCAGCTCGTTGGATTCATCCGCGCATGCCAAGTCCGATTCCCGAAGGTGCTGTTCATCCCTGGGAACCACGAATTCTACAAACACGACTACATCGCTTGGAACGCTGAGATGACTGAGCGGTTCGAGATGTACTGTCCTGGGCTGGTGTTCGCTCTCGGGACCGTCGGTACTTTGCACATCGAAGAATTGAACCTTCGGTTCGCGTTCGGGACACTGTGGGGCGATGGTGGTCCGACTTTCGCCGACCAAGGCCAAGTTGGTTTCTACTTGAACGACTTCAGGTTGATCTCGAACGGGTTCCATCCTGAGCACGGTACTCGCCTGAAGTTCGCAGTGACTGACATGATGTCGATCCACAAAGCGCAGAAGGAACAAGTTCGCGAGTTCCTGAACGAGCCGTTCGACGGGAAGACCGTCGTTGTGACGCATCACCTCCCGTCACGTCGCCTTGTGTCGACGCGGTTCTGGCCGAAAGACGGTTCAGATGGCGCGAACGGCGGGTTCGTTGGGTACTGCGACGATCTTCTGGCTGCGGATTCTGCACCGAACCTTTGGATTCACGGGCACACTCACGACACGATCGACACAACCCTGTGGAAGTGCCGAATCGTCTGTAATCCAGCAGGGTACCGTGGCGAGTGGTCATCCCCGTTCAACACGTTCATGACGACTGAACTTCGTGAAGACGGGTCGAAGCGAGCTGTCACGGTTCCGAAGTTCGTCTCGATCGAGGAGCTGTGATGTACAACCCAACGAAGACAACGTACCACAAAGGTGATGATCCGCCGACGCTCGAAGCTGGGCTGCCAGGCGAGATTCACTTCTGGTGTGATTCGCAAGGTTCACTGTTCATCCTTCGGGATGGTGTTTGGTTCAGGTGGAATTCTGGCGTCGCAGTCAAAGATGTTGGCAAGCATTCAGAGCACACTTGATGGCCGAGATCATTGATCTTGCTTCACGTCGAAAAGTACCACCACCGAAGCCGACTGTGACCGAGCTCGCGCAGTTCTGTGCCGATGAGATCCTGTCGCACTGGGAAAAGTTCGCGTCGAACAACCAGCTGAATATGTACTTCACATCGAGCACTCCGATGTACTGCAAAGGCGCCGCGAACTACCTGGAAGATCTGAACGCTCTATCGACGATCGAGATGAAGATCGCCCTTGAACCGCAAGTGATTGCGCCAGGGTTCAACGAGAAGAACTCTCTTGGTTGGGTTGCTGCGTTCCGCCTGAACGGAGTCATCGTTGCTACTCCGTTCATGGTCAGTGAACAGTACGCAAGGTGCTTCAACATTCTTCTGTACCTGAAGCTGAAGCGAGAGCTTCAGACTCAGGGGATTGCCTTGACCTGATCGTTACAAGTTCAAAACTGTTACACTTTTGAAGTGCAAGAATTCCTAGGTTGTGTTATAATAACATTATCGAATCAAGGAACGAACTATGCACCTCGACACAAGCACACCATCTTCGCCTCTTCTCGAGCTCACCCTCGGTGAGGCGTTCAAGTTGCAAGACCAGCTGAATGACTTGATCCGTCGAATGACGATGGACTTGTCGAGTGGCATGCAAACTTGTCGCGATGGTACAGGTCAAGAGCTGTATGTCGGCACGACATCAGCTGTCGTTCAAACCATTGTGCCAGGCTTCAAGGACGCTTTCTTTGGATCGCTCACGATCATGCTCGTCAAGCCGCTGAAGTGATGAGGAACCTCCTCGTCATCGAGACGATCACAGTGTACAACGACAAAGGTTTGAAGTGCCTTCGAATTCCTGTCGGGACAACGATCAAAGGCGAGTACGATGGCTTGCTCCGCGGGTACAGGTGCGTCTCTGATGATGGTCTTGTGTACATGGTGTTCCACCACGAGGTCGTACCGTGCTGATCTACTTCTCTGAATGCGGTCTCAAGGAAGGGTTCCAAATCCTGTCCGAAGGCAAGGATCATCGTTTGATCCGCGGCATTCGTGTCTCGCGCCCGTCTGGGTACGCTTTGTTCGAGGCGATGCAAGCCGCCGGCGAAACGATGAAGTGCTGGGAATGCGGACTGATCGCGAACTGTTGGATCGCGAACAAAGGTCGGAACGATCACCTTCGTGGTCTGACGCTCGATCTGTTCGCTGTCCCCAAAGGTGCCGCGGCAGTCCTGATGACACGTGACCACATCATCCCGCGCTCACTTGGCGGCTCGAACGAGAACGCGAACCTTCGCGTTGGCTGCTCGCCGTGCAACGGCGCTCGCGGGAACCGCATGGACCCGATCGATGTCGAATTCATGGAAGCGCATCCAGAGCTGATCGTTCGTCCTCCGAACCCAGTTGTGCAGCAATGCCTAATCCGAACACCTGAAGAGAAGCTCGAGAAGAAGCGGGCGGATCGGAAGCGGCGCACGAAAGCTCGCCGCGATCGCGAAAACGAAGCCAGGAAGCTGGCGAATGGTCCACCGAAGCAGCGAAAGCTCGAAGGCCATCCGCTGATCTCAATGATGGTACTGGCGCTAGCATGATCGAACTCTCAGAAGCCGAAACCGCTGCGATTGATTGGCTTCGCAGCAAAGGCGGATGCCTCCTCGTGTCCGATGTCGAGGACAAGAACTGCCGTGAAATCGTGTTCGGCGGACCAATCCCAGGGAAGACGATCTTCAAGAAGCTGGAGAAGAAAGGTCTCGTCTTCTTCACCGAAGCTGAGCCAACTGTGTTCGACGACGGGACCGAGTTCACGTTCACCGCTGAAATTTACCTCGAGGAGGACTGGGATGCTCGCATCAAACAAATCGTTCCTTAGCGTCGTCAATCACGAACGGAACAAGTTCTTCGAGCTTCTGTTCGCCGCGAGGATTCAGAAGATTGTGTACCCGTCGAATCATCCTGAAGACGATGTTCGAAAAGAATGACGATCTCGTGTACGATGTCGAGATCCGCCTGTAACGGAGACATGTTACGCAGCTGAAAGCTGTTACAATTTTGGTTCGCAGATCCTCCTAGGACGTGATAGAATACATTCATCGGACTAAGAAAGGCACACGCCAATGACTGCTGAAATTGTTGACCTGGAAGTCGTCGAAACTCGGAAGCTCGCTTCGTTCCGTATCGTTGATCGCATCGAGCCGATCGAAGGTGCTGATGCGATCGAGCTCGCTGTCGTTGGTGGTTGGAAAGTCGTGACCAAGAAGGGTGAATTCAACCCAGGCGACCCGTGCGTGTACTTCGAGATCGACTCGTTCCTGCCGGACGGTGTTCCGGCATTCCAGTTCTTGGTCGACAAGAGCCCACGCCTGTTCAATGGCGTCAAGGGTCACAAGCTCCGCACGATCAAGCTCCGCGGCCAGATCAGCCAAGGCCTGATCCTGAAGATCAGCGATTTCCCAGCCCTGCAATACGTTCTGGCTGTCAATGAGATGGTGGCAGCCGTGTTCGCTGGATACCTCGGCGCCGAAACCAAGGCCGAAGCCGACAACCTGCGATTCGGTCTGTACGAACACGAAGCTCAGCTCAGCCCGCAAGATCTGAACCTGAACAAGGTGCTGAACATCGTGAAGTGGGACCCTCCGCTGAACGCTCAGCTGTCCGGCATGGCCGAAGGTCTGTTCCCAAGCTTCATTCGAAAGACTGATCAAGAACGTGCTCAGAACCTCAGTGCCGAAATTTTCGGATACGAAGACGTCACGATCCCTGGTGATGCCACGCTGAACCGTCCTGAAATCATCCGTCCTGCCAAGGCTCGTCGTGATCAGCAGTACGAAGTGACCATGAAGCTCGACGGTTCTTCGATGACCGCGTTCGCCCGACTGACTGGCGAGAATCGTGACGTTCTCGAAAGCGGTGTGTGCTCACGGAACCTGCAGCTGAAGGTCAATGAAGCGAACGCCGAGAACAGCTTCGTCAACATGGCGTTGATCTCTGGCTTGTCCGTTGCTCTGCAGGCGATGGTTCAAGAGTTCGGTCTGGAACTGGCTGTTCAAGGCGAGCTGATGGGTCCGGCGATTCAAGGCAATCGTGAAAGTCTGAACGACTTCGAACTGCACGTGTTCGACATCTTCAACATTCGCGAAGGTCGGTACCTGCTGCCCGACGAACGTCTCGAAGTGCTGAACGATATGTACAGGCTCGGTATGACGGCTCGAGTGAAGCACGTTCCGATTCTGTTCCAAAGCGCGACGCTGGCCGAAATGGGTCTGGACACGATGGACAAGCTCCTGAAGTTCGCCGAAGGTCCGAGCATCAAGCACCCGGTTCGTGAAGGTCTGGTGTACAAGGCAGTTGACAGCGGGTTCAGCTTCAAGACGATCAGCAACAAGTACCTCGAGAAGGAAAAGGACTGATGAAAGCATTCTTTGTGAAACACTGGGGAATTCTGAACCCAGTCTCGACCGTGGACTTCGCAATCCTGCTGTTCGCGCTCTCCCTTGTTCTGTACGGAGTACTCTCATGACTTGGCACGCCGATGTGACTGAAGGACGTCCGAAAGACGAAAAGCTCGCGAAGGTCCTCGAGACTCGTGCGAAGCTGATCGCTGAAATCGAAGCGCTGAAGGTGGCACCGTTTCGCGGGAAGTCGAACGCCGAAGCTCAAGGTCGAATCGAAGATCTGACGGCGCTGGCAAAGAAGGTGACGGCGATCGATCGGAGGCTCGGGAGAATCGAATGAACGACACATTGCTCTGGATGATGGGTGTGCCGATCGGAATCGGCATTGCCCTGTGGTACTTCACGAAAGATCGGTTCGACAACGCTTGGGTCGCTGGTGCCGTGAACGTCGTCGTCGGGATGATGATTCTGGCTGGCGTGTTCTACGGCTCAAAGGGTGTTGCCACCGCTGACACTGAGATCTGGAGCGGGCAGATCACAGCGAAGGCTCGTGATCACGGTACGTACGAGAAGCCGTACGACTGCCTATGCCGATCCGTTCAATCTTGTTCGGGCTCTGGCACCAGCCGACCATGTTCAACTACTCAGAAGTGCGAAACTTGCTACGAAACTCGGTACACAGTATCTTGGAACTGCAAGTCGACAGTTGGCGGGTTCAAAATCGACAGTCGTGACAGCACGTTCCGGTCTGTGTACAACGAGCCGAATCCGCAGCGTTGGTCGATCATCAACGTTGGCGATCCGGCTTCGAAGCGAGCATCGTACACGAACTACGTTCAAGCGGTGCCTGAATCGCTGTTCAAACCTTCTGCTGAATCTTTGAAGGCGAAGTTCGCTTCGCTGACGCCGAAGTACCCTGACAACGTGTACGACTTTTACAAGCTCGATCGGTTCTTGACTCCTGGGTACAGCACACCTGACGCTCCGGCTTGGAACGCCGACATCAGCAACATGCTTCGTGAGCTCGGCCCGAAGAAGCAAGTGAACGTCATTGTGGTCGTTGCGAAGACTTCCGATCCGAATTACGAGTACGCTCTTCGTGATGCTTGGGAAGGTGCGAACAAGAACGATGTGGTGCTCGTCATTGGTTCAGCCGAATGGCCGAAGATCGACTTCGTTCGTGTGATCTCGTGGACCAAGAACGAACTGTTCAAAGTTCAAGTTCGTGACGCAGTTCAAGACCTCGGCACGATTCAGCGCGGTCCGATCATGACAGTTCTGCAAGAACAGATCTCGACGAACTTCGTTCGCCGGAAGATGAGCGAGTTCAAGTACCTCGAGAACGAAATCACGCCACCAACGTGGCTCATGATCTCGACGATCGCGGCTCTTCTGCTCGGTGGCGCTGGAACTTACTTCTTCATGACGAAGAACTCGCGATCAAGATTCGGATCGCGCCGCACGCTCTCACGTGGTCCTGGCTGAACCTAAAATCGACGTGTTCAAAAAGAGCCAGATGATTTACAATACTTTTGCCTCACTCATTTCACTCAAAGGGAGCTCTCCATGAAATCCATCGCTCGACAACGCGGTCTCGCCGCAGGTGCTTTGATCGGCATCGTTTCTGTCGGTTTTCTTGTCGTCGCAATCGTCGGCAGCTACATCAGCGCAGCGAACCAAGGGAACCGGCTTGAAGTTGCGATCTCGGCGAAGTACCAGGACAACGAGAACGTGTACGCTTCTGGCACTCAGAAGGTGATCGAGATCGCACAAGTGCCGGCGATGTACGTCGAAGACGTGACGAAGGTGACGCAAGCTGCGATCGGCGGACGCTACGGCGCCGATGGCTCGAAAGCAGTGTTCCAGATGCTGCGTGAACAGAATCCGCAGCTCGATGCTTCGATGTACAAGAAGATCCAGCAAGTGATCGAGTCGTTCCGCGACGAGTTCAAGAACTCGCAAACTGTCCTGTTGGACCAATGCAGGAACTACGAGACCCTTCGCGGGAACGTCTGGTCTGGGTTCTGGTTGAGCGTCGCCGGATACCCGAAGAAGGACATCACGAAGATGTGCACGATCGTGACGACCGACAAGGCTCGTCAAACATTCGAAACGAAGCGTGACGGCGGCGTTCAGCTCCGTCCCGCGAACTGATCAAGGAAGAAGAACGTGTTCAACAAACTCAAAAGCATGCTGTACGAAGATGATGCTTCGGCACCGGCACCGGCACAAGCACCACCAGCGCAGGGAACTTCGATCGGCACAGTTCAAATGCCGTCATCAGCTCCTTCTTCGTTCGGTGCTTCAACTCTGAATGCTGACATGGTCACAGCGATTCGAAAAGCTGTGTTCGGTCGGAACACAGCGTTCACTCAGCTTCTGGCTTCCTCCGAAGCTCTGGCTGATGTGATCCCAGATGCGACGATGCGGCTGAAGGCAGCGCACAAGACCGGCGGCGCTGGTCGTACAGGACGGCAGATCGCCGATGCTGTTGATGTCCATCTGCAAGATGTCGACGGCGAAGAACTTCGGTTCAAGACGATGATCGAGCAGAAGCTCGGTGTCGAAGTTGGCGCATTGGAACAGCAATCGCGAAATGCGGCTGCTCAAGCTGTTCAATTCAGCTCCGAGATCGAACAACTTCAGGCTCGAGTCGTTTCGCTTCAGCGCGACATCGGCGAGATGAACATGAAGGCTTCAGGTCTTCAACATGACGCCACCACGAAGCGGGCTGAACTTGACGGTGCTCACGCGCAGTTCAAGTCGGCGGCCCAAGCTGTTCGAACTGAGCTGAATGGCAGCAAGTCGGCTATCCTCTCAACACTGGTCTAAGGAATCAAAATGTCACTCGGAATGCAAGAAACAAAGACGAAGTCGTTCTGGGAGCGGCCTGAAGGCACGACTGGAATGCTGGCACTTGGCGCCGGCGCCGTCGGTCTGTTCTTCGCCGCGCCAGCGCTCCTCGCATTCATGTCAACAATGGTCGCTCTGCTCGGGCAGACGATCGCGCTGGTCGCCCTCGGCGTCGTGCTGTTCTTGATGCTGAACGTGATCTTCAACAAGAAGGTACAGACGCTAGTTCGGTACGCGTTCAAGAGCGCGATGCGAAAGGTCACTCAAGCGTTCGTCGAGATCGATCCGATCGGGATCATGAAGAACTACGTCGAGGAGCTCGTCGGGAAGCGCGAAGTGATGGCCGGCTCTCGTGACAAGCTGAAAGGCCAGATCACGGTTCTGTCGCGCCAGATCGACGCGAACACTTCCGATTACGAGAACTCGATGGCTCGGGCCGCGATCGCGAACAAGAACCAGAACGCTGGTCAGTTCAAGGTCGCTGCGAACAACGCTGGTCGCATGGAGAAGTTGAACAAAGACTCGCTGGTTCCGCTGTTGTCACAGCTTCAGCTTCATCTTCGTGCGATCGACAAGTACTACGAAGTGACTGGCACCGTCATCGACGATCTTCGGAACGAGGTCAAGGCTCGCGAGATCGAAAGAAAGATGATCCTCGCTTCACACACGGCAATGCGAGCAGCGAAGGCGATTCTGTCTGGCGGGACCGATGCGAAGGAACTGTTCGACCAAGCGATGGAGTTCGTGGTCGAAGACTTCGGAATGAAGATGGGCGAGATCGACAGCTTCATCGAGAACTCCAAGGGATTCGTCGAAGGTCTGGACATGCAGAACGGCGTGTACGAAGCCGACGCTCTGAAGAAGCTTCAGGTCTGGGAAGCCAAGGCCGACAGCATTCTGCTCGGGAACGGCAAGGCTCAACTCCTCGAGAGCAACGCAACGAGCTCGCTGATGAACACTGGGATCGGCGTGATGCCGCTTCACCAGACAGTGGACTACTCGGATCTGCTGAAGAAGTAATCTGAGGAGTGAGGTGGGAGGCGATGGAGATCGCCTCCCTTTTCGCTTTTGCTTGAACCTAAAATTAACCCGACTTGAAAATCGGTTCCTGATCTATAATCATTGTACTCGGTCTCGATTACCTCACTCAATCACTTTGAAAGGCAACTGATGTTCAAGAACATGAAGGCGCTGCCGAAGGCAATCATCCTCGGCGTAGCCGTTGTTGGTGTGCTCTTCGCTGGTAAGGCAGCAATGCAAACCGAGCTCGTCTCGAAGTACACGGCAGCGAAGCCAACCGTTCCGATTGCCGTTCCGGACAGCATTCAGATCGCGCCGTCCACGGCCGCTCCGATCGTTGCAACGACATCGATCACTGCATCGGCAACCGGCTCAGTTCGTGTGAACACGATCCCTTGGAACGGCACCGCCGGCATGCATTACGCGAAGGCTGCAGGTCTGTTCAAGGCTCGTGGTCTCGATGTGACCGTGACGCGTGAAGACGACTACAGCAAGATGATCGCGAACATGGCGGCGTTCGCAAAGAACAACGACCAAGGCGTGCACTTCACCGTGATCATGGGTGACGGCCTTCCGGCGTACATCATCGGTCTGAATGCAGCGCTGAAGCCATTCAGTGGCTCAGCCGCAATGATCGCCGGCATCGGGTACAGCCGCGGTGAAGACAAGTGCATCATCGACAGCGAAGCCGAAGTTCGTGGCTCCCTGATTGCTGGGTACCTTGGCGACGGTGACATCAACATCTGCATCAAGTACGCTGGCGACAACGGAATCCCTGTGAACGCGGATCCGAAGGTGTACGACCCGAACGCAATGAACTTCCTGGGCACTGGCTCGTTCGTCGAAGCTGATGAGAAGTTCATCGCTTCAGCCAAGACTGGCTTCAAGGGTGGTGCTTGTGAAGAGCGCTCCGTTGTTGGCGGTGGTCGGAAGTCGGTCTGCGTGAACGGCACCGCAACTTGGACGCCGGGTGATTCGAAGGTGTTCAGCGAGATGAAGAAGCTCGGCCGCTCGATCAAAATCATCGGTTCGACCAAAGAGTACATGTGGCAAATGCCGACGGCTGTCATCGGGAACAAGCAGTGGATGGACAAGAACCCAGAAGTGGTGAAAGCGTTCCTCGCCGCTACCTTCGAAGGTGGTGAAAAGGTTCGTTCGGACAACGCAGCCCTGATGGTCGCTTCAGCTGAACAAGCGAAGGTGTACGGCGAGCAGGACGCTTCGTACTGGGCATCGATGTTCAAAGGCGTCAATGAAGTTGGCCCGAACGGAAAGACGATCAGCCTCGGTGGATCAACGACGAACGGCATCGCTGACGCAGCGTTCCTCTTCGGTCTGAATGGTGCTGACGACCTGTTCAAGAAGGTGTACAGCGTGTACGGCAAGATCGCAGTGCAGTACTTCCCGGACATCATGCCTGGTGGTCTGCAGTCGTACGAAGCAGTGGTGGACAAGAAGTTCGTTCAAGCGCTGTTGGCCTCTTCGACGAACGTCGCTGCAGCCGATACGACGAAGTTCACCGGTGCCTCGACAGAAACGTTCTCTTCGAAGAGCGTCTCGATCGAGTTCGAGACTGGCAAAGCAACGTTCACTGCGAAGGCGGCCGCTGCTCTGAATCAAGTGATGGACGACGCAGCCGTGACTGGCCTCAGCGTTCAGATCAACGGACACACTGACAACGTCGGTAATCCGGATTCGAACTTGACCTTGAGCAAGGCTCGTGCTGAAGCTGTCAAGAGGTTCTTGATGACGAACGCCCCGACTACGTTCCCGGCAGATCGGGTCCAGACCCGTGGCTTCGGTGACACGCAGCCGATCGGCACGAACGCACAGAACCGTCGCGTCGAGATTCTGCTCCGCAAGTAAGACATCGAGGAGGCGGATGCCTCCTCCTTTCAAGAAGGCTTTCATCGAGTCTTCCTCAAAGGAACCCACCATGTACAAGCTTCTCTTCGTTCTTCGCACCAGTACTCATAATGGTGCGGGTGCTGCAATATACCACGTCGAGTTCGACAATGTAGAGGATGCCGACATCGCCTATGTCGAAGCCCAATCCGTGGGTGTCTCAGATCTCAAGATCATCAAACTGTACCGCTGAACATGAACGCTCTCTTTTCCCCGTTCAGTCTCGGTCGTCGATTCAGCGTGAAGTTCATTGCTGGAACTCAGCTCGCTCTTTTGATCGTGCTTTGGTTCGCAGCACCAGCTTCAACTGGTATCCCGTCGCCACTCTCGATCCTTCAATCGTGGAACACGTTGGCGCTGAATAGCGGTTTGATTCGCGAACTGTTCGCTTCAACCGTTGTGATCTGGCAGGCAATCTTTCTGTCTGGGTTCATCGCGATGTCGGTTGCGTACTTGACGACGGCCGACATGTTCAAGCCAGTTGGAACGTTCGTTGCTTCAATGCGGTTCCTCGGGTTCGCTGGTTTGACGTTCCTGTTCACGTTGTGGACTTCAAGCGCCGACATGCTGAAGCTATCCCTGCTGACATTCGGCATGACGGTCTTTCTGACGAGAGCCACCATTGACGTTGTGAAATCGGTTCCACAGTCAGATATCGATTACGCTCGAAGTCTTGGCCTCAGCGGTTGGGGTCTGACGTGGGAGCTGATGGTTCGTGGTCGTTTAGCTGACATGCTTGATTTGATTCGGCAGAACGCGGCAGTCGGTTGGACGTTGCTCGCAATGGTCGAAGGTATCACACGCTCCGAAGGCGGGATCGGTGCTCTTCTGTTAAATCAGAACAAGTACTTCAACATGGAAGCCGTGTTCGCGATCCAGCTTACGATCCTTGCGTACGGCATCCTTCAAGATTACGCTCTTCAATGGGTTCGTCGTTTAGCTTGCCCGCACTCAGAACTGAACAGGAGCGACAAATGATCAAATGTCAAGTGTTCGGCGATGACGACATTCACGGTCACATCATCGATCTTCCAGCATGTCCTCGCGTTGGTGACACAGTGTCTCACATGAAGGTGTTCCGGGTGACTCGTGTCATCTTCACATCCAACGAAAGAACTGTCGTCCTCTGGTTGGAGCAGTCAGCATGAATCACACCAAGAACGAACGTCTGTTGACGATCGCGAACCTGAATTTGAAGTACGGCTCGAAAGTCGTACTTCGTGACATCAACCTGGACATCGAGAACATCGTTCGGCCAGGAATGAATCAAGGGCAAGTCGTCGCTCTGCTTGGTCCTTCAGGCTCGGGAAAGACACAGTTGTTCCGATGCATCGCTGGACTGAATGCGCAAACGTCTGGCACGATTCAGCTCGGCACGACGCAAGTGCCGGCTCGCGCTGGTGACGTTGGAATCGTTCAACAATCGTACCCGCTTCTTCATCATCGAACAGTGTGGTCGAATCTGATGGTGGCTGCGAAGCCGAAGCACGGTGCGAAGGCTGAACTTGAAGCTACAGCCCTTTTGAATCACTTCGGTCTCGTCGACAAGAAGAACAGTTACCCGATTGAACTCAGCGGCGGTCAGCGCCAGCGAATCGCGATCATTCAGCAGCTTCTGTGTGCGAACCACTTCTTGCTGATGGATGAGCCGTTCAGCGGTCTCGATGTGATCGCTAAGGCGCGAGTGTACGACACAGTTCGTTCAGTCACAACTGCGCACGAGCTGAACACAGTGATCTTCACAACGCACGATCTCGAATCTGCCGTCCATCTGGCCGACGAGATCTGGGTCATTGGTCGCGAACAAGGGAAGGAAGGTTCTACGGTTCGCGCTCGTCTGAATCTGATTGAGCGCGGGATCGCTTGGTCGCAGTCGCCGCAGAACGAACCAGCCTTCTGGCCAACGGTTCAAGAACTTCACGAACTGTTCAAGACGCTCTGAACCTAAGTTTTCCAGTATCCGATCCTGTGATTAGGATCTATAATGGAAGTACCTAAACCACTTTGTACTCAGGAACCCAATGTTCAGAAACATGAAAGCGCTTCCGAAGGCCTTGATCCTCGCTGCATTGATTGCGGTCCCAGTCGGTCTGATCGTGAAGTTCATGCCTGAGAAGGCAGTGGCAGTCGCACCGGCCACGCCAGTTCAAGTGCCAGCTGTTTCAGCTCAGGTCCCGAGCGCGCGGCCGCCGAACGAATCGACGCCACCGCTGCCGATCCTCGTTGCTCCGGCTGCCGTCATTCAGTCTGAAGCACCCGTTGGTCTTACTCCCGCCGGTGGTCATGATGCCGGCCTCGAAGCAGTTCTGAAAGCAGGGCAGAAGTGATCATGAAAGACAAATACCTGAACATCGGCCTCG
>Ga0163144_10015852_pt1 | contig 15495 bp, 7 predicted proteins | sample OliLak19BULKMAT1_FD_123175 | JGI IMG/M metagenome (GOLD analysis project Ga0163144, IMG submission 123175) | Freshwater microbial mat bacterial communities from Lake Vanda, McMurdo Dry Valleys, Antarctica - Oligotrophic Lake LV.19.BULKMAT1 | ecosystem: Environmental > Aquatic > Freshwater > Lake...
CGATTTAGAGTATTACCGGGATTTGAAAATGTCAGAACCGGGATTCTCGCGATTTAGAGGATTTACCGGGATTTGAAAATGTCAGAACCGTGATTTTCACGATTTAGAGGATTACCGGGATTTGAAAATGTCTGAACCAGGATTCTCGCGATTTAGAGTATTACCGGGATTTGAAAATGTCAGAACCGGGATTCTCGCGATTTAGAGGATTTACCGGGATTTGAAAATGTCTGAACCAGGATTCTCACGATTTAGTGGATTACCGGGATTTGAAAATGTCTGAACCAGGATTCTCGCGATTTAGAGGATTTACCGGGATTTGAAAATGTCTGAACCAGGATTCTCACGATTTAGTGGATTACCGCCATTATATTTATCGGATTCAAATCCAGGTAAATCCTTTGAATCCCACCTGTCCCGGTTCAGGCCTCATCCCGGTAATCCCATGAATCTCACAAATCCCGGTTCAGACCTCGTCCCGGTCATCCCATGAATCTCACAAATCCCGGTTCAGACCTCATCCCGGTAATCCCATGAATCCCATAAATCCTGGTTCAGACAATATCCCGGCAATCCTTTTAAATCCGATAAATCCCGGTTCAGACATCCAAGTAGATCTCAGCCGCCGGGGCTATCACATTATGCATAGTTTTTCCGTTTTAGTATATTTATACCCTTATGGACAGAAAAATGAAAAGATTGTTTTTCGTGCTGTTTTCCATGTATGCGACGGAATTCTTAGCCCAACGAGTAATGGCCGTGCAAACCCCTGAGTTTCAGCGGGATTTATTATGGTACTCCTGCAATTTTATCAAAATGGATCCGGGTTTGAGAAATTCCATAGCCCAGACTGCGACTACCGTCTCGCTTGGCGAGTTTAAAGAAAAGTCCAAAAATGAAAAACAACTTTTAAACCTGGTAAATTATTCCAATGAAGCTTTTGAAGGAATATCCCAAAAATTAAACAAACCCCTTCAACGGCTCCGGAATTATAAGTTTTACTTCAGTGCCAGCAGGGACACCAGCTATAATTTTGACCTTAAAGATGTATCTCAATACAAAAAACGCCCGCTGAAACTCTATGTTTTTGGTTCGGAAGGTAATTGCGGTTTTGGTGAATTACTCGCCACCCCCTTCGAAATCATCAACCATAGATGGGATAAATATGTAATGAACCTCCGCGGCACCAAAGAATGGACTCATATCGTGATCTATGCAGCCCATGATATCAGGGACACTTCGATTCGAAACAACAACCAATCCTATCTGATGATCAGTCAACACGGACCACTGGTGCCATCGAGTATGGTTTCGGGACGAAGAATAAGAAATTTTGACCCAGGTATATTCCAGGTCGAATCCTTCTCCAAGCTTGCTTTTGGAGGTATAGAAATGATGTATGAGATCAGCCCCAGAGCCATATCGGTGTTTGATAAAAACAATGAAATTATCGTATCGGATACCCTGAGAAAGGACCTCGACCATAACCCTATCCTGGATACTATCCTGCAGAAATTCCGTGGAATTGATTTCCTTTTTCTGGTGCTGAATGAAAAAAAATACAATAAAAAAAGACTGAATATCATCAGCTATCTCAAGACGAAATACCCTGAAATCCTGGACTCCTATTCGATAATGAAATACACCACCCTGACCAGCAAACGTAAAAACCGGGCCCTGTTAAAGAAGATATACGATAAAAAGGATGAAATAGGGGATCTATTGATTGTAGAAAGGGTGAAGGAGTTTGTGAAATAGGGGGGTAGAGGTTTGAGGTGTGAGGTGAGACTGCAAATTGTCCTCGTTTTCATGAATTTGTTTTCTTAACTCCATACCATTTAGCTTTAGCATATTGATGTCAGAAAAAACAATAAAAGGTTCTGTGTTTTTTGCGGACAAATAGGCAAGTGCATCTTGTCCGTCATTAAAAAAACAATTTCATTTTTATAATTGAGTTCTTTAAATACTTCACTAAACATTGGAATTCTCTCAGGTAGAACTGTACAATAATACACTTGTTGGAAGCCGCCCACCCATCTATGCAAAAGACTGTCGCGACAACTTTACGCATAGCCCCTTGTAAAAGCTGATCTATCTATTAATCATAGGCACCGGTCTAAAGGAATTCGAGCAGTCCAATAGTTTCACCTGCTCTTTGTAGTTTTGATTTTTACCATAAGATATGAAAATCAGACTTGGGATTATCCCCGCTTTTACCTGCATATTGTTAATCACCTCCTGTGGTCCTTCAAAAAATGATCCCTCCACCTGGCCCATCGTATATATTCCCGAAGGAGCCGATACGGCCAGTGAATATTGGAAAGGAGTAGATCTGTCGCCCAAGCCACCGGTATTGCCCCTGCCTGTCACCCTGGAGAAAGAAAATTTTTTACTGCAACCGGGCTATTCGATGGATGCGGTGCTCACCGAACCATCCATTCAACAACCCGCTGCCATCACCTTTGATGGTAATGGCCGCATGTATGTATTGGAGCTGCGGTCCTATATGCTCACCGCAGACTCTAAAGGGACCCTGGAGCCGATTAGCGGTATATCCAGATGGGAAGATAAGGACAACGATGGGATCTATGAGAAAGGGGGCATGTTTGTAGATAAACTGGTCTTCCCACGATTTGTATTGCCGGTCGGACCCAATAGTATACTCACCATGGAATCCAATGCAGATATCGTATACAAATTCACTGACACGGATAACGATGGTAAAGCGGATAAAAAAGAATTTTTTACGGATCGATTCGGCAGGGCCGGTAATGTAGAACATCAACAGGCTTTTATGTACTGGGGTATGGATAATTGGTTATATAGTACGGTAAACCCGTTTCGGGTGCGCGAAACTCCACAAGGCGTCATCCGCGAATCCACCGGATCCAACCACGCACAATGGGGCATCACCCATGATGATGATGGCAAGTTGTGGTTCCAGGGCGGATCCAATGGTTTGCCTTCTTATTTTCAGTTTCCGATTCACTATGGAGATTATATTGTAAAAGATATTAATTACGCCGAGGGGTTTGATGTACCCTGGGGTGCTTCCGTATTAGTCGCGGATATGCAAGGAGGCATGGGAGCGGTGCGAATGCCCGATGGCAATCTCAATAGAGTCACCGGCGCTTCGGGCAATGATATATTCAGAGGGGATAAACTGCCACCAGCATTGATCGGACAATATTTCTACGGTGAACCGGTAGCCCGTATTGTGAGGCAAGTGAATGCCGAAGTGAAAGGAGGCCTGACTACTTTACACAATGTTTTCCAGGATCAAAAATCAGAGTTCATCCGTTCCACAGATCCATTGTTTAGGCCGGTAGAAATGTCTACTGCGCCAGACGGCACCCTGTATATAGTAGATATGTATCATGGTATTATACAGGAAGGTGAATGGACACCGGTAGGATCTTACCTGCGAGCAAAAATCGAACAATACCAATTGGACAAAGTAATCAACCTTGGCAGAATATGGAGGTTGACGCATAAAGATATACCCCGCGACCCGGTCCAACCGCATATGTATGATCAGACCTCGCTGGAATTGGTGCAGTACCTGGATCATCCCAATGGGTGGTGGCGGGATATGGCCCAACAAATACTGGTACAGCGACAAGATAAATCCGTAACACAGGTTCTTCTTGAATTAATACAATCCGATAAAAAACCAGAAGCCAAATTCCATGCCTTATGGGTATTGGAAGGACTCGGTACCATGGAATCTGAATTGGTGAAAAGTTTGATGAAAGATGTCAACCCGCGTATGCGCAAGATGGCCCTTTGGTTGAGCGAATCCCTGTATAAATCAGGTGACCAAACTTTTAATAAAGAGTACCTGTCGATGATGGATGATAAGGATACTGAAGTAAAAATGCGGGCCATGATGACCGGCAGGTTATTAAAAATACCCGGCCATATCGCGAAGGTGAAAAACATACTAAAAACCGACACCACCCGCGGTGTACAATTGGTTGCCAAACAAGTCATAGAACCCCAGACGGTCAACTCGTTTTTTGGAAGATCCAATCCCAATTTCAGCCCCGAAGAAAAGGCTTTGGTAGAGCGTGGTTCTGAAATATACAGCAGTCTTTGCGCCACTTGTCATGGGGTGTTGGGCAACGGCACACCTTCCGGTCCTGGAAAATTAATAGCCCCTTCCCTTATCGGTTCACCACGGGTACAAGCTCATCCGGAATATGTCGTCAAAATCTTGCTGCACGGATTGATGGGTAATATTCAAAAGGAATCCTACACCGGTATCATGATGGCTCCAATGAAATCAAACGATGATGAATGGATAGCCTCGGTGACGTCTTTCATCAGATCCAATTTTGAAAACGGGTCGTCTCCCGTAAGCGTGGAAGAAGTGGGCAGGATACGGAAGGCAACCAGCGCACAAACTAAGATGTATAGCTTTGACAGTTTGTGGGCTACCATACCCAAACCATTGGAGTCAATTTCCGGTTTAAAAGCCACTGCAAGTAATACGGGAGAGATTCGCAAAGGAAGCACTGCCTCTCCGATGGGTGCATTTACTTTTGAAGGTTGGACAACCGGGACCAGCCAGCAAGCGGGTATGTGGTATATGGTAGAATTTCCTGAAGCTATAAAACTAACGCAGTTTCAATTTAAATCTCAATCCATCAGCCGTGGTTTCCGGCAAGGTTCTCCTCCTCCCATTCAAACCTGTCCCAGTGAATTTGATGTAGAGGTATCCCTGGATGGAAAACAATGGACCAAGGTTTTGAACCAGGCTAAAGGTACCAGAGGTTTTACGTCTATCCGGTTTGAACCGGTCAATGCAAAATTTTTACGTTTGACGCTGACTAAAACAGAACCTGTCATACATGGGGAACGAAGGGGTCAGCCTTTTGATTTTGTGGTTGCCTGGACGATGCGGGAGTTTAAGTTGTATACCTTGTGAATTTTTTAAATAAGTGAAAAACAAAACAGGGTTACCCATTCTACTTTGTCTATGTATAAATGCATTTAGTATTTTAAATGCTCAAACAGATACAAGTACTTCATATGCCCCGGTAGGTAAACGGGTTGATATCGGCGGATGGAAACTGCATATCTATGGAGATGGTTTACATCACCAACAAGGTCCAACCGTAATTTTTAAAAATGGTTTACGCGGATTTTCTTTCGAATGGATTCTCATTCAACATAAACTGGCATCGGTCACCATGTCGTATTCTTACGACAGAGCAGGTTATCCTTGAGTGATTTGGGTTCCAGGCCGCATACTATGAAACAAACCGTATATAATCTTCATACCTTATTAAAAAAAGCAAACATTCCGCCTCCGTATATTATGGTAGGTGCCTCACATGGCGGATTATTGGTGAGATTATATTCTGAAAATATCCCACCGAAGTCGTGGGTATGGTACTAGTGGATTCGGGGTTTGAGGATGGTGTTCAATATATCAATAGTAAAAAACAAAGACCCTCTGTCGATGCCTCCAACAAACTTATTCCCGAGGTAAAAACAACAGCTACTGCTGAAGAAAATAATTATGCACGATCACCGGAAGCCATAAAAGCTATAAGTGGTGCACTGAAAAGCATGGGATTTCCATTTACTCAGGTAGAATCTCCGTTTAATCAACTTTCGGATTCCATTCAGAACCTGAGATTGTGGGGTATATCTCAATATGAATTTTATGTAGCCAATGAAAATAATTTTATATTCGAAGAAAAAGTCAGGATGATTAAAGAAAGGGAGAAACGACCCTATATGTTTGGCGAAATGCCTCTGGTGGTTTTGACTGCAGGGAATTCATCGAGCTCCGATTCCGATGAACAGGAACGGAGAGTCAACCAGGCTGCCATGACTAATCTTTCACACAACAGCAAACAGATCATAGCGAATAGTGATCATCATATCCATATAGAACAACCGGACTTGGTGGTCAATACGATAATAGAAGTACTGCAGGCCTATAAAAATAAATCGAGATTAAAGATTGATTAATAGGCAGGTTCAGATCGAATGGGGATATCGGTTCGAATACCCCGTTTAGGAGGGGTTGCACCCCGACAATTCTACCTATAACAACCGATCCATTTCAACCAACTAAGACTCATTTATTCTACTATGCTTTTTTGGTTACCCCCAACGGATGAAGGCTTTTCCGTTGGAAAACGCATCCAATAGGAAAAACTGCATCCTATACCTCAAATCCGCCAACAAGTATTCGCGGCAATCACATTATGCATTGTTTTTCCGTTTTATTATATTTATACTTGATGGACAGGAAAATGGAAAGATTGTTTTTCGTAGAAACTATGTCTGGTGCCTGTCCATTTGGGTGACTATTCAAACCCGGAAACATAAAACGCATATATAAAATTTGTTAATTTCAAAATAAAGTAGCTATTATGAAAGGTATACCTGAATTATTTAACGACATTATCCGAAAACACCTCAATGTACATGCCGCCTGGTTACCGATTACCAACACCATCCAGTTGGGTGATTTCGGAATCATAAGCAATGGTGTGTTTGTTCCCCAGGGAAATATTCAGACTGAGTTTGGGGTACCCTTTAATGAGCGTTCCAGCCCTGCAACTAAGATTGATTTTTCGTCGCAAGGAGCTTCGATCACTAAACTGGTTGGAGGAGTCAAGGTCAATGCAATTCCTCCAGGAACAGTAAATGCCAGTATTTCCATAGAGTTTCAAAATGAAAAATCATTTATCGTCAAATCACCATCGATCGAAGTCACCGCTATCAGCAATGTAGCAGCCGTTGGTAAGGCTTTGTCCAAAGTTTCGGGATGGCGCGCCAAATACAAAGTAGTCCATCAGACTTATAAAGCGCTGGAGACGGTTGTAATTTCCACAATAGACAAGAAAACAATGATTGCCTTTAGCGGAGATGCCACTACGTTGGGCCAGTTACAACTCGGTAGTGCCGGTTTAAGTTATTCGAGCAATAAAGCACTTGGCCTCGAAGTCCATGGAAAATCCGGGGTCCTGGGCATTGGTTTATTTAAAATCAACAGTGGGTTTCTCGGGAATAATCAGGTTAGTATGATGAGGGGCGCCCCAAAATCCGTAAATAAAACAAGCAGTCAGGTTGAATTTCTGCTTGGGCCGTTAAAAAATGATTGGTAATAATTTTATCTGTTTCGGTTGGGAAAAATAAGTTTTAGAACCAGATTATTTATTTTCTTAAACTCGTTATTTCAGTTTTCATTTCCATGAAAATATTTCCCAATCTATCCTTCCATTTTTTATCTGCTTTTTTATGTCGTACACAAAGTAACATAAAATCAAGCTGATCTTCCTGAGCATACAAATGGCGAAGTGTACCGGAGAGGGTCCATATTTTTTTAAATAGATCTGTAATCCGGATTTTAAGACGATCCAGTTCCTTCAGCGAAGGAGTGTAAAACAGTTGGGTCTCATATAAACTCGCCAGGCCGATGTCTTCCCAAAAATCAACATACCTACCCACTCCCTTAATGAGTGCTTTTTCCCCCTGAGAAATTAAACTAAGAATATCCGATTCCAACATTCCGATTTTGATTTTTTTTGAACCGGATAAAGTAGCATGCAGAATCAGCCAATTGCCCAATGGATAAATGGATTCCCGTCCGAAATTACGTTCTGAAAGTAAGTAGGCTTGCTGGTAATTTTTCTCAGCTTCCTTTAAATAGCTTTCCACATTGGGTAATCGTGAATTGGTGCCAAAACGATGCCGGTCCCTTATCCAGGCTAGTTTTTTATAAGCACTGCCCAATAAACTATATCGTTCAGGAGTTTTACCGATAATGATGAGGTTGTCAAAATCCTGCCGGATCAATTTCATTTCGCGGCTCAATTTTTTCAGGCCGTTCTGGTCCTGTTGTTGTTTGGCTTTGGATAAAAGGGATTTTATATGGAGATTGGAAACCTGTTCAAGGGCCTGAACAGAAAATTCAGCCCGATTAATCTTGCGCAAAGCTTCATATCGTTCCAATGCTTCGTCCAGCAGATTGAGCTCGGCCAGGATATCGGCTTCTTTTTCATTGATTGTGCCTTGGTATAACCCTGCGCGTTTGGCTTGTTTAATTATTCCATTCAATTTGTCGTAAACTTCCCGGACAGTTTCTTCTTTTTCATCAATTCCTTTAGTCATTGATTTGACATTGTATAAATCGGTATATACCTGTTCCGGTGTAAAATACTCCTGATCCTGGGAAGAACCTTTGATGGAATCTACCAGTCGATACCATTGGTCTCCATAACATTGATAAGCACCCCAGGTATTATTTTGATGGCCACTGTGATCCCAGCAAGCCTGACGAGCTAATTGGACCGCATCACCAAATGCCCGGCCTTCCAATAAGCCACTATATAAAACCTGGGCAAATACACCTGCAGCTATATCATCCACCGGCCAGCCGGCAATCACAACAGCGTGAACACCCATTTCAATAAGCTGAGTGCCAATATTGGCAGCAAAACGGTATCGCTCTTTATAATATCTTTCTTTACCAGGTTGTATTGCTCCGGACCAACAACAATTTATAAACACAAATTCAGGCAACCGGCTGAGGTTGTTAAGCATTGCGGGGGTAATAAATATATTATCACCCAGGGCTATGCCGGTTTCATGCATTTGATCTGAAATATTTCCATGGGCTGCCACATGCAGGATTTTATATTCCTGATTATACAATTGATTCAGGATAGACAAGCTGCCTGAAAAAATGAGGGCATTGGATTCAAAATGTGCAGCCTGCAGTAATTCATTTACTACGATAGCTTCTTGTCGGGCAAATGGTAACTGAATCAATCCCGAATCACCATAATCCGGGTCACCAATAACTAATGCCGTATTTGATTTTATAATCTCATTCTGTACCCTGTTGTTTCTGGTATATAATTGCCGGATCAATCCCGATCGCACGAACGTGGGAATGGTATCAAATTCATGATCATGAAACATCTCCCAGGGATACGCAGCGGTTTCTACATCCATTTTCCATAAAATATTGTTCTGGTGCCGGATAATCTCCTTAAATGCATTCGGAACAAGGATTTCGAATAAGGTCTTGGAATATTCTGCATTCCATACTTTTTCCAAAGACAACTGGTTCAGTAAAGATTCAATAATATGATGTGCGGTAAAGGTATTGTCCTCTTCCACCCGGGCTATACCGGAAGCAGAAGTGAAATGCAAACTGGGTAAGGGGTCTTTTTCGTTTTTCCTTTGCAATTGTGTAGTAAAGTGATGCCACCAGGAGTTTTCTGTGGCAAATTGAAATTTCCGTCTCGCCCCGGGTTTGGTATCGATTTTTTTCTTGAGGCTAATCGAAATATTATTATTAGTCCTGTTTTCAATAAGAGACAATTTGTAATAAGCATGTTGGGCAATATGCTCATACAATTCAATGAATTCAATAAATCGAATTGGTTTAAGGTTTTGAAGAGTCAGGATCAATTCATTGGCTTTTTGAACACCAGTGAGTATGGCATTGAGCGCTTCTTCCATAGGTAACCGGCCATACCCGGTGCCAATACATAAACAACTCAGGCTGGTTTCATACGAAGCATCCAATCGTTTGTCACTGGTGATCCAATCATTGTTTAAATTATCTCTAAAATGCATGGCATAATTCAGTACTGCAGATTCGACGGATTTTCTCAGGTGAAAAGGGGTGAGTTCAGTAACTTCACCCAGACCAATAATCACTGCACCTTTGGGGTTATTAGCAGGATCAAATAAAATCAGGCTTTCACCAGCGGATCCTGGATATCGACCAACCCTGGATCGCTCAGAGAGTTTGCCTCCGTAATACCGGTCGATGGCTGCTTCCGCATTGGTGATTCCATCATTCTTAAAATGACCCACCATGACCGGGTATTGAGAGATACGCAAATCGCCATGGACCACTACTACTTCAATGGGGTCATCTGTACCCCTGACTGGTTTTTCGGGTTCTTCAAGGCCTCCCATAAAATGAATGTCTTCATTGATGCGATTGGTAGCAGCCCGCAGCTGTAGCGGGACCAGGCCGATTTGTTTATTTATGGAGACCGCATCGCGCGATACGATGGTCGACGGACGGGTACTGGAAATACGTTGAGTAGTTCCATGGTCAATCAAATCCACGATTCCTTCAAACATAGCAGGATCATTAGCCAATTGCCCATGACCGGTCTTTTCTGCATAATAAACCTGATCGGTATTTAAACCCTGGGGAATGCCGAGATCCCAGGTTACACTGCCATCACCTTCACCGGTACCATAATATTGCATCCGGGTCCCGAAAAAAGATTTTTCAATCTGATAGGCATTAATCGTAGAATCGCTTTTACCGGCTATATAATAAATACCTTTCAGGTCCTGATTTTGGATAAACGATTTAATTCTTTTTTTATAACTGGAAAATTCATTCAACAAAGCGGGTATGTCGAATTTCTCATGCTTTAATTCGTCCTTAATTTTTTTCCAGAAACTTTGTTGTTCAAACGGTTCGTCATTGATAGGTAAAAGTTCATACAATCCAGGATACTGGTGAAATATATTCAGCATTTCTTTCCGGGAATGATGGGTGTCAAACAAACTCAGTTGTTTTACTTTACTAAAATGTCCGGTCAACACCTGCATAATTAAATGGGAGCCCAGCCAGGGGGTGCCTAATAAAATGGCTCTGGAGCCGGAGCGGTCAATGTAGTTTTTCCAGACCTGGGCATGGTTGCGCATGAGGTCCCTCACTACCAAACCCCCCATCGAATGGGCCAACAGGATAATAGGTTGATTAAACAGGTTTTGAAACTCGATTAGTTTTTCCCGGAGTTTTTCCGCTGCCAGAGACAATGAAAGCCGCCAGTCGTACCCCATAGTATATACATCATATTTTAACTCAAGACGGTCAACCAGTTTGGAATAAAAATTACCTATAATATATTGAGTACCCACATCGATATTACCAGCATGCAGCAGATCATGCATCTTACCTTTTCCTATTTCACCCAGATCCGCCCAGATAATTTCATCTTTTACACTGAGGTGGGTGCCCATGATACCGGGTAACAGGATCACGATTGGCTTTTGACCGGATATATCCTGCTGGTTGATTCTGGACAATTTGACAAAGAGATCGAGCACAGCACCCCGGTCTTTGCCTTCTGCCAGGTGTTCGAACCCTTTAACGGGTTGGCCATGGGGAGAGGCCAGGGCCTCCAATAAGGCTTGTCGGGTATTTTTGTTTTTAAAATAATTAAAATGGCTGGTGGTATTGTTTTGTGATTTGAAGGTGTATAAACCATTTTCGCGCAAAGCTCCAAATCTCATGCTCCGGGTATTGACCACAAAATCATTGGCCTCTCTATAAAACAGGTTGGACAGGACCACTTTGATGGAATGCCAGATATTGCGACCGAATTCTGCATCCCCTTCAATCACCATCAATTGATTGGAAACCGAAATAAACGGACGATTGATGATACGCTGTGGTAATGAATCGGGGACCATCGCTAACAATCCGGGCAATACTTCGGGAACGGTCCTGGTGCTGATAATGTCGGAAATAAATCCACGGATAAACTGGTAAATGGGATTGGCTTTATCACCCAAAGCAAGCCCTATAGTATGCAACAGTCCATTGAGAAAATGATCCAACCGGGAACTCAGCAATACAGTACCGTTTGCGGGACAAGCCACCCGAACTACTTTATTTACTTCTAACTTTTTACTTTTGACCAATCGATTGAGTGCTTTCAACGTATCGGCTAAAGCTGGATCCCCTTCTTTTTGGGCGAGCGTTATATACAAATCGGAATAACCAGGTTCTCTGTTTCGATGATCACAACAAGCCAATATATCCGCTACCAATCCGCCCCGGGAATGGGATATAATATCAATTTTACTGCCTGTTGGTAATGATGTTAACAGATCAACGGCATTTTGAAACGGATCTACTGAAACCGTGTGGTGCTCCAGCGCCAGTACATGGTCACCATATTGATCAATTATGGATTGAAGATTATTACTATTGTCCCGGAGATACAATCCTTCAAATGAGCTTTTGAAAGAGCTTAATGTACCGTGAAGGCATAGCAGATAATAATCTGCCCGGTGTTTTTTCACATCGAATGGGATGAGGTCACCTGTCTTGCTCACCCGGTATAAGCCAGGACTCTTTACAAAAAAATGGTCTGCTTTTTTTCCCAGCTTTTTGCTCACCGCTTCACTTAATTCCTTTTGGACTTTGCCGCGGATAAGTTTAAAAAGTTTTATAGCAATATCAGTAATTCCTCTTTCCGCATTGGAAGGCTGGATGTGGGTCGGGAAATGGAGGGAAGCTTCTCCTCTGGTGTGATTAGCCCCCGGACCAAATATTTCATAGATGTCTTGTGCAGAACCTATCCACTCTCCGTTATCCTGAAATTCCAGGGCAATAATATCATCGTCCCGAATTTCCAGTTGTACATTATTTTTTTTACCCCGCTGGGTATCCATCGCAATAGTCGTTTCAATATGAGTATATTCGCTAATGAGGATATCATCGTGGTTAATCGATGTTCCGGGGATGGAGATTTTTTTTGCCATGATGGGCTTTATTTAGAACCTGTTAGTTAATCGTATTGAGGTAAAAGAAACCGAAAAGTAAACATTGCCCCTTTGGAAATTTAATTCACCTTTCGCACCGCTACCTTTTTTACGCCAACCTCCGTATTTAACCTCGGATTAGCTTTTACTGCAGTTTCAGTTATAATCGTCGTCGCCGGGTTTATTTTCAACTGAGCTTCCTGCAACAAAGGCTCCGCCTTTTGATATAAAACGGAAGACCGATCAATCGTCTGGAGTAATTCATTGGCTTTTACAAATTGGCCAATCTGTAAAAATTTATCCGCCGCATTTATTTTTTCCTGCTCGGAGGCCTGCAGGTTGTTGATCGTAGATAAGGTAGCCTGGTTTACAGAAATATTTTTATCCACCTGTTTTATTTTATCGTTTACCCGGGTTTTATTGTTTTCTGTTTTTTGGACCCTGTTGTAATCTTCTTTTGCTTTGGAATATTCTTTGATTTGGATATACTGGTCACCCCGTTTTTCCAGCAAAGGGCCTTTGTCGTATCGGCTGTTTTCTATCAACTCGGTATACGCCGGAATGGCCACTTCCGGTTTTTTATAGAGGTGGGCCAGGTAAGCCGTCTTTAAGGTAGCCTGGGCGGACGGGAAATTCAAAACCAGTTGTTGCTGATAATACAGACACGAGTCATTGTCCATCATTTTATAATACGCATCCGTAATTAAACGATAAGCGGTTTTCTTAAGACTGTCATTGGCGATCCCAGAATTTAAGGCGCTTTTTAGGGTTTTGACCGACAACGCATAATGGCCCTTCTGATAAGCAAAAATGCCAATAATACATTGTACCAGTCTTTCAATTTTTTCATTGACCTCATCCCCGATCAGATCTTCCATCAAAAAGCGGGTTAGATTTAAACGCAAATCCTCCGGATTGGGTACATAAGCTCCCAGAGTATCCGAAGTCAGGTTAAAATCGGATTTAATAGAAAGTGATTGATCACCTCCTTTTATCAGGACTCCACTGTAATAAAGGTCTGCGCCACAAGACCTCGCAAGCTCCAGTTTTTTGCTTTTGGTTATTTCGATGGAATGATCCAGGGTTGCAAATTGATTTTCTGCAATCAAACCGGCTTGACGGCATTGATCAGAAAATAACTCTTCAATCAATTGCCGGGTTGTTTTGGCGGATTGCGAGTCGCTGCTGTAAATGGGGAAGATCAGGCTCTTTATTTCTGTATTCGGATCAAATGGTTTGCATACCGGGCCGGATAAAGTCAATGAATCAGAGGGTGTAATCAATTTTGGTTTTTCACCTGAATTTTTCTTGCTTAAAAAATAAATCAAGCCAATCAAAACCGGAATCAATAAAAGAAACCAGAACCGTTTAGGGTCAAATCGGACAATTCGTTTAATTTCTATCTTATCTTCCAGTTGGAGTAATATGCGTATATCTTTATAAAACTTTTCTTTATAAATCGACCATCGGTTCAAATCCAGGGTCATAGTCTGGGAATCAAACATGGGATGGATGGAGGCCGGTACATCGGTTGGGCTGGGCAATTCTGCGCCGTTTACCAAAATCGGAATGATCTCCAAATTCTTTTCTATCGCATATTCTATTTCTTTGCGCACCCAGTCGTCCGGATGCTGGATGCGAAATCGGCCATCCTTATCTTTTTCCAGCCAGCTTTTGCCCATCATGACCAGGCAAATTTTGGCCCCGGTGCCTGCCTGATTCAATATCTGTTTCCATTTAGCTCCACCGTGAATATCAGAGGTATCTAGAAATACACTGTCATGGCCAAATTCCTTTTCCAGGCCTTCATGGATGACGTTGACCTGGTCTTGGCTGAGGTCGGCCCTGCGGTAGCTGATGAAGATGGCGTTTCGTAAAGCTTCCATGATTCTAAATTTAGTTCATTTTTTGTTCTGGTTCAAATCAGATTGGACAGCCCGGAGTAGAATTGGTCTGTTGATATATGTAACGAAGAAAGAAAAAGTGAAGTGCTGTGGAGTTAATTATTGTAGGTTATAACCACTAAGGACATTAAATAACACTAAGATGATAAACAGAAGCAACGACCCTAAAGTCTATGGCCATCGGCTTCAGGAACACTAAGGGAGATTGCCACCGAAGCACAGATACTGCACAGAGGAAAATAAGTGGTGTGTTTCACGCAAACAAGGTTCGCAATGCATTCAAGCTAAAGAATAAGTGGAGAAATGTGGAGTTAATTATTTAATTTTTGTGGGCTAATACCACTAAGGACCCCGAGAGACACTAAGAGGATAACTATAAGCGAAGACCATTAAAGTCTATGGTCTTCGACCTTAGACTAAAAAAAGGAGATTGCCACCGAAGCACAGATACTGCACAGAGAAAAATAAGGGTTGTGTTTCATACAAACAAGGTTCCCAATGCGTTCAAGCTAAAAAATAAGCGGAGGGCAGAGGAGTTAATTATTCAATTATTGTAGGTTATAACCACTAAGGCCACTAAATCACACTAAGATGATAAACAGAAGCAACGACCTAAAGTCCTTGGCCATCGGCTTCAGGAACACTAATGAGATTGCCGCCGAAAGCACAGATACTGCACAGAGAAAAATAAGGGGTGTGTTACACCATAATGAGGGTCGTAGGTAATTCAAACTTTTAGATGCTCTACCCACTCTTTGGGAAGTACTGTAGAATATATATAAGTTTTACGAAAATGGGTACTTCGGAAAGAGGGGACAGGGTGAGTTTCAATGTAAGGGATGAAAACACTAAGGACACTAAATCACACTAAGATTATAAACAGAAGCAACGACCCTAAGTCCTTGGCCATCGGCTCCAGGAACACTAAGTAGATTGCCACCGAAGCACAGATACTGCACAGAGAAAAATAAGGGTTGTGTTTCATACAAACAAGGTTCCCAATGCGTTCAAGCTAAAAAATAAGCGGAGGGCA
>Ga0163144_10015854_pt1 | contig 15493 bp, 4 predicted proteins | sample OliLak19BULKMAT1_FD_123175 | JGI IMG/M metagenome (GOLD analysis project Ga0163144, IMG submission 123175) | Freshwater microbial mat bacterial communities from Lake Vanda, McMurdo Dry Valleys, Antarctica - Oligotrophic Lake LV.19.BULKMAT1 | ecosystem: Environmental > Aquatic > Freshwater > Lake...
CAGGGCGGTACAAAAGTAATTAAGCTGGCTAATGGACAGTTGCAATATGCAGCCAATACCCTCGGTAGCACCGAAACGGTTTATAATACCATGAGTACACCACTCGGAGGCCAGTATCAATTAACCCTGCCCGATGGAAGTAAAGTTTGGTTAAATGCTTCCTCCTCCATTCATTATCCTACTGCCTTTTTAGAAAAGGAAAGAAGGGTAACAATAACGGGTGAAGCTTATTTTGAAATTGCTAAAAATGCAAATAAACCCTTTATCGTTAAAATTTATAATGGCGCAGAAGTAAAGGTATTGGGTACGCACTTTAATATAAAAACATATACCGATGAGGATGAAATAAAAACAACTTTACTGGAAGGTTCAATCAATATTTACAATGGGTTAAAAAATAATTTATTATTACCAGGCAACCAGGCTAAAATTGATAAAAGCGGTGCCATCAAAGTGCAGGCGGATGCAGACCTGGAAGAGGCAGTTGCCTGGAAAAACGGCAACTTTCAATTTAATAGTGCTGATGTAGCTGCTGTACTACGGCAGGCGGCAAGATGGTACAATATTGAAGTAGTTTATGCAGGCAAACCATCCACAGAAAATAGGTTTACAGGAAAAATACCAATGGCGGTTAACTTATCCAGACTTTTAAAATGGTTGGAATATAGTGATGTCCATTTTAAATTGGAAGGAAAAAAACTTATAGTAACACCCTAAAAATAATACCAGAGAAAACTAAAAATAAAATACAACAACCCTTAAATAAAAACCGGAAGTGCTGAAGACACCCCCGGTAGCGTTTAAGTCAGTTAAATTTTTACAATCGGTCCAGACTGTTTATTTAAAAACTTAAAAATCAAAAGTATGCAAAAAAAAGAACTTCTTGTCCATCGGGGAATTGGACTCCACCAAAAAATGTTAATGATGAAACTTACCGCTTTTCTTTTATTCGTCAGCTTTCTGCAGGTAAGTGCAGGAGGTTATTCTCAAAGTATAAGTATATCCTTAAAGAAGGTTACTATTGAAAAGGTTTTTCAGGAGATTGAAAAGCAAAGTGAGTATCGTTTTTTTTACAACGAAAAACTATTAAAAAATTCCAGAAAAATTACGTTGGATATCAGGAATAGTTCATTGAAAAACATACTTGATATATGTTTTAAAGATCAGCCATTTTCTTATGTAATTGACGAAAAGCAAATTATAATAAAACAAAAAGAGCCTGGCGTGGCAATAGAAGTTGTTAACATAAACCCTGTTCTGATAACAGCGGTAGAGGTAAGGGGTAAGATAGCCAACGAAACCGGCGTTCCACTCAGTGGTGCCACTGTTACAGAAAAAGGAACCCGTAACGCCACTTCATCCAATGCCGAGGGAAACTTTACTATCCAGGTAGCCGATGCAAAAGCGGTATTAGTAATTTCTTATGTAGGATACAATAGTATGGAAGTAGCAACAGCTGGTAAAAATGATTTAATCGTCACCCTTTCTTTATTGACTGGAAGTTTAAATGATATTGTGGTTGTTGGTTATGGAACACAATCGAGAAAAGATGTATCAAGTGCTATCGGTTCTCTCAAAGGTTCTGATATTAAAGCAATGGCCGTAACTGGTGCAGACCAGGCAATACAGGGCAAACTGGCGGGGGTAAATGTAACATCCAACGATGGTACCCCTGGTGGCTCTACCAAAATAACCATTCGGGGTATCGGAAGTTTGAATAACACCAATCCGTTGTATGTTATTGACGGAGTTATGTCTAAGCAGGGGCTAACCAATATTGTCGCCAATGATATTGAATCAATTGATGTATTAAAGGATGCTTCTGCTGCAGCAATTTATGGTTTGCAAGGTGCAAATGGTGTTGTAATTGTTACTACCAAGCGGGGTAAAAAAGGCAAATCGAGGCTAACGTTTGATGCTTATAGTGGCAACTCAAATGTTGGAAGAGAAATCGAAATGGTATCACCTCAGCAATATGCTGAGTGGAATAATGAATCCGCTAATCTTACCAACGCCTTTCGTACAGCAAATGGTCGTAGCGATCTTATTCCGCTTAATCCAGATTGGAGCAACCCTGCTTCATTAACAAAGGGTACCAACTGGCAGGATGAAATTTTTAGATCAGCAAAAATGTCTGATTTTCAGTTGGGCATATCCGGTGCCGACGAAAAAGTAAATTACGCTCTTTCGCTTGGATACAGGGATCAGCAGGGGCTTATACCAACGTCTGAGTATAAAAGATTGAATTCCCGTTTTAATATTGATTATAAGGCCACCAGTTTTTTGAAAGTTGGCGCCAGCATCTCTTATACAGGAAGTAGAACAAGAGGTGTAGCTAATAATAATTTGGGTGGAGGTGTAGTACAATACACCATGTTGTATTCTCCATTGCTGCCGGTTTTTCAACCCGGCTATCCTGGTAGATATTCAACCATACCTTCCGAATCCCTTGCCTCTAATAATAAGTTTTGGTATGCTTTTGTGCCAAATCCTTTTAGCGTATTCTCATACACTGATGCTAAAAATGATGTTACCAATTTATATGCAAGTGCATATGCCGAAGCAAAACTTCCTTATGGATTTAGTGCAAAATCTCAGATTGGATTGTATACCTACAATGGTGCAAGTTATAGCTGGTCAAAATCTGCTGAAACGCCTTGGGACCCAACTGGTGCAAACAGGGGACAGGCTGTAAACGGCATAGGTGTTGGAAATTATAAAGGCTATGGTTACAATTGGGATAATACGATGAATTTTGCCAGGAAATTTGGCGATCATAATATAAACGTAACTGCTGGCATTTCAGCTCAGCTTGAAAATAATTATAATGGATCGTATGTAGGACAATCTAATTTTATAAATGAAGCAGTACCCTACCTGGGCTATGGAGCTCCTTCAACCACAGTGGTAGGCCCTACGTCAATTTCTGAAGTTACTTTATATGGTGTTTTGGGAAGGCTTATTTATGGGTATAAAGACAAATATCTTATAACAGCCAACGTAAGGCGTGATCAATCATCACGTTTTTCTGAGGAATTAAGAACGGCTGTGTTTCCATCCGCATCTATAGCATGGCGGGTTTCTGAGGAGAAATTTGCCAAATCAATTTCATTTATTTCAGACTTGAAATTAAGGGCAGGCTGGGGTAAAATTGGTAATCAAAATGGTATACCTGCTTATCCAACTTACAATCTGTTAGGTTCTGGTCAGGACTATAGCTTAAATAATGTATTGGTTTCTGGCGTTGCTACCACAGGTCTGGGAAATAAAAGTATTGCATGGGAAAGTACGGTTTCAACTAACATTGGGGTAGACTTTACGGTTTTAAATAAAAGCCTTACGTTTACTGCAGATTATTATATTAAAGATAACAGTCAAATTCTTTTGCAACTTCCAATTGTTGCAACCGGCGGGGTGGGTATCTACCCAACAAGTGTTCCAGGTCCGGCACAAAATGTTGGTAGAATTAGAAATTCCGGATTTGAATTAACAGCTACTTATACAAAAAAGTTGGGTGAATTTGATTTCTCTGTTTCAGGAAACGGCACATGGAATAAAAATGAAATTCTTGATTTAGGCGGTTCTAAATATTTATTACCTCCAAATATTATTAACCAGTTAGGTAATTTTGTTAGCCGCTTTGCAGTTGGTCATTCAATAGGTGAGTTTTATGGTTTTAAAACAGAGGGTATCTTTCAAAATCAAACTGAAGTAGATGCAGCAAACGCAAAGGCCAAAGTTGCAGGAAAGGATTATTTTCAGGAGAAATTTACTGCGCCCGGTGATTACAAATTTAAAGATGTTAACAATGATGGCTTCATCAATAATGAGGACCGTACATTTATTGGCAATCCAAATCCTTCATTCTCTTATGGTTTAACGCTCAATGGAGCTTACAAAGGCTTTGATTTTACGGCATTTTTTCAAGGGGTAGCTAATGTAGATGTTTTTAACGCACTTGCATACCGTACAGAAGCAAGTTACTTTCAACCTTTCAACCGTACTAAACGTGCTTTTGAAGAAAGATGGACAGGCGAGGGAACCAGTAATACTTATCCACGTATTATTTATGATGATCCCAATAATAATACCCGGATATCTTCCCGCTATATTGAAAGCGGAAGTTATATGCGGATGAGAAATATTCAATTAGGATACTCTCTTCCTAAATCTCTCATCGCTAAAATGAAAATAGAAAATTTACGCTTCTACATTGCTGGTCAAAATTTACTAACATTTACACGCTATCGTGGATTAGACCCTGAAATGGGTGTTGGCCAAAGTGAAGGCAATAGCGATACCAACTACGATTTAGGGATTGACAGAGGAATGTACCCACAACCTAAAACGGTAATGCTTGGGTTAAACTTAACGTTCTAAAACATTGATAACAAAACTAAAAATAAATAGTTATGGATTTAAAAAATTTAAAATCAGGCATTAAAATACTAGTGTTATTTCTGATGCTTAGCTGTAACAAGACATATCTTGACAAAGCGCCCATTACTGACTATAATCCCAATGGATATTATTCAACAACTGCTGCCGCCAAACAGGGTCTGTATGGTGTGTACGATATGTTACAAAAAGATGGTACTTATAACCGTTACTTGTGGTCCGCAGTTCATGGACGATCCGATGATGGAAACGAAGCCGCTGGAGACTCGTACGATAGGCTAAGGGACTTTTCAGATGATGAATCTACTCCTGCGCACAATGAAGGCTGGATAATGCACTTTCAAGGTATTACCAGGGCCAACTCATTAATAAGTGGCCTTGAAGCAAGTACCACAGTTCCCGATGCGGATAAGGTTAGAATTATTGGTGAAACAAAATTTCTGCGTGCATTGTATTATTTTAATTTAGTAAATATTTTTGGAGGTGTGCCAATAATTACTAAACCACTTTCACCAGTAGAAGCAAATGTTCCAAGAAATTCTATTGAAGAAGTTTATAAACAAATTGAAACTGACCTGGTCGCTGCTATAGCCGCTTTACCGCTTTCAAAAAGCTTGCCCGCTGCCGAAAAAGGCAGAGCTACAAAGGGTTCTGCACAAACATTGCTTGCCCGTGCCTACCTTTTTCAAGGTAATTACACAGAAGCAGCAAAATTATCGTTGGATGTAATTAATTCGAATGAGTATATTCTTACACCTGGTGCAGCAGGTTTTAGAACTAACTTTTTAATAAGTGGCGAAAATGGGCCAGAGTCTATATTCGAAGTGCAGTATTCTGAAGCAAACGCTGCAAAAGGATGGGCACAGGAAGAAGGTAACCAGGGATCCAATTGGTTGCGCCCTGGTTTTATAGGCGGATGGAGCGGCGAGATGTTTAATAAATCTTTTCGTGAAACCGGCGCAACACGCCCGGCAGCATTACAAGGTATTGATGTAAACGACCCAAGAAGAAAATATACCCTGACAGTGCCAAACACAAATCTTCCTTTAGATGGTCAACCGGGTTATATGGTGCCTGCAAATGCGGCCGCACAAATGTCAGCAAAACACTGGTCTACTACCGGGTATCAAAATGGATATAATGATGCTATTAATTGGATAGTTTTAAGGTATGCGGAAGTGTTGCTGATGAGGGCCGAAGCACTTATTGAAGCCAATTTAAACTTAGCTGAAGCTACCAGTAGAATAAATGAAGTTCGCACCCGTGTAGGTTTAGCAGCGATACCTGCTGGCAAAACCCAAACCGAACTAAGGGATATTGTTCGTTACGAAAGGCGCATTGAACTTGCTCAGGAACTAACACGATTCTGGGATTTAAGGCGTTGGAATTTGTTGACCGAAGCAATGAAAATTGCTGAGAAAATTAATTACGAACAGAAGTTTAAATATGCAGCCATTCCTCAGATACAAATAGATTTGAGCCAAAATGTTTTGGTGCAGAATGAGGGATATAAATAAATTTTGTATCCGCTTAACTATTTAATGCTCATGATTTTTAATAGTGCAGATGAGTGTTTGTATTTTGGGCAAGTTTGCATTCACTCATAAGCATTATGTTTTGGTAAAAAAAGAAGTGGAATAGTGAAAGTATTTTCACTATTCCTATCTTTTCTACTTGAATGAAACACACCAAACAATTTCAGCTATTTTATACGGGTGCAGTAATATAATATGCCATATGGTTTTATCAAAAGAAAAGAAACACCTGGATTTCCCATGATTTTTAGATCTCAGTTTATACTTTCCGGAAAATATTTCTTTAATCATTTAAATAAATGAATACTCATTTTTGTCAGGCTAAAATACCATTCAATCTCTGAAACCATTAATAGTTCTGGAATATACCCATCATACTTCGAAGAGTGGTTGGGGTGAAATCATACTAACTTAATGAGGAATTCATACATTTAGTAAGATAATATGGAAATATAAATTTGGAATATTTTATTTGAAGTCATTAAATTTTATGTAGGTACTTATTTTTAAAAAATTGGAATAGGTTGTTTTGCTGTTGAATACATTAATAAAAGAAAAACCACCAATACTGTTTAACCATTATAGCAACCTGCCAAATGATTGCTATGATGGCTTAAATGTTTCAATTTTAATTTCTATTGAAATTTTTGTATGATGAATTCCAGACTCTTTTTCTGCTACTTTTCCCTTTGGTCACTGCTCCTTTCTGCATGTAAAAATAACGATGTGTCCACATCTACATTATTCTCGTTACTGCCGGCATCTCAAACAGGTATTGACTTTAACAATCTTGTTACGGAAAACGACAGTATGAACCTGATTTTAAATGAGTATCTATACAACGGGGGCGGTGTTGCTGTAGGGGATATAAATAATGATGGTTTACAGGATTTGTTTTTTTCAGGTAATATGGTTTCTTCTAAATTATTTTTAAACAAAGGCAACTTTAAATTTAAAGATATTACTAAAACAGCTGGAGTAGCTACAACAGGATGGTGTACCGGTGTAAACATGGCAGATATTAACGCTGATGGTTACATGGATATGTATGTGTGTGTAGCCGGTCCTGGCTCATCCGATCAGCGGCAAAACAAACTCTTTATCAACAATAAAAACTCAACATTTACCGAGCAGGCAAAGGAGTACAATTTAGCAGATACCAGCCATTCCACCCAGGCCGCATTTTTTGATTACGACCGGGATGGTGACCTGGATATGTACTTGATGAATCATGTAATATCTAAAGGAAGTATTAACCCCAACCTGATAAGAGCAAAACTGATTAATGGAGAAAATTCCAATACAGATAAGCTATATAGAAATGATGGCAATGTAAACGGGCATCCTGTATTTAAAGACGTATCGAATGAAGCTGGAATAACGATTGAAGGATTTGGTTTAGGGCTTGTAATAAGCGATTTAAATCAGGATGGATGGCCTGATGTTTATGTTTGTAACGACTACCTGTCTAATGATTTATTATGGATAAATAATAGAGACGGAACATTCACCAATAAAATAGGTAGCGCTATCAAACACCAGAGTAATTCGGCAATGGGGAATGATATTGCAGACATTAACAACGATGGGCTTCAGGATGTGCTGACTTTAGACATGATGCCGGAAGGTAATTACCCTCGTAAAATGATGCATGTGCCAGCTACTTACGACCGCAGAGAAGCGGAGACTAATTTAGGTTACCAGCAGCAGTCCATGCGGAATATGCTACAGGTAAACCAGGGGTTTAAAGAAAATGGAGATCCTTACTTTTCAGAAGCGGGTTATTACGCTAATATTTATTGTACCGATTGGAGCTGGTCTGCACTGATGGCCGATTTTGATAATGATGGGTTAAGGGATATTCATATTACAAACGGCTTTGTTCGGGATCTTACCAATGGGGATTTTATTTCATTTCGCCAGCGATTGTACAATACAAAAGTTGTATCCGACCAGGAATATATCCGTCAATTAATGGAAGAGCTGGCAAAAATACCAGGGCGAAAAATCAAAAACTATTTTTATAAAAATACCGGGCAGTTAAATTTTATTAATAAAACGGATGATTGGGGAATTTCTACAACAAGCTATTCCAATGGCGCCGTATATGCAGATTTAGATAATGATGGCGACCTGGATATGGTAACAAATAATATAAACGATGTGCCATTTGTTTTAAGAAATAATCTTATTAAAGACAGCAAGCTACCCATTGCAGATACCATAAACTTTTTGCAAATAAAATTAAAGGGAAACGATCAAAATTTAAATGGATTGGGAGCCATGATTAGATATGCCAGGCATGGAAATATACAAATGGTAGAACAAAATCCTTGCAGGGGGTTTATGTCAAGTATTGAAAACCGATTGCATATCGGTTTGGGAAAAGATTCCATCATCGACTCATTGTACATATACTGGCCTACCGGCAAAAGCCAGCTACTTAAAAATATTTCTTCTAATCAAACCCTTGTATTAGATGAAAACCTTGCCACGCCTGACAATGGTAACCTCGTAACATGGAAACGACCCTCACAAACAAATAATGAAAACATACAATTTAAAACTTGCAATACAGAAACTGGTATAGGTTTTAAACACCAGGAAGAAAGCTATATCGACTATAATAGTTCACCCCTTTTGCCGCAAAAGTATTCACAACTGGGCCCGGGTATTGCTGTAGGCGATTTGAATGGTGATGGATTAGATGATTTTTTTGTGGGTAATGGGTACAAGCATGCTGGCCAGCTTTTCTTTCAACAAAAAAATGGAAAGTTTACCAACCAACAATTAACCTCCAAACCAAAATTGGAGGAAGACATGGGAAGCCTTTTATTTGATGCCGATGGAGACAAGGATCTTGATTTATATGTAGTAAGTGGTACAAGCGAATTTACTGACGGATCCCCCTATCAGCAGGACAGGATTTATTTTAACGATGGCCATGGCAACTTTAAAATTGATACCACTGCACTGCCCAATCTTACATCAAGCGGTTCCTGTGTGGTGGCCGGAGATATTGATAACGATGGCGACCTGGATCTTTTTGTTGGCGGCAGGCAAATACCCGGTAAATATCCACTAGCCCCACGTAGCTATTTATTAAAGAATAACAGTGGAAAGTTTGTGGACGCTACCAGTTCTTTGGGGCCTGATTTAGAGAATATTGGAATGGTTACATGTGCCTTGTGGACAGATTTTGATAATGACGGGCAAACAGATTTAATGGTTGCCGGCGAATGGATGCCCATTAGTTTTTTTAAAAATGAAAAAGGCAAATTACAAAAGTTAACCACCAATATTTCCAGCACTTCTACAGGTTGGTGGAACAGTATTATTGGTGGAGATTTTGACAACGATGGCGACACGGATTACATGTTGGGAAACTTAGGGCTTAACGCTAAGTTGAAGGCAACAGCGGAACATCCAATAAATATTGTAGGTGCAGATTTTAACAAAAATGGATCTGTTGATGCTATTACAGGTTTTTGGTTAACAGGCAAAGATGGAAAATTAAATAATTTCCCCCTACCCCAACGGGAAATGCTAATTGCAACGATACCATCCGCTCGAAAATTCTATAATCTTTTTGATGATTATGCAAATGTAGATATGAATACATTTATTGCAAAGCTCAATGTTAAGCCCCTGTTCTCCGCAAAGGCACAGGAGTTAAGGAGTATATATCTTGAAAATTTAGGTGGCAATAAATTTAGTATGCAGGCACTTCCCATGCAGGCGCAACTTGCACCACAATTTGGCATAACAGTCGGCGATTTTAATAACGATGAAAATCTGGATGTGTTGATGGTGGGTAATTCTTATTCTTCCGATGTTAGTACAGGCCAATACGATGCCTCTTATGGCCTGTGTTTAACAGGCGATGGACATGGACATTTCACTGCCGTTAAGCATACCGGTTTTTTTGCAGATGGCGATAGTAAAGGCATGGCACAGCTGTATGACCAGAATAATAATCCGGTTTTTTTAGTGGCAAGAAACAATGATTCACTATTGGCCTTTAAGCAAGTAAAAAATACAGCGTCAAAGTTGGGTTTAATACCATCGGCTACTCCTTATGGTTCGGCGAAAATTAAATTATCGAATGGTCAATATCGAAAAGTGGAGTATTACTATGGTTCCGGATATTTATCACAATCTTCGAAAAAAGCAAGTCAGTAAAAAAACAAAAAGCAGGGTTTAACTTATTCCACCAATAAAATTGAATGCCGCACAATCTCCAGGGGTTATAGGGAAGAGTATGTTATTGATTTTTTGTGAGGATAAAGAGTTGCGCTTTGCAGCACCATCATTCCGAATATGATTTTGCTGTCATCTTGTTTTATAAAAAAGGGAATCAAGGCGTAGAAAATTATTGATATTAATGCAGCAATATCCATTGGCGTTGGTGGCACACCCAAGCAACCGCAGGTATTTGATTTTGTAAATTAAAAAACCAAATGAAGCTATTACAATATTCTAGAAAAGTATTAAAAGTAAGTTATTGATAAACCAACATGCTGATTTAAGTTATGGCCCATGTAGGTTCATGACAACTATATAATTTTTAAAAACTCAAACATGAAACAAATGATTACTACATCAAAAACATTTATAAAGGTTTTCTTTTTAATGTGTATTTTAATTGGTTGCGTAAGTAAAGTACATGCACAACGAGATCCTTTTCTATGGCCTTTTACAAGTACTTCTATTTGGAATATGCCCATTGGCAGCGATGCTGTCTATCAACCGGCAGGCTTTAAAAAAGTGACTGATTTTGCCAATGTTCCTCCTTATAATCAGGGCGGTATAGCCGTAGATGATGAGCCTATCATTGTAAGCAAAAACTCCGATCCGCTCAGGACGGTTTATAACATCAGTGATTGGAGCTTCCGTTGTAATACAACTTCCACTTCAGGAAAACAAATCCGGTTCCCATCAAACTTAACGTATGCCGATCCTAATGGAAGTGTAAATACACCGAACTTTTCTGGTGCTGTAGTTCAGCCCGATGGAAGCCTTTGGCACTTCAATGCTATTACTACCTGTGGCACAGATAAAATTGCTGCTTATGACTATACCTCGTTGGAAAACAGTTCGCTTACATCCACGGGTTATGAAGGTGGACATGGTGGATCGGGGCTTTCCGGAATAGGTGGTTCCATACGAAAAGGAGAATTGCTGGCGTCAACACCCATTCGTCACGCCATAAAATTAAATGTATTGGCTTCCCGGTATTTGGTTTATAACAATGATGGAACGCCTGGATATCGCTGGCCGGCAAACCGGGCCGATGGATATGCTAATCCTGCGGGTAATTCTTCGTTTGGATATGGAACTTCAAACACCAATAATTTTAATTATATGGAAATGGGAGCACTTGTTGCCATTCAACCCGGTGCTACACCGCAGAGTCTGGGTATCACAAACCCCATTGCTATTAAAATATTTTATGCGTTGCAAGACTATGGTGCATATATAGTAGATGATACTTATTGGAATCATTATGATATTCCGCTGGAAGAAGGTGTTGTTGATGAAGTGTTAAGTGCAACAGGTACTAACATCAGAAATTTTGATCAACAGTCGGTTTATTACCAGGATATGTTTAAAATCATCACAGCTCTTTATGCGATAACGAACAATAGCCCTACCAGTATTGGAGGTGGCGGCACACCAAGGCAGCCGCTTGCCCCTGATTTTGCCCAGGTAGCTGTTACCAGTGTTTCTGTTGATCCAGCAGTTGTTTCTATAGAGGTGGGTGCATTGCAGACCCTTACCCAATCTGTGTCACCTAATAATGCTAGTAATAAAGTTGTAACATGGTCATCGAGTAATGAAGCGGTTGCAACAGTAAGTGCAACAGGTGTTGTTAAAGGTATTGCGGTAGGAATTGCTACCATTACCGCAACCACTGCCGATGGTAATAAAACGGCCACCAGTGGGTTTACAGTTACGGCAATAGTTCCCACTGTTAAGTTAACAGGAACTACCATTGGTACTCCAGGTTCGTATGACAATGATCCAACTGTTACAAATGATAAAGCAATGGATGGCGACTTGACTACTTTTTTTGATGCTGCGCAACCAGATGGAAATTGGGTAGGATTGGATTTAGGTTCGGCAAAAATAATTTCACGGGTTAAATTCTGTCCACGTGTAAGCTGGGCTGTTCGTTTGATAGGTGGAAAAATTCAAGGTTCGAATGTGGCAGACTTTAGCGTAGCCGTCGATTTGTTCACTATCACAGAAACGCCAGCCGAAAATGTACTTACTGCACGTACAATAAATAATACAACCGGATATAGATATGTACGTTATTTGTCACCAAATGGCGGATATGGAAATATAGCTGAAATTGAATTTCATAGACTCGCTGCAACCGTATCCGTTACGGGGGTTTCTTTATCCCCAACAACTGCAAGCGTAGGTGTGGGCGGAAATACTTCACTAACTGCAACTGTTGCACCAACCGATGCCACTGAACAAAAAGTAAACTGGACATCGGGCAATAATGCAATTGCAACGGTTAGTGGATCTGGTGTTGTTTCCGGTTTAGCAGTAGGCACAGTAACAATTACAGTAACCACACAGGATGGTAACAAAACGGCAACCTGTACGGTGACTGTTACTCCAAAAGTTGTAGTAACCGGTGTTACCGTAAGCCCAACAGCCATAAGTATTGCTGCAGGTGCTACTACTACTTTAGCAGCTACTATTGCTCCTTCAAATGCTACTATTACAGTTGTAACATGGACATCCAGCAATACTGCTATTGCCACAGTTAGTTCAACTGGTTTGGTAACTGGTAAAACCGCTGGCAATGCCACTATAACTGCTATAACGCAGGATGGGAATTTTACTTCAGACGCTTTAATTACGGTAAGCGCTGTTGTAAATAATTCATTTAAAATCATGCCACTCGGCGATTCTAAAGTAGAAGGCGGTGGTACTGGTGGACATTTTACCTGGAGAGGTTACCTGCGTGCAAAGTTGCTGCAGGATGGATACAGCATTAACTATGTGGGACCAAGATCAAGTGTTGCACCCGGAGACGGCATACCAAACGATTTAGACCATGCTGGCTTTGGTGGTTACACCATCGGACCAGATATTCAAACATTCTGTGGTACCTGCGAAACCACGGGTGTGTTTGAGCATATCCAGGATTATTTTGTTGCAAACGATCCGGATGTAGTGCTGCTTGCCCTTGGTATAAATGACTTTTTTAATGGTGGAAGCCATCCGGAAAATTATAGTTCAACTGCTCCACAACGCTACCAGGATTTGGTAAATAAAATCCTTCAGATTAAGCCATCGGTAAAAATTATTGTAGGCACAATCGACCCGGTTAAATGGGACCAATCCTGGGGTGGCGATCCTTTGGATAATGATTTGGGGGCTTTAAATGCAAAAATAAAAGCTATTGCAGACGCCAGTGCTACCGACAATATCTACTTTGCCGACATACGCAATAAATTTTTAACCACTTTTAGTGCTGCTGATTTTTATGATGATATACATTTTTCACAGCAGGGTGCTGCAAAAGTAGCCGATGCCTGGTACCATGCTGTAGTGCCAGTTTTGACCGGCCAATCTACAACTGTGGCAGTAGCAAGTGTGGTAGTAAGTCCTGCTACGGCATCAATATCGGCTGGCAGCAATACAGCATTAACAGCAACTATTGCGCCTTTAAATGCTACTAATAAAAATGTAACCTGGTCATCAGGTAATACTGCTATTGCAACTGTTACTGCGGCTGGTGTTGTATCAGGCCTTGCAGAAGGAACCGCTATAATTACAGTTACCACTACCGACGGTAATAAAACAGCCGTGAGTGTAGTAACAGTTACAGCAGGTGATGGCACTTATGATTATGAAGCCGAAAACGGAACTTATGGCGGTGGTGGCCGCACACAGGCAACTTCTAATGCATCCAATGGATTCGTGGTTGGAAATTTAAATGCAGTTGGTTCTTATTCACAAGTTTCAAGTGTTAATGGAGGATCTGGTGGAACTGCAACGCTTGTCATTCGTTATTCTAATGGTCTTTCGTCTACAAGCGAGATTGGTCTTTATGTGAATAATGTTTTTATCCAAAATGTTTCATTTCCTGTTACAGGAGGATGGAACAATTTTTCAAATGTTACACTTAGTATAAGTTTACCTTCCGGAACAGGCAATACTATTAAATTGCAGATTGCTTCAGGCAATACTGCTGCTGACATTGATAAATATTCCTTAACACCGCTTGCTTCAGTTTCAATAACCGGAGTAACAATAACACCCACATCAGCTAGTGTTACTGCCGGTGCCAGTATTGCATTAACAGCAACTGTTGCTCCTTCAAACGCTTCCAACAAAAATGTATCCTGGGCATCAAGCAATACGGATGTAGCCACTGTAAACAGCAGTGGATTGGTAAATGCCCTGGCAGCAGGTTCTGCAACTATTACCGTAACTACACTGAGCGGTAATAAAACAGGTACCTCAGCAATAACAGTGACTGCTGTGCTTCCGGTAAAATTTGTTTCTTTTAACGTGATAGTCGAAAAGGCGAAGGTTAAATTGTCATGGAGCACTGCTTTAGAAGTTAACAGTAAAAATTTTAAAGTTCAGCGTAGCATTGACGGAATCAATTTTGAAACCATTGCCACTTTGCCAGCAGCAGGTAACTCTAACATTTTTCGAAATTATGGTTATGATGATATTAATGTCGTTGAGTTAAAAGGAAAGCAGATTTTTTACAGGATTCTGGAAACTGATATTGATGAAAGAACCATGTTAACGGAAGTTAAAAGTGTTAAAATGCCAGACTTTAAAAACCTATTTACTATTGTTTACAATCCGGTTAAAAACGAAGCACTATTGAAATATGAGTGCAGCGAAAAAGATAAAGTGATGATACGTGTTATGGATAATATGGGTAGAATAATTTCTATTATTGAAAAAGTAGTAAATCCTGGTATCAACCAAATTAGGCTGGAGACCGGTAAATTAATAAGTGGAATTTATGAAATAGAGTTGATGGGTAAAAACGATCACCTGCATATAAGAATGATGAAAGAATAAACGTAGGTTTTCAAATAGCAAAGCGAGTTTGAAATCATTCTTACCTATTTAAAGCAAAAGACCCGTATGAAAATTTGGCGGCGGATCTTTTACTCTAAAGTTCAGGAGTATAGAGTTTTATAATTGTTTCGTTTGATCTGATGTAAGTTCAACCGATATGTACAACATAATTCATTAATTATGAAAAACTTCAACAGTTTTACTTGGTAAAAGTTGAACAAATGGTGAAAATGCCGGCTGTGTTACACAATTGGCATTTCACTCATTTTTATCTTAACCGAATTTTTTGTTTGCTTTAGCAGTTATCCTGGGGTACAAGGTGTTTACGAAAGTTCTTTCATTTTATTGTTAAAACAACTTTTCATTGAATAAGTGAATACATGAAAAATTTTGCTCTAATACGCAGGTGGTTCTATTTTGTAAATGAACTTCATTATCTGTAAACTTTAGTAAATTTCCCCTGCACAGTTGGTAATAATATATACACA
>Ga0163144_10015856_pt1 | contig 15489 bp, 14 predicted proteins | sample OliLak19BULKMAT1_FD_123175 | JGI IMG/M metagenome (GOLD analysis project Ga0163144, IMG submission 123175) | Freshwater microbial mat bacterial communities from Lake Vanda, McMurdo Dry Valleys, Antarctica - Oligotrophic Lake LV.19.BULKMAT1 | ecosystem: Environmental > Aquatic > Freshwater >...
ACTTGTGCTCCGATAGAGTTGCCCACCCCCGGCACCGCACCTTGGCCCGTAAGCCGCAGATGGGCAAGGCATTATCATCCCCGGCCCCGTTGGGCCGGGGGGTCACTCTCCGTGAGCATACCCAGGTAATTTCTCGCGAGTGCCGAAGCGGCTGGCGCTACGATGGGTGGCGGGACTGCGAGTTGCTGAGGCGGAGCGGCGATCACCCGCACCGGCTCGGCGACGATTCTCACCAGCGGTTCCACGGGTGCGGCCAATTCCATCGGCACCGGTGGGAAGATCTCCGGCAGGAACGGCATGACCAACATCGCTCCGAGCACTGTTGTCCATGCCGAGTGCCGCCAATGTGCTTCCCGGACGCGCAGAATCCAGAGCAAAAGCAGGACAATTCCAGCCAAAACGGCGCTGCGGACACTTGCTTCAACGAGCGCGTCCAGGCTGGGGTTCATTTCCCTTCCCGCACTTTCCTGGCCAGCCGTTCCAACTGGGCGGCGGTCAGGATCTTCTCATCCACCATGCCCGCGAGGAAGACGTCGACAGAACCGGCGCAGAAGCGCTGGATGATCTGCCGGACGCTATTGGCTGCCAGTTTCCGAGCCGGCATGGTCGCACTATAGACGAATGACTTCCCTTCGGTCTCATGCCTCAAATAGCCCTGGGTCTCCAGGCGCCGGAGAAGGGTCCGAACGCTGGAATCCTTGAGCGGATGGCTCGGCAGCAAGGCCTCGCGAACGGCTTCGCCGGTCGCCGGTCCATTCGCCCAAAGGAAGTCGAGGATGGCTTGCTGCAGAGGGGTCAGGGATCGATGTGAACTGTTACGAACTGTCACGCTACAGATCGTAACAGTAAATCAATGGGCGGTCAATAGATTTTTCAGCCGGTTCTCAATGTCGACCCGGCCGACGATTCCTTCGTGTGACTCGACAACCCGCCCCGAGCGGTCGATCAGGAAAGTCGATGGAAGGCTGGCAATACCGCCGAACTCCCGGGCGATGGCGTCGTTGCCAACCATGATCCGGTAGTTAACCGGCATCTTTTCCAGGCAGGGCCGTACTGAAGTCCAACCATCCTCATCCATCGACACACCGAGAACGACCAGGCCCTCCGCCTCGTATTTCCTCTGAAATTCGACGAACCATGGAATCTCCATTTTGCAGGGCGGGCACCATGTCGCCCAAAAGTTCAAGAGAACGACTTTACCGCGGAAGTCCGCCAGTCGCACCGTTTGGCCAGCGGCGTCAGTCAACGTGAAGCCGGGGGCAGAGGCAATGCCCAATTTCTGGCGAACGGCGACCGTCTCCGCGACGCAGGCGGCAACGCACCGCTCCGCAAAAACGCGCGTCGCCGGGTAGGCCAACAAACCGGCGAATGCGGCCGTCACCCCGCAGGCAGCCCAAACCCGGCGGCGCCGCCGGGCGGATGTCAGGGCTTGGCGCCTTCGCATGGCTCCGGCCAAGTCCGGCGTCCATCCAGCCGCAGTCTCCAATGAAGCCATCCTTTGATCAACAAATGATTCAGTAGCTTTCGGGTCCATAACGTTTCACATATTCCTTTCGAAATGCTTCTTGGGCACGGCTCAGCAGGGTCCCGACCGAGGCGGGGTTCAAACCAAGGGCCGCCGCTAATTCGTCATAACTGACACCGTCGTTCCGCAAAACCAGTAATTCCGCCTGCCGTTGTGAGATTACGCCCAGAACGGCGCGTACACGTTCCTGTTCCTGCGAACTCTCGAGGATTTCCTGCGGGGTGGCCACCTTGCCGACCCACCGCAAGAACGGCTCATAGCGCTGACGCCGGGCCTGCGCCCGCAACTCATCCAACGCCACCCGTGCCGCTGTCCGGCTCAACCAGCCCTCGGGTTTGCTCCCGGGAGGCAGTCCGTTTTTCGAGTACTTTACGAACACTTCGACAGCTAGTTCTTCCGCGCGTCCGGGGTCGCGAATGACCCGTCCGATCAGTCTGGCAATCCGTTCATATTGAGCGGCAAACACCGATTCCAAATCCACATAATTAAAACGCCGCCCGAAGCGCGTTTGTGACACACCCCGCCCCAATCGCGCCATAATAGTGGTCCATGGTCCGTGACATATCGTTGGCGCTTCGCAATTTGGTTCGCAATCCAGGATTCACCGCCTTGGCGGTAATCATTCTCGCGCTAGGGATAGGCGGCGCCACCGCGGTGTTTAGCGTCGTAAATGCGGTACTGCTAAAGTCACTTCCCTATGAAAACGCGAACCGAATTGTGGCGGTGACTACGGGCACTCGCTCCGCGCTTTCCGGCGGGGATTACATGGATTTGAAGGATGGCGTCGCGGCTTTCGAATCGTTCGCCTATTATTACGGCGGGCAAGTGAATGTCCGCACCCGTAACGGTGCGGAGTTTGCGGGCGCCGCTTACGCGTCGTCGGGATTCTTTCCGGCGCTGGGCGTTAACGCCATGGCCGCGGGACGCGGGTTCGCGGCGACGGACACCGCGCCGGTCGCAGTTGTCACTACCGATTTCGCCGCTCGAAACTTTGGCTCGTCGCAATCGGCGATCGGACAGCAGGTGATTCTCTACGAGAAGGCGCATACGATTATCGGCGCGCTGCCAGCCGCCCAGCAATTTCCGCTTAAGACCAGCGTCTGGGTGCTCGCTCCGGCGGCGCCGTTAAATCAGAACCGAACGGCGCACAACTACCGCGGTATCGCCCGGCTTCGCGAGGGCCAGTCGTTGGACGCGGCCCAATCACAACTGACGGCGATCGGCCAACGTCTGTCGCAGCAGTTCCCCAAGACCCACGCGCGCAAGACATTCCGCGCCACGGAACTTCAAGAGACTCTCGTTTCCAATTCTCGCGAGACGCTGAATGCGCTACTCGCCGCCGTGCTCGTTCTGCTGCTAATCGCGTGTGCGAATGTCGCCAATTTGCTGCTTGCCAAAGGAGCCGGGCGGGCCCGGGAGATCGCCGTCCGAACCGCTCTCGGCGCCGGATCCTGGCCGATCATCCGTATGTTGCTGGCCGAGTCGTTCGCGCTCGCCGCGCTCGCCGCGGCAGCCGGGCTTGGTCTCGCTTACGCCAGTCTCCGCGCCTTGGTTACGCTGGCGCCGCCGAATACGCCGCGTATCGCGGAGGTGTCGATCGACACCGGAGTTCTGGCCTTCACTTTCGTGTTGATCCTGATCGCAACGGTGATTTTCGGACTCATCCCGGCGTGGCAGGCGTTGCGGCTCGATATCCAAAGCGCGATGAAGCAAGGCGGCGGGCGAGGAATCGTGGCCGGCGGCGCCAATCGGCTTCGCCGCGGTCTGGTGGTTGCTGAAATCGCCCTCGCGTTCGTACTCGCTCTCTCCGCGGGGCTGATTTTCAAGAGCTTTTTGAAACTGAACGAAGTCGATTTGGGCTTCCGCTCCGGAGGCGTGCTGGTCGCCTACGCGGCGATTCCCGCCAGTGGTTCCAATGACTCTCAACTCGCCGCGGCGCGTTGGTTCACGTCTATTTCGGCCAAACTGGCCGAAACTCCCGGCGTGGAATCCGCGTCGGCGGCTATGGGCGTTCCGACCGGCAGTTACAACTCGAATGGCGCATTCATTATCGAAGGGAAGCACGATTGGGCATCGAGCCGCCTCGGCGATCTGCCTCAAGCCCGATTCCGGCTCGCCGGTTCGAACTACTTTCAGACACTGGGCATTGGGCTTCGGTCCGGTCGGGATTTTTCCCCTCGGGATACGGCGGAGACACCGTTCGTCGCTATTGTCAGTGAGTCCCTGGCGCGTCAGTTCTTCCCCAAAGAGGATCCGATTGGGAAGCGCGTCCAATGCGGCCTCGACTCGCTTTCGTGGATGACCATTGTGGGCGTCGTTAATGACGTTCGCAGCGCTTCGCCCGATACAGCACCGGGGCCCGAACTCTACATGCCGTACCAGCAGCACCCGAAATTCGCGGATGAGCTGCAAATCGTGGTTCGGACGCAAGGCGATCCGGGACTGCTGACCGAACCTGTGCGGCGACTGATCCACGGTGAGCGGCCGGATGTGGCGCTGCGCTTCCAAACGCTCGACGCAATGGTTTCCGACACCATTGCAATGCCGCGCTTCCGAACGGTTTTGCTTGGGGTGTTTTCCTTCGTGGCGGTGTTACTGGCGCTGGCGGGAGTCTACGGCGTAATGGCCTATATCGTGACGCAGCGTGAATCGGAGTTTGGTGTGCGGCTGGCGCTGGGAGCGACTGGCGGGGATTTGGCGAGGCTGACGCTGGTTGACGCATTGAAGCTTGCGGCGGCAGGAATTGGGACCGGGTTGGGTTTGTCGCTGATCGCGCAGAGGTCCATCGCCGCGTTCCTGTTTGGTGTGGAGCCGACTGATGTCACGACTTGGGCAATCGCGATCACGGCGTTGAGCGCGGTCGCGGTATTGGCGGCATGGCTCCCGGCGCGCCGTGCGGCTGCGCTCAACCCCGCCGATATTCTGCGTAACTCGTGAACATGGGCTATCGGGGACGCTTCGCGCCATCGCCGACGGGTCCACTTCACCTCGGTTCGCTCGTTACCGCAGCGGGGTCCTGGATCGAGGCGCGCCGGCATTCGGGAAAGTGGTTGGTGCGAATCGAAGATATTGATGAACCACGTACAGTTCCAGGTTCCGACTCGTTGATTCTAAGAACTTTAGAAGCTTATGGCTTGGAGTGGGATGAGGAAGTGGTGTGGCAGAGCCGACGCCATTTGCTGTACGCCGGGGCGATTGAGGCGTTAGGGGACAAGTGTTATCCGTGCGCCTGTTCGAGAAAGGAAGCGGGGGAAGAATATCCGGGTACGTGCCGGAACGGGATTGCGCCGGGGCGGATTGCGCGGGCGATTCGCATTCGGGTACCGGACGATGAGCCGTATACTGATTTCATTTTACGGCGGTCGGACGGGCTGTATGCCTATCAACTGGTGGTAGTGGTGGACGACGCCGAGCAAGGTATCACGGACGTTGTGCGGGGGGCGGATCTGCTTGATTCCACTTCCCGCCAAGTCTATCTACAGCAACAACTCGGAGTTCCGACTCCGCGATATCTGCATCTGCCGCTGGTGACGAACGAGGCGGGCGAGAAGCTGAGCAAACAAACCAAGGCGCCGGCGGTGGATGCGGCGGGCGATCCGGCCACGCTTTTGAAAGCCTTGCAGTTTTTGGACTTGCCGGCGGAACCGGGCGGGTCATGCCGGGAAATCCTGGCAACTACCCTTTCACGACTACGTTGACCAGTTTGTCCGGGACTACGACGACCTTGACTACTTCTTTGCCGTCGATGAACGGGCGGGATTTTTCGCTGGCCAGCGCCAGGCGTTCCAGCTCTTCTTTCGAAGTGCCGAAGGGCACGGTTAACTTGCCGCGGAGCTTGCCATTGACCTGAATGATGACCTCGGCGCCTTCTTCCTTGGCGAGTTCGGCGTTGTATTCGGGCCACGGCTGTTTGAAGACGGGACCGGGGCGACCCATCAACTCCCACATTTCTTCACAGACGTAGGGGGTGAAAGGCGCCAACAGAAGTACGATTTTTTCGAGTATTTCGCGCAGAGTTGGGCCGGTTAATTGCGCCTCGTGGGCGTAGATCTCGTTGACAAGTTCCATGAACGCCGCAATGGAAGTATTGAAATGCCAGCGCGTGTCAAAGTCGTTTGTAATCTTGTGGATGGTTTGATGAAGCTTGCGTAGAACTTTACGATCAGCTGCCGTCGGTTCACCGGACTCGTCGAGGCGGTCAATGCTTCTGGTGACGAAGCGGAAGACGCGGCCGATGAAGCGATAAGAGCCTTCGGCGCCGGCGGCGGTCCAATCGAGATCGCGCTCCGGCGGAGCGGCGAAGAGCCCGAACAGGCGCCCGGTATCGGCGCCGAGTTCGTCCATCATGTCATCGGCGCTGACGACGTTGCCTTTTGACTTCGACATCTTCGCGCCATCTTTTATGACCATGCCCTGTGTGAAGAGGCGGGCGGCGGGTTCGTCGTTGGTAATGAGCCCGATGTCGCGCATCATCTTCGTCCAGAAGCGCGAGTAGATGAGATGAAGAATGGCGTGTTCGACGCCGCCGATGTACTGGTCGATCGGGAACCAGTAGGCGACCTTCCTGGGGTCGAACGGGGCTTCGCTATTGTGGGCGTCGCAGTAGCGGTAGAAGTACCAGCTTGAATCGACGAAGGTATCCATCGTGTCGCATTCGCGACGAGCGGGGGCGCCGCACTTTGGGCAAGTTGTGTTGACGAAATCCGGACTGGCCGCCAAGGGAGATTGGCCGGTACCGGTGAACTCGACATTCGCCGGGAGGAGAACGGGCAGTTCGCTATCCGGGACGGGCACGACGCCGCACGTGGCGCAGTGGACCATGGGGATCGGCGTGCCCCAGTAACGCTGGCGGGATATGCCCCAGTCCTTGATGCGGAAGGTGATGGCGGATTCGCCGAAGCCATTGGCATGGGCATGGGCGGCCATCTGTTTGCGGGCGTCGGCAGTTGTCAGGCCGGACCATTGTCCGCTGTTCTCGACGACGCCGTAGTCACCGAAAGCCGTTTCAACCTTCCGCGGCAGTACTCCGTCAACCGGGCGGATCACGGCGACGATGGGGATGTTGTACTTGGTGCAGAATTCGAAGTCACGTTCGTCGTGAGCGGGGACGGCCATGATGGCGCCGGCGCCATAGCCGGTAAGAACGAAGTTGGCGACCCAGACGGGGACGCGTTCGCCGTTGAAGGGATTGATGGCGTAGAGGCCGGTGAAAATGCCTTCTTTTTCGACATCGCCGGGGCCTTGCGTGGCCCGTTTGTCGATCATTGCCTTGACTTCGGCGGCTTTTTCACCGGTCACGTACTGCTTGACGAGATCGTGTTCGGGAGCGAGGATGACGCAAGTCGCGCCGTAGATGGTGTCAACGCGAGTAGTGAAGACGCGAACCTTTTCGCCGGTTTCCAGAGTGAAATCGACTTCAGCGCCTTCGCTGCGACCGATCCAGTTGGTCTGCATGGCGAGCACGCGATCCGGCCAGCCGCCCTGCAGATTGCCGATGTCGCGGAGGAGTTCTTCGGCATAGGCGGTGATTTTGATGAACCACTGCGTGAGCTCTTTTTGTTCAACCGGAATGTCTTCGTGACGCCAGCAGCAGCCGTCGACAACCTGTTCATTGGCGAGGACGGTGGCGCATTCTTTGCACCAGTTGAGCAGGGCCTGTTTGCGATAGGCGAGGCCCTTTTCGAACATGCGAATGAAGAACCATTGGTTCCACTTGTAGTATTCGGGTTCGCAAGTGGAGACTTCGCGATTCCAATCGTAGGAGAAGCCCATGCGGCGGTGCTGGCGCTTCATCTGTTCGATGTTGGAGTGGGTCCATTCGCTGGGGTGGCGATTGTTTTTGATGGCCGCGTTTTCGGCCGGCAGACCGAAGGCGTCCCAGCCCATGGGATGAAGGACGTTGAAGCCGCGCATCCACTTATAGCGGGCGAGGGCGTCGCCAATGGAGTAGTTGCGGACGTGGCCGATGTGGAGGGCTCCCGAGGGGTAGGGGAGCATTTCGAGCACGTAGAATTTGGGCTTCGCCGAGTCGTCTTCGGAGGCGAAGAGTTTGGGGTCGGCGGCCCAGCGGGCGCTCCATTTGGACTCAATTTCCTGATGGCTGTAGACTTGTTCGGGCATGTTGGGTTAGTTGATGAGGGACCAGAGGGCATCGACGTTTCGCTGGTCGTCGCCATCGTTATCGATGGGCGTTTCCAGGATGAAGGCCTTGTCGCGGAAGGCGCGGGCGTTGAGGATTCGTCGAAAAGCCTCTATTCCAATATAGCCTTCGCCGATGTTGGCATGCCGGTCAAGGTGAGAGCCGAGCGCGCCTTTGGAGTCGTTGACGTGAAAAACCGGGACGTTTTCCAGGCCTAGGGCTTCTTCGGCTTCGGCGGTGAACGAGGTGAGGCCTTTGGGGGTGGTGATGTCATAGCCGGCCGCATAGGAATGGCAGGTATCCAGACAGTAGCCCATGGGGAACTTGATGTGCTTGGCGGCTAATTCATGAATCGCGCGTAAGTCGTTGATGTCGCCACCGAGTAAGTTGCCGTGGCCGGCGGTGTTTTCGAGTAAGATGCTGACGTTGCCGGGTTTGAGGCCGTTGGCGGCTTCGATGAGTCCTTCGGCAAAGGCGGTGATGGCGGCGTCACGATGTTCGCAATCTCTCGCGGAACCGGGATGGACGACCACGTATTCCGCGCCGATGGTGACAGCGCGTTCAAGTTCGCCGCGGAAGGCGGTTACGGATTTGGGGCGGTTGGTTGGATCGGGCGAACAGAGGTTGATGAGGTAGTTGGCGTGGATGACGAGGGGAGAGAGATCGTGTTTGGCGCGCAGTTCGGCCATTTTTGTGACGGCTTCGGGTTTCGGCGGGGGGGCGGCCCAGGTGCGGGGGCTGCCGGAGAAGATTTGAAAGCAGTTTGCGCCGAGTTCAATGGCCTTCGTGGCGGCGTTGTAAAGTGCACCGGACGTAGAGGTATGGATGCCGATGCGGCGGGATTTCGATTTGGGCATTGATGGCAGGATAGCGCAAGGAGTTCATATCGCGCGGTGCATGATGAGCGCATCGACGTAACCGAGGTCGGGGTGCTGGAACGCCTCCGGCAGGCGGCCGACGATTGTGAAGTCGAGGCTCTGCCACAGTTTGACGGCTCTTTCGTTGGTGCTGACGACGAAGTTGAACTGGATGGCGCGGAATCCGCGCAATCGGGCATATTCGATGGAGTGGGCGCACATGGCCCGGGCGACGCCTTTGCCGGTGGCGTGGGAGGCAGTTATGTAGCCGCAATTGGCGACGTGAGAACCGCCGCCTTTTTGGTTTGGCTGAATGAAGTAGGTACCGACGATTCGCGAGGTGTCTTCGGCGACAAAGACATCGTGATGTTTTCCAAACCAGTAGGCAAGGGCTGAGGGCCGTTTCATCTCGACGGGAAGGGCGTAGGTCTCGCCGGCGCGGATTACTGGTTCGAGTAGACTCCAAATTGCAGCTCGGTCGCGTGCGTTGGCTCCGCGGATCTTCAGCATACCGACTTAGTATAATCGGGTCGATGCCGCGCTATTTATTCGGAACGCTCTTCCTCTTGCTCTCGCTGGCGGCACAACCTCCAGCGTTTAATTACGACGAGGCTAAAGTGCCAAAGTATACGCTGCCGGATCCGTTGGTGATGGCGGATGGGACACCAGTAAAAGATGCCGCGATGTGGACGAAGAAGCGGCGGCCTGAGATTCTGGAATTGTTTGCTGAACAGGTCTATGGACACACACCGAAGACCCGGTTGAAACTGCGGACAGAAGTGTTGGAGATCGACAAGACTGCACACGGAGGATTGGCCACGCGGAAGCAGGTTCGAGTATCTTTTGGGCCGGCGGCGGACGCTCCGTTTATGGACCTATTGATTTACATGCCGAATGGCATGAAGGGCAAGGTTCCGGCGTTTTTGGGGTTGAATTTTGGCGGGAATCATACGATTCAGCCGGATACCGAAATTCGGGTTACCAAAAGCTGGGTGAGTTCAAAGGCGAATAACTTCCAGGCCAGCGAAAAAGACCGGGGGGCTGGGTCGAGCCGTTGGCCGGTGGATCTGGTTTTGAAGCGGGGCTATGCCGTGGTCACGGCTTATTACGGCGATATCGACCCGGACTTTGACGATGGGTTCAAGAATGGTGTTCAGCCGTTGTTCTATAAGCCGGGTCAAACGAAACCGGAAGCCAACGAATGGGGATCGCTGGGTGCTTGGGCGTGGGGACTTAGCCGGGCGATGGATGTGTTGGAAAAGGAAAAAGAGATCGATTCTACGCGGGTTGTTTTGCACGGGCATTCGCGATTGGGAAAGGCAACTTTATGGGCAGGGGCGCAGGATCAGCGGTTTGCCATCGTCATTTCGAATGACTCCGGGGAAGGCGGGGCGGCGTTGGCGAGGCGGAAATTCGGGGAGACGACGGCGCGGATAAACACGTCGTTTCCGCATTGGTTTGACGGGAATTTCAAGCAGTACAACGATAAGGAAGATACGATTCCGGTGGACCAGCATATGCTGTTGGCGTTGATTGCGCCGCGGCCGCTGTATGTGGATTCGGCGGTGGAAGATGCTTGGGCGGACCCGCGTGGGGAATTTTTGGGGGCGTTGGGCGCGGATCCGGTTTATCGATTATTGGGGATGCCGGGTTTGCTAGTTACCGAACATCCGGCAGTGGAGAAGCCGTCGCTCGATGGCACCATTGGATACCACATCCGGAATGGGAAGCACGATGTTACGGACTATGACTGGACGCAGTGGATGAACTTCGCGGACCGGCACTTGAAGAAGTAAGTTACTTTTTCATTTTGCCGGTGTCGGGGCGGTTGTCCTTAATGAAGCCTTCGCGATTGGGCATTTTCACTTTCGGCAGCGTCTGGGCGTTCATCTCGTCCTTCTCGCCGATGATTCCGTTTAAGTGGAGAATCACCGCCGTTACGGCGTAGGTCTGATTCGCATCGAGCAGGCCGGGGTTATCGAAGGGCATGGCACGATGGACGTAATCGTAAATGGTTGTCGCGTAAGGCCAGAAACTGCCGACGGTCTTGAGGGGCTTGGGCGTAGCGAGCGTGCCTTTTCCGCCAGCTAGCGGCCCCTCTTCATCGCCCTGACCTTGCTTTCCGTGGCAGCGGGAGCAGCGGCGTTCGTAGATATCCCGGCCTTCGACGGCGGTGCCTTTGCCTGGAGGCAGGCCGGTTCCGTCCGGGGCCATGAACTGGTCGGTCGTTTTGATTTCGTCCGCAGTCGCGGAGCGGCCGACGTGATACTTCTGGGCGGTTACGGCGCAAATCGCGAGTAATAGCAGAACCAGCCGATTAGCCATTTTTGACGCTCCCGTCGGCGGCGATCTTCCATACTTTGACGCCGTTGTAGTGATAATTCGAGTTCATGCCGCGGGCGGTGGTGAGTTCTTCGCGCGTGGGCTGGGCGTAACCGGAAGAATCGGTCGCGCGGGCGACGATTTCCGTTTCCTTCCCATCCCATTGCCAGGGTAGGCGAAAACGCGTAAAGGCCTTGGGAAGACGGGGCTCCTGGAGCGCCGCCTTTTGCCAGGTTTTGCCGCCGTCGGTGGAGACGTCAACGCGGTCAATGATTCCGCGACCGCTCCAGGCCAGGCCTCGTATTTCCTGGAACCCAGGTCCGGGGAGTTTTTGTCCACCGCTGGGGTAGGTGATGACGCTTTTCGCGTCCATAAGGAACGTGAACTGACGAGAGGTACCGTCGGCGAGTAAGTCCGTATATTTCGAGGTTTCGTCTTTTGTCTGGTTCGGTTGATCGACGATTTTGATCTGCCGCAGCCACTTAACATTTACGTTGCCTTCGTAACCGGGCACGACGAGACGGAGCGGGTAGCCTTGCTCGGGGCGAATGGCTTCCCCGTTTTGGGAGTAGGCGACGAGGCAGTCATCGAGCGCCTTTTCAATGGGCAGACTGCGGCTCATTTTGCAGGCGTCGGCGCCTTCGGCGACGAGCCACTTCCCTTCCTTTTTAAGGCCGGCTTCTTCCAGAAGAACCTTGAGCGGAACGCCGGTCCATTCGCTGCAACTGGCTAGTCCGAAGCTAGCCGCGGCGTTGGGTCCGCCGGGGGCTTTCCATTCGCCACCAGAGTTGCCGGCGCATTCGACGAAGTAGATGTGCGACGCCGAGGGGAGACGTTTGAGATCGGCGACCGTGAAGACGAGGGGGCGGTCGACTAGACCGTGGAGAAGCAGAGTGTGTTTGGCGGGATCGAGTTCGGGGACGCCGGCGTGGTGCCGTTCGAAGTGCAGGGATGACGGCGTGATGATGCCTTCGGTTTCGGCGAGGGGAGTTCGCGTGGAGCCGATTTGCGGGCGTTTCAAATCGGGGACGGCGCGTTTGGCCGTTTCGAATTGCGACCGCTCGCCGTAGGCGCGGATGGGTTTGCCGAGGGCGCTGGGGAGTTTTTCTTCTTCGGTTTTGGTTCCCGGCTGAGAACCGCATCCGGCGAGGGCGGCGATACCGGAGAGTTGGAGAAAGCTGCGACGGGGATTTTTCGGCACGCAGCGATTTTATCCTATTTTGTTTTGGTGAAGAAGATGTCTACGTAATCGGCGGCTTCATCGCACGGATTTTGCTGTTCGCGCATGCGCCAGAACTGACGGGCGCCGGTGATGCGAAATTGGAAGACACCGTCGCGGAGGCAGTCTTTGCCGCCGGCGATGTAACTGATACGGGTGACGATTTTGCCTTTGAAAGTGAAGTCCTTTGCGTTGATGGCGGTGACTTCGCCATCAATGGAGAGCCAGTTATTGTCTTTTCCCTTTTGCTCGCCTTTGAGTTTATAGGCGCCATTGGATTCCGTGATGGTAACGGAGCCCTTGGTGGTATCGAACGTCACCCATTGCAGGCTGAGCGGATGGGTTCCGAGGAGCTTGGCGGCGGCGGCTTTGTCGTTGACCGCCGTCTGACTGAAGGCAGCGAGGGTGAAGAGGCATAGCAGGAGGAGTCGCATTTTATTGGGGTTGTGTTTGGCGAGCATCAATGTAGCGGCGATCGAAGAAGTAGAAAAAACCGTCTTCGGCGCCGATGAGGAGATCCAGTTTTCCGTCACCGTTCCAGTCGGCGGCGTTCGGTGTTGGGTTGTGTCCAGCAAGAGGGGCGCGGGCGACGAGGCCACGCAGGGCCATCACGGCGCGCTCCACCGTACCGCGATTTTCATACCAAAGGGGGCCTTGGTCGGAGTCAGTGAGGAGATCGAGATCGCCGTCGCCGTCCCAGTCGACGAGATCGATTTTGCGCCGGCCGCTGGAGCCGGCGCGGCCATTGGCGAGATTGAGAAATCGACCAGATTCGGTGACGAAAATTCGCTCCGGGGCTTTCAGTGTAAGTTGGCCATTTTGCCTGGCGCGGCGGAAGAGGCACAGATAGCCCTGATGGTTCAGCATGACGAGATCGGGCAGCCCGTCCCGATCCCAATCGACAACTTCCGGCGTCGTCCGCCATTGGGTCAGCAATTGTTTGCCTTGCGGCTCCCACCAGACCCATTCGGGTTTAGGGGCGGCGCCGTGCCACTCCACCTCGATATTTCGTGCGGGTTCCAACTCCTGGATGTTTGCGGTGCCTTTATACCAAACAACTTCGCCCCAAATATCATTGACGAGGAGATCCAGTTTGCCGTCCATGTCCCAATCGGCGACAGTGGGATTGGCGTAGCCCCACTTGGCTTCAGCCGGACCTTGGATGGACTTATTTGCTCCGGCGACTCGACGAATCGGTTTACCGTTCGCTTGCAAATAGCCGCGCGCCGTAAATTCAGGAACTTCGCGGCTGCCGGTGTTTTCGAACCATTCGATGTAGCCCGCGGAGTTGCCAGCGATGAGATCGAGTTTTCCGTCTCCGTTCCAATCGGCGGCGACGGGCCGGGCAAGAGAGCCGCTTTTGACGAAGGGGTCGAGCTGTTCGAGTTGTCTGGGCGCGGCCCATTTTGGTTCCTGCCCGAAGGGAGAGAGGTTTTCGACAAAGGTCAGGGTGCCGCCTTCCTCACCGATCAAAAGGGACGGGCGGCCGTCCTTGTGCCACTCGATCACGCGAGGTTGAATCATTTCGAGATCGAGGCGGAAGGGGAGGACGGTTGATTTGGTGAGGTCGGCGCGCTGATGAAGGGTCACGTAGTCGAGGAAGCTGCCGATGAGTAAGTCCGCCTTGCCGGCGGTTTGCCAGCGGAACAGTTGCGGCGCGGGGGAGCCGTAAGAGTCGATGGCGAGTTTGACGGGTTCGTCGTATTTTGGGGCGATGTTGCTGCCGGTATTGCGCCAGAAGTAGACGAAGCCGTGGAGCGGTCCGCGGAGCCATTCGCCTTTTGCGTTGAAGGCGTCATCCCAGCCGTAGTCGCGCCAATCGCTGACGCCGTTGAGGAGATCGACTTTGCCGTCGCCATCCCAGTCGACGGGGAGCCAAAGATCGTCGCGCCCGACATGGTATTTGCGTTGCAGGTTGAATTCGCGGACCTGGGAGAAGCCGTTACGGCGAATGTCGGAAAACCAACGGCCGCCGGAAGCGGTGGCGTCGATTTTGCCGTCGCCATCGACGTCGCCAGTAGCGAGATCTTTCAGCGCGGGGCCGAGCCAGATGGCGCGGTCGAAGAGCGGATCGGCGGCGGAATCGATGTTACGAAAGAGGTAAGTGCCGTTATAGGGGCGATCGGGAGAGGCGACGAGGAGATCAAGGTCGCCATCGCCATCCCAGTCGATAGCGGCCGCATGGGAGTAGAGTCCGACGGCGAGTTTGCCCTTCACCCCGGAACGGCCGAAGGTTACGCGATCACCGCTGCCGACCATGGCAGGAGCGGTTTGGCGCTCGGTTTCGCCCTGTCCGAAGGCGTCCCAAGTGACGACGTATTTTCCAGCGCCGGTGGATAGAAAGTGAAGTACGGCGGAGGGGCGGCGAAAATCGATTTTGACAGGGATGGGCTTGCGGGTGGCTTCTTCATAGAGGCGAACGGAATCCGGGGAGAAGCCGCGGGCGGCGGGAATTTCGAGGCGAATGGGGAAGCCGGCGGGGGAGTCGACGACAAGGGAGTTCGACTGGCGGTTCTTGTCCGCGGCAAAGGCGGCGGCAACGCAAAGCAGGAGGGTGAAGATCCGCATTATTCTCAGGATACTGATTCGAAGCGGACGATAAGATAAAAGGGGATAAATGGCAACAATTTCGGTGGTGATCGTTTCGGATTATCAGTCGAGCGCAGTACGCAGTTGGAACGACGAGCGGGCATGTTTCCGGGCGTTGGCGGCGCAGGACATTTTGGAATCCGTGGAATACATGTTGTGCGAAGACGCGCAATTTGAGGGCACAGCGCCTGAAGACCTCAGCGCCATTTTGCCGGGTTTGCAGATTCGCTATTTTCCGGTTTCGGACTCCTATTCTTTGAAGAATGCGGGCATGCGGGCGGTAAAGAGTGAGTTCGTGGCGCAGTTGGACGCGGACTGTCAGCCGAGTTCCAACTGGCTGCGCGCGGCGCTGGCAACGATGCGAAGGGATAAAGCCATAACAGGCGTTAGCGGCTTGACGACCTACGCGGAGACGGCGCTGCCTGTTCGTCTGTCGGCGCTTCTCTCGCGGGGCTATTTGAGTCCGGGGAAATCGGGCTCGACAGAATTTCTGTCAAACAATTGCGCGGTAGTTCGCCGCGAGGCGTTTCTGCGGCACCCGTTGCCGGAAAGTTTGGGCGCATTCTCGTCGCGAATGCAGTCGAACGCCATGCTGCTGGATGGCGGCCGGTTCTGGTTCGATGGCGACATACTGATCATTCACGAATTCGAAGGATGGCGGATGGAGACGGACATACGCCGAAATCTGGGATGGGGAACCGTGACGACACGGCTAGCTGACGGGAGCCTGCCCTACAGCGGGCTAGTGCGGTTGGGTCCGTTGTCCATTCCGGCGATCTGGGCGGGGAAACTGTGGAATTGCTGGATGGACTGCCTTCGGTGCGGCAGGCAGTACGGC
>Ga0163144_10015857_pt1 | contig 15488 bp, 13 predicted proteins | sample OliLak19BULKMAT1_FD_123175 | JGI IMG/M metagenome (GOLD analysis project Ga0163144, IMG submission 123175) | Freshwater microbial mat bacterial communities from Lake Vanda, McMurdo Dry Valleys, Antarctica - Oligotrophic Lake LV.19.BULKMAT1 | ecosystem: Environmental > Aquatic > Freshwater >...
ATCCCAGGAACTTCCGAGGACCATATGCGCACCCCCCTGCTTGCCGTTTCACTGCTTGCCGCCGCCCTCGCCCTGCCGGCGGCCGATCCCGCTACCATCCCTGCCTCGGCATTCGTCGTAACCGACGCCGACGGACATCTCAGCCTGGGCGGTGAGCGCATCCGCTTCTGGGGCGCGATCGGCGGCCTGCCCAGCACCTGGGCGAACATCGCGGCTGGCGACACCGTCGAACAGCGCGCGGCCAAGGTCGCCGAAGCGTACCGCAACAATGAAGCCCTGGTCCAGCGCTTGGTCGACTTGGGCTTCAACATGAACCGGACATGGCACCGTGTATCCGTCGACCAAGACTACGTCAAAGGCGACGGCTCGCGGGTGGACATCATTGATCACTTCTACGCCACTATGAAGCAGCGTGGACTGCATGTATGGCACGCGGGTATCAATGACTTCGGCAAAATTAGTACAAAGGACGTCGGCGTGATAGAAGACCCGGCGACGGCCGCGGCCTGGAGCGCAGCCGTCGCCGACTGGAACAAGGACGGCGTCGACGTGTGGAATATCGTCCGCAAGTGGGATCCACGCTTCGAGGCGATGTCCATCCGCCGACGCGCCGCCCTCGCCACCCACATGAATCATCACACCGGACTGCGCTACGCCGACGACCCGATGTTCGCAGCCTGGGAATTGTCGAACGAAGAATGGTGGATCTCGAAAATGGTCGGCGGCGGTTTCCGCGGCCTGCCGGCCTACTTTCAGCAAACCCTTCAGGAACGCTGGATCGCCTTCCTCAAGACTCGCTACGCCGACGAGGCGGCGCTGCTGAAGCGCTGGGGCAAGCTGCTACCCGGCGAGAGCCTGGCGGCTGGATCGCTGCAAATCCTGCCCTTGGCAGGCGAACAGGATCTATCAACCTTGGCTGTCGACGACACTGCCCGCAAGGCGCTGGCAGCAGCCGCTGCAGCGAGCGGCGGGCAGAAATGGAAACACAGCGACTTCGCCCGCGAGCGCGGCGAGGACGTCCTCGCCTTCTTCAGCGAATTACACGTCTCGTCGAAGCGCCGCGAGTCCGAGGCGTTCAAACCGCTCGGCCGCAGCACCAAGGCTTGCGTGCTGGCCTGGGACACCGGTATCGGCTACGAGATCCAGGCCCAGTGGCTGCACCAGAACGCCGACGTGTCGGTGCACGACGCCTACGTCAATGGAACCGGCGGGAGTCGCGAAAAGCCGGCGAGCTTTCCCGATGATCAGGCGAAATGGATGTTCCAGTCCGAGAATGAAGCGGTGAAGGCTAACCGCGGACCGTGGAATTGCTGGCTGCTCAAGCCGCCCGGAATCGCCCAGGGCGTGCCCTGGCTGGAGCATAACAAGATTCCAGGGAAGCCCTACCTAGCCTATGAGACGCAGATCCAGCAACCGGCCAAGTACCGCGCCGACTTTCCATTCCGTCTCAGCAGCTTGGCGACGATCCAGGACTGGGACGGCGTGTGCTGGCACTACTTCGCCCCTCCCGCCGGGGTCGCTGATCCGAAGCAATGGATCGCACCGATGGACAACACGGTGGGCGGCCATCCGCAAGGCTACCACTACACCTTCGACGAGGTGCAGAACGCCTCGATGCGCTCGGCCGCGATCATCTGGCGCACCGGTCTGCTGCAGCCGGCGATCAAGCCCACCACCTTCATCTACGGACGGAAGAGCCTGCAGGATCCCGACAGCATGAGCTATGGGCGCAGCTATGGCCTGCGCGGGCTCGACATGATGCAGACGGTCTACCAGCACGGTGCCCGCATCGTCATCGACCCGACCCGCGAGGACAACGAGGTGCGAGGCCCGGTTGTGCGCATCGAAGATCGCTGGCAGCACAATCCATATACGCCTACGCCGCAGATCACGATCGACTGGAAGCTCGGCAACATCGTCCTTGATGCGCCCGGCGCAGCGGTGTTCACTGGATTTCTGCCATCGGTTGGCGGTAGCAAGACCTTCGCCAACGGCGTCACGATCAAGCAGGTGTCGATCAACAACCCGCCCGCGATCTATGACCCGATCAGCGACGCCGAAGGCTACATCGCCTTCGCCCTGTACAGCGAGGACGGCAAGCCATTGGCCGAATCCAAGCATGCCGCGCTGACTCTGGTCAGCACCAGCTTCAACACTGGCTTCAAGCTTGCCAAGAGCGACTTCGAGTCGACCGGATCTACCGCTTCACCGCTGTACGCCAGCGCCGGCAACAACCGCAGCAACGGATCTTTGCCCGTGCTGGTCGCGCGAGTCGCAGCGACGGTCGAAGCCAAGGCGATCGACGGGATGCGCTGGACGATGTACGACTGGACGATGGCTACCCTGGCCAGCGGCACGGTCAACGGCGGTAGACTGAACATCCCCAGCGACAAGCCGGTGTTCCTCGTCCGTCTCGAACGGTGATGAGAACTGCTATCAGCTCGTCCGGGGGTTGAGTGATCGCCGCATCGCGCACTATGGCCAGCGATGTTCGATCCACCCACCACTGCGACCCGCAACCGCCGCACCAGCCGGGCTGCCGCTCTCTCGGTGCTATCGAACACCGTGCTGACCGCAGCCAAGCTGGTCACCGGCTTGGCCATTGGCTCCGTCGCGGTGATCTCTGAGGCGATCCACAGCGCCGTAGACCTAGTCGCCTCGCTGATCGCCTGGTTCGCCGTCACCACTGCTGGCAAGCCGGCTGACGAGGACCACGCCTACGGACACGGTAAGATCGAGAACATTTCGGCGGTGATCGAAGCTTTGCTGATCGTCGGTGCTGCCGGCTGGATCCTCTTCGAAGCGGCGCACAGGCTGCAGAGTCCAGGAACGGTAAGCGGAGCTGGCTGGGGCTTCCTGGTCATGGCCGCGTCTGCAGGCGTCAACCTCCTGGTTTCCACCCACCTGATGCGGGTAGGCAAGCAGTGCGACTCAGTGGCCCTGCAGGCTGACGGCTGGCACCTGCGCACCGACGTGCTGACCTCGGCCGGGGTGATGCTGGCCATGGCCGCGATCTGGATCGGCCAGCGCTTCTGGGGTCTGAACCTCTGGTGGATCGATCCCCTGGTCGCCATCGTCGTCGCCATGCTCATCCTCAAGGCAGCCTTCGAGCTGACTTGGCAGGCTGGTGGCGATCTGCTCGACCGCGGCCTACCACCGGCAGAGCAGGACTGGATCCGGAACTTCATCGGCAACTTCTTCCCGCGGATCACTGGATTTCATGACATGCGCACGCGTAAGGCCGGTGCGCACCGTTTCATCGACGTCCACGTGGTGGTCGAGGAGCAGCAGACCATCAGCGTGGCGCACGAAGTGGCCGAGGAGATCGAGCTGGGCGTGCTCGCCAAGTTCCCCGGTTCAAACGTCACGGTGCATCTTGATCCGTGCGACGGACGCTGCCCGCCACGCTGCTTGGCCGGCTGCCTGCTGCCACGCGAACAGCGCCACGCCCTACGCGCCACCAAGGGCCTGCCTCCGATCGATCCCCCAGGCTCGGATTAGACGCACGGGGCACGTCTTGGCAGGACGACGACCGCGCCTGCGGTCCGCCACCATGCGCCATCTCGCCGCCCTCGCCATCATCCTCCTGGCAACCGGCCGGATGGTCGCCGAAGAACTCTCCGACACGCTGATCAACGACCCCCGTGTTACTGCTGCATATCTCGGCGGGGCCTGAATTCCGCTGGAGTGGCGCTCGCGCTTTGCGAAGGTTTCGCCCCTAACCTGGAGTCCGTATGCGCCTTTCAGCGTTCCCTGGCGCACTTGTCGCCACCGTCGCCCTCATCGCCCCGCTCGCCGCTGGCGATGCAAAACCCCCCGCCCCGGAGACCAAGCCCGTGGAAGCCGCCGCCCCCGCCCCTGATGCCGCCGCCCTGCGCAAGCAGGTCTCCTACCTTGTTGGCATGCGCCTGAAGGGCATGGTCGACCGTGCCGTCGGTGAGGGCGAACTCGACCGCGCCGAGCTGCTCAAGGGCCTGGCCGACGCCGAAGCCGGCAATGCCACTGAGCCTGACCAGGCAACCCAGCAGAAACTGTTCGAGGCCTACGACGCCACCCTGCAAGCGAAAAAGAATAAAGGCAGCGAAGGCGCCCTGACCGAGAACGCCGCCTTCCTGGCCGAAAACGGCAAGAAGGAAGGCGTCAAGACCACCGCCAGCGGTCTGCAGTACGAAGTCGTGAAGAAGGGTGACGAGAAGGGCAAGCAGCCCAAGGCGAGCAGTCAGGTGCGCGTCCACTATACCGGCACCAAGCGTGACGGCACGGTGTTCGACAGCAGCGTCAAGCGCAACGAACCGGCCGAGTTCCCACTCGATGGTGTGATCAAGGGCTGGACCGAAGGCCTGCAGCTGATGCGTGAGGGCGACACGTTCCGTTTCACCATCCCCAGCGAACTGGCCTATGGCGCCAACGGTCCCGGCCCGATCGGCGCCAACCAGGTGCTGATCTTTGACGTCGAGCTGATTAAGGTCCTCACCGACCCGAAGTGATCCGCGGTTCATCCGCTGATCGCATGCGACCCGCCGGTCTCCCGGCGGGTCGTGGCGTTTTCGGCGGGATCCCCAGCATCACGCCCGACCGTGACTGCCCTGATCGCTTCGCTGCTTGGCCCCCGTTTCTGGATTCCGGCTTACGTCGCCCTGTTGATCGGGCTGTACATCCCAGGCGAATTCGCCTGGCTGAAGCCGTTCGTACCGGTTGCCCTGGGCGGGATCCTGTTCTTCACTGCGCTCAAGATCCCTTTCGGTGAGGTGCTCGGCGGACTCGCTGATCGGCGCCTGTTGGCCCGCTGTAGCTGGATGGCGGCGGCCAAGCTGGCGGTCCTGCCGGCGCTTGCCTGGCTCGTCACCCGGTTGATCGCGCCCGACTGGGCCGCCGGGGTCGCTTTGGTGGCCATGATGCCGGCCGGGCTGTCGTCGGTCGCCTTAGCCGATCTGCACCGCGGCGACCGCGTCCTTGCGCTCTTCTTGATCATCACCACCAGCCTGCTCGCCCCGCTGACGGTGCCTGCCGGTATGGCGCTAGTGCATCCGGGACCATCCCCGGATGCGGCCCGGCTAGCCGGGCAGGCGGCCTACATCCTGCTGATGCTGGCGATCCCGTTCTCGGCCGCCCAACTGGTCCGCATGATGCTGCCGCGCATGGTCACCGCCGGCATGGCGTGGTGGGGCCGCGGTTCGATCTGCTGCCTGGTCCTGATGATCCTGGTCAGTTGTCTGGCCAATCGCGGCGCCTGGGCCGGCTGGTCACCGGCGACCATGCTGGTGCCGCTGGGGCTGGCCTGCTTGGCGTCACTGATCGCCCTGGGCTGTGCGCTGTTCCTGCGCCGCTGGCTGGCCGGACCAGCGGTGACTTCGTTCGCCTGCGCTGCGCTATACATGAACAACGGCCTGTCGATCGCTTATGCCACGGCTTTCCATCCCGGTGACGCCCACGTCCTGCTGCCCTGCGTTCTCATGCAGGTGCCGATGGTCGCCGCCGTCGTGTTATGGGGACGGTGGGCAGCGACCCATGAAGGTCAGAGCGCATGAATCTCTTCGCCGCACAGCTGACCGCAGCACCATTCGCGTGGCGAGCTTGGCATGCTGATGCGTTCACGGAGGCACAGCGCCGCGACGTACCGGTTGCCGTGCTGGTCGGCGATGCGCTTGATGCGTACACCACCCAGTGGCTGAACGCCATCCATGCCGACCGCGAGGTTTGCGCCCTGTTGGCCGAGGCGTTCGTCCCCGTCGCTGCCGAACGCTGCGACCACCCAGGCCTGGCAGCCCTGGCCCAACAGGTGCTTGGGCTGGTCGCTGATGCTGCCGGCGTGCCCTGCCTGCTGGTCCTGTTGCCGGACGGAAGACCGCTTGGCGCCATGCCCTACGGCCCAATCCGCGACGCCGACCAGCGCAAAGGACTGGCCCGCGTGCTGGTCGAGACGGCCGATGCCTGGCGGCTTGCCGCCGGTGAACTGCGCGACGAAGCCACTCGTCTCGCCAGTATCCTGTCCGGCCTGACCTTCGTCCTGGCTGGCGACGGCAGGATCCATCCCGATCGCATTGTCAACCTGGCCGAGGCCCAGTTGATGGGCGAAGCGCATGCCCTGGAGGGTGGTTTCGGCGCGGCACCCGACGGGTCAGTGTCCCTGCCTCGTTGGCCTCAACCGGAAAAACTGCGTCTGCTGGCCGCCCTCGCCGCTCGTCCCGACGCCGCGCCGAGTTTGCGCTCGCATCTCGAGCGCTCGCTGGCCGCCTTGGCCGCCGGCGGCATCCGCGATCAACTGGGCGGCGGATTCCATCGCGCCGCTGCCGAGGCCGACTGGCGCGAACCGCTGTGGGAGCAACGCCTGGGTGACCAGGCGCGGATCGCCCGGGCCTTCCTCGACGGCTTCGCTTTGACCGGCCAGAGCCTTTATCGCACGATCGCTGAGCAGGCCCTGTTGTGGGCGGCGCACGCCTTGGCGTTGGAACCTGGGCGCTGGGCACGAGGCCGGCACGCCATCGCCGGCGGAGCCGACGGTCCACGACCCGGGGCTTGGCAGATGTGGAGCGGACCGCAGTGCGCCGAGATCGTCGGCGTGGACGGGGCCCGCATCCTGTCGACCCGCTTCGCTCTGGACGACCAGCCCGGTCCCTTGGCGCTGCGCGGCGAGTTGACATCTGCCGAATCCAAGCGTCTGCCCGAGTTGGTCGCCCGCCTGACCGCAGCCCGCGAGGAACGCCAGGCGCCATTGCGCGACGAGCAGGATGACTTGGCTGCTCACGGTCAGTTGTTGGGCGCCCTGCACGTCGTCGCCAGCCTCGCGGATCCCGACCCGATCCTGATCACCGCACGCGACGAGTTATGCCAGCGTCTTACCAGTTTGCCCCCGGGCGGGCGGGCCGCGGACTGCGCTACGGTAGCCCTCGGTTTGGCCGAAGCTGGTGCATCGACTGCCGCTGCTGGTTGGCTTGCAGCCATTACAATCACTGACGGATTGATCGCCACCGATCACGACCCGCTGGTATCGCCGATGCCGTGCGACGCCGAAGACACCGTCGATGGATCCGGCGCTGCCGGTGGCATGGCGTTGGCCCTGGCCGTACTCGGACGCAGCGAAGAAGCGCTGGCCGTATGCCGCGCCCATGCCGGCCTGCTCGCCAAAGCTCCGGCCGTGGCGCCCTCGTTGGTGCTGGCGCTGCTACGCCTGGATCACAGCGCCAAGGCCAGCAGATAGGCAACCGGGGCTGCGAGGATGATCGCATCAAGCAGATCAAGATAGCCGCCGAAACCAGGCGCACCGCGCCCGCTATCCTTCATCGACGCTTCGCGCTTCATGCAGCTTTCAGCGAGATCGCCGGCTGCCCCCAGCGGGCCGAGGATGATGCCCCAGATAACTGGCTGCCACCATTGGGAAAACGGCGCCTGCCCACCATGGGCCAACAGGCTGCATACCAGCAACGTTCCGCCCACCGATCCAATGAAGCTGCAGGCGAATCCTTCCCAGGTCTTGCCCGGGCTAATCGCCGGGCACATCTTGTGCCGGCCGAACTGCTTGCCGCCGAAGAACGCGGCGATGTCGCCACACTTGACTGCCGCGAGGAAACACGCCACCAGCTGCAGGCCGCGATCGGGATGGCCTGGTTCACCGAGGATGGCGAGACGCTCCAGCAGGTTGAAGCACAGCCCGAGATAAATCATGCCGAACAGCGAACCGCCCACGTTGGCGAAAAATCGCTCTGTCGGGGTACGCGAAGCCATCTGCGACAGGGTGGCCCACAGCAGACCTGCACCGAGCAGTAACGGCACCAGCGGCAGATTGATCAGGTGTGTCGCAGCATCGGGCCAACGGGCAAACAGCGCTCCACCCGGATGCAGATGGGCCTCGGCAACGAGCGCGAGCGAGATGATGATCATCGGCGCCAGCCGAACGCTGGCAGCATGTACCCGGGCGAGCCGGGCGAATTCCCGGGTCCCCAGCAGGACGGCGATCAGACCCAGGGAGAGGATGCCCCAGCGCGCTCCGCTCAGCACATCGAAGGCCACCAGGGCGCCGACCAGACTGACGAGGAAGGCGCCGAAGATCAGACGATTTCGTAGTTCACGGGTCACGGCTGCGGTTCTACGGTGCGGCTTCCGCTTCCCAAGCGCTTCGCCGCGGCAGCTGGAACAGCGATGGAATCCATGCATCCAGCATAGCCCTATCCGGCAACACCGGTTTTTGCCGTACTCCCGTCAACCCGGATACAGGATTCCTGTGGACAACCCCTGTACGATTCATACAGAGTCTCGTCATAACCCTTTCCCCCTTTGGGAGAAATCACATGGCCAAAGCCAAGACCAAGAAGCCCCTCGTCGACCTGAGCAAGGGCCCCAAGAAGGGCGAGCGAGGCTACACCGCCTCCAAGCTCTCGACCCACCTCGCTGGCGCCGTCGCCTCTGCCGGACTGCCCGAGATCTCGAAGAAGCAGGCCGCTGCTGTCGTCGAGAGTCTCGTCGGCGTCCTGTTTGCCTACGCCCCAGTCGGCGCCAAAATCCCTGGCCTCGGCAAGGTCGTCCTGCGCGAAATCCCGGCCAAGCCGGCCCGCACGATCGTCTCCTTCGGCAAGGAGCTCCAGGTCAAGGCCAAGCCCAAGAGCGCCAAGCTCGTCTTCCGCTTCGCCAAGGAAGCCAAGGAAAAGTTCAAGAAGTGAACTGAATCGGCTCGCTCTACGCGCGCCAATTCGTTCGCCTTGAACATACACCCCCGGCATCTGCCGGGGGTGTATTCGTGTTCGGAGCTAGCCCCTTTTCCTGGCACTCCGCCGTCCACTATCCTGCCATGCCCGACGCATTCGACCTTGCCGACTCCCTGGCCAAGCATGGCCAGTCCCATCTCCTTGAACACGCCAAGACGCTCGATGGTGACGCTCGCGCCGCATTCTGCGCGCGGCTTGCAGCAATCGACTGGGCCGAACTGGGACATCCGAGCGATCTGCCGGTTGCCAGCTCCGCCACCAAGAGCCGGGTCCTTGACCAGGGCAAACGTTCTCGCCGCACCACCGAATTGACCGTTCGCGGCGAGGCAGCCTATACGGCGGGCGCGGTCGCCGTGCTGATGGTCGCCGGTGGCCAAGGCACACGATTAGGCACCACTGCACCAAAAGGCTGCTTCAGCATTGCCCCGCACAGCGGCAAGAGCATCTATCAACTGCAGGCGGAGAAAGTCCTTTCGCTATCACGTCGGGTGGGCCGCGCCGTCCCCTTCCTGGTCATGACCAGCCCGGCGACCGATACCGAGACCAAGCAGTTCTTCGCCGCCCACAGCGATTTCGGACTCGCCGCCGGACAGGCCCGATTCTTCAGCCAGGGCACCGTCCCATCGATCTCCATTGATGGCCAGGCGCTGCTCGCCGCGCCCGGCAAGCTGCTTGAGAACCCCGATGGCCACGGCGGCTGCCACACCGCCCTAGTCGATAGCGGCAACCTCAAGCGCCTGTCGACCGAGGGCGTGCGCCAGATCGTCTTCATCCAGGTCGACAACATCCTCGCCCCGGTTGATGACCCCTTGCTGGTCGGCCTAGCCGAGAGCGAGAATGCCGATGTCGTCAGCAAGGTGCTCGAAAAGGCCCACCCCGACGAGAAACTCGGTCATCTGGTCAAGGTGGACGGTCGCGACCGCATCGTCGAGTACACCGAGTTGACTCCCGAGCAGACCCGGCTGCGCTACCCCGACGGCGAGATCATCTACCGCTGGGGTTCGCCGGCGATGCACTGCTGGTCAGTCGCTTTCCTCGACCGGCTGCATCAGCGCGGTTACAAGCTGCCGCTGCACCGATCGAAGAAGCCACTCAAGGCCTGGCCGACCGAGACCACCGGGTGGAAGAACGAACGCTTCATCTTCGATCTGGTTCCTGAAGCCGATGCATCCTTCGGCATCGTGATCGAACGCGGCAGCGAATTCGCTCCGGTGAAGAATGCGACCGGCGACGACAGCACCGTGACCGCGGTACAGATCGCCAGCACGTTGTATGCGAACTGGCTGCGTAAGGCTGGCGTCCGGGTCGAACTGCCAGCGTCAGCCCGCATTGAGATCTCGCCGTTGTTCGCCGCCACCGAGGCGCAGTTCCTGGCTCGCTGGGACAAGCGCGTCGTCAGCGTCACGGGCGACTACTACCTCGAACCGTGAGTCTCGGGGCCGTCATCGTCGCAGGTGGGCAGGGGCGACGGTTCGGTTCACCGCTCAAGTGCCTGCCTGTGCTCTCGCGCCTCATACGCGCGCTGCGTCTGGCCGGCTGCAGCCGCGTGGTCATCGCCGGGAACCACGACGGCCTGGATATGTCCGGGTGCGTCCGGGTTCGCGATGCCGCGCATGATTGCGGGCCGCTAGGCGGAATCGTTGCCGCTCTTCCAGCGCTCGCCGGGTATGAAGCCGCCATGATCGTCGCAGGTGATATGCACCGACTGCGGCCCCGCGACATCCGACGCGTGATGGGATCATGGAGGCGCACCAGACTGGCTGCCTATGCGTCCGTCTCCTCGAATGGCACCAGCCACAGGGCTTTCCCAAGCCTGTTTGGCATCCTGCCTGCAACCACCTGGCACGTGGCCGCTGAGCAACTCGCCAGCCGTCGACTCGGCGTTCACCGCCTGTGGCGGCGAGCCAGGGCTAGGCCAGTCTGGTTCTCTGCCTTCCGATTGGCGGATCACGATCACCCACCGCTCGGAATTCGAGCAGCGCCAGGCGCCTGAACTGGAGCTGAGGGGAAGCCTGACGAAGCGCTGTTGCTGCATGCAGCAACTCGCGATTGGCACGCCGACGCTAAGGACACCAGTGGAGGTCCATATGGTCATCGACGCCCGAGACAGTCTGATTGTGATTGGCAATGGCATGGTCGGCCACCAGTTCATCGAACAGGCAGTGCAGTCAGGTCTGGCCGGCAACCGCCGCATCATCGTTCTCGGCGAAGAGCCTCGTGCGGCCTACGATCGCGTACACCTCTCCGAATGGTTCGGCGGCAAGACGGCCGACGAACTCAGTCTGCTGCCCAGCCGAGACTACTACGAGGCCAACGGCATCGACTTTCGGGCCGGCGCCAAGGTCACCGCCATCGACCGCGCTGCCAAAACAGTAACGTTGGCCGACGGTTCAACATTGGCCTACGGCACCCTGGTTCTCGCGACCGGTAGCCGCCCATTCGTCCCTCCTCTGCCCGGCGCCGACCTGCCCGGATGCCTTGTCTACCGTACCATCGAAGACCTTGAGGCGATCAAGGCCCGGGCCGCCGGACGCAAGGTCGGCGTAGTGGTCGGAGGCGGACTGCTCGGACTCGAAGCAGCCAACGCCATCAAGCAGATGGGCCTGGAAACCCATGTCGTCGAATTTGCCCCCCGCTTGATGGCCGTACAGATCGATGATGGCGGCTCGGCCATCCTGCGCCGCAAGGTCGAGGCGCTCGGGGTGCGCATCCACACCAGCAAGACCACTCAAAAGATCGAAGCGGTCGGTGACCAGTTAGCCATGCGCTTCGCCGATGGAGCCAGTCTGGAGACCGACCTAGTACTGTTCTCCGCTGGTGTACGGCCGCGCGACGAGCTGGCCAAGGTCGGCGGTCTGACCGTTGGAACGCGCGGAGGAATCGCCATCGACGACGCCTGCCGCACCAGCGACTCGTCGATCTTTGCAATTGGCGAATGCGCTGCGCACAAGGATCGCTGCTACGGTCTGGTTGCTCCTGGCTATCGCATGGCCGAAGTGGCCTGCGACCACATCGCCGAAGCCGCCCAGCCGCGCACCTTCACCGGCGCTGACCTCTCGACCAAGCTGAAGCTGCTCGGCATCGATGTCGGCTCCATAGGCGATGCCCAAGGCCAGACTCCTGGCTGCCATTCCGTATCGTTCCTCGACTCAGTCTCGGAAGTCTACCGCCGGCTGGTCCTGTCTCCTGACCGCAAGCATCTGATTGGTGCGATCATGGTTGGCGACGCCGCCCTCTACGGCCAGTTGCTAACCCTGTTCCAGAACCGCATCGTCCTGCCCGACAAGGTCGAGGGTATGATCGCGCCGAGCACCAGCGGTGCCAAGATTGGCCTCAAGATCAGCGACCTGCCTGACTCGGCGCAGATCTGTTCGTGCAACAATGTCAGCAAGGGTGCAATCTGCCGCGCCATTCGCACCAACACATACACCATGGTCGGCGATGTCATCAACTGCACCAAGGCCGGCACCGGCTGCGGTTCATGCAAGTCGCTGGTCAAGGATCTGCTGCACGCCGAGATGAAGGCTGCCGGCGTCGAGGTAAAGAATCATGTCTGCGAGCATTTCCCGCACAGCCGTCAGGAGCTCTACCACCTGGTGCGGGTACACAAAATCACCAGCTTCTCTGACTTGATCGCGCGACATGGCAAAGGTCACGGCTGCGACATCTGCAAGCCGGCAGTGGCCTCAATCATGGCCAGCGCGTGGAACGAACAGATCCTCGAACCGAAGCACGCCCATCTTCAGGACACCAACGACCGCTTCCTCGCCAACCTGCAGCGCGACGGGACCTACTCGGTGGTGCCGCGCTGCCCCGGCGGCGAGATCACACCGGACCAGCTCATCGTGCTCGGCCAGGTGGCCAAGAAGTACAAGCTGTACACGAAGATCACCGGCGGCCAGCGGGTCGACCTGTTCGGCGCCCGGGTTGAACAGCTGCCGCCGATCTGGGCTGAACTCATCGCTGCCGGCTTCGAGAGTGGACACGCCTACGGCAAGGCGCTACGCACGGTGAAGAGCTGCGTTGGTACGGACTGGTGCCGCTACGGCGTGCAGGATTCGGTCGGCTTGGCCGTGAAGCTGGAACATCGCTACAAGGGCCTGCGCAGTCCGCATAAGTTGAAGAGCGCCTGCAGCGGCTGCGCCCGCGAATGCGCCGAGGCCCAGGGCAAGGACTTCGGCATCATCGCCACCGAAAAAGGCTACAATCTGTACGTCTGCGGCAATGGAGGGATGAAACCACAACATGGCGTACTACTAGCCGGTGACATCAGTGCTGAGCAGGTCTTCAGGTACACTGACCGCTTCCTGATGTTCTACATCCGCACTGCCGATCGCTTGGAACGCACCGCGACCTGGTTCAACAAGCTGGACGGCGGAATCGACTATCTACGCCAGGTGGTCATCGACGACTCGCTTGGACTTGCTGCCGAGTTGGAAGCCGAGATGGCGCACATCGTCTCAACCTACCAAGATGAATGGGCGACAACCCTGGCTGATCCGCAGCGGCTCAAGCAGTTCCGTTCGTTCGTCAACACGGACGCGCCTGATCCCAGCATCGTCATGGTCAAGGAGCGCGACCAGCACCGTCCTGCTTACTGGGAGGAGAAGACCCAGGCGGTTGCGGTGTGAAGGTCGCCGCCGACTCACGCGCAGCCAGCAGGGTCCTGGCCATCTCGACCACGGCTTTCACCCTGCTGTTCGCCGTCTGGTTGATGTTCGGCGTGCTTGGCAAGCCGATCCGGGCCGAACTTGGGCTTACCGCCAGTCAGATGTATTGGCTGGGTGCTGCCGCAGTGCTCGCCGGATCATTGTTGCGTCTACCTCTTGGCATTCTTGCCGAACGCATTGGCGGACGCCGGGTGATGATCGGCCTGTTGATGTGGACGACGGTACCTTGCCTGCTAGTCGCCTGGGCGCATAGCTTTTATCATCTGTTGGGACTGGCGCTGCTGTTCGGCATTTCCGGCAATGCCTTCAGTGTCGGCGTCGCCTGGAATGCCGCATGGAGTCCGCCTGAACGCAAAGGATTCGCACTTGGCATCTTCGGCGCCGGGAACGTCGGAGCTTCGGTCACTAAACTGCTGGCCCCGTTGCTGATTTCGCTGGCTCCGGCGGCTGGTTGGTTCGGTGGTATGATTCCCGGCGGCTGGCGCGCCGTACCAATCATTTATGCCATCCTGCTCGTCGTCATGACTATCATTGTCTGGTTACGCACACCATCCCAGGATCGCACTCCAGGGTACGGACGACCACTGGCATCAATGCTGGTGCCGCTGCGGGAAACCCGGGTCTGGCGATTTGGTCTATACTACGTCGTTGTGTTCGGCGCGTATGTAGCCTGGTCGTTGTGGCTACCATCCTTCTATCAGGAGGTTTACGGCTGCACGCTCGGTATGGCAGCTTTCTTGACCGCTTTGTTCATCTTCCCAGCCAGTCTGTTGCGACCGCTCGGAGGCTGGTTGAGCGACCGTTACGGTGCACGTCCGGTGACCTATGCCGCGTTTCTCTCGATGCTGATCTTGTCGCTTCCGCTGATGCTCAGCGGCTCACGTGATCTGCATCTCCCCCTGTTTGCCGTTTCCACCCTGGTCATTCTTGTCGGCGTCGGCATGGGCATCGGCAAGGCCTCGGTTTACAGGTACATCCCAGACTACTTCCCCGCAGACGTAGGCGCCGTCGGTGGCCTGGTCGGTACGCTGGGCGCGCTGGGTGGCGTCGTGCTGCTGCCAACGTTTGGTATCATGGAGAAGTCAGGGTTGCGGACGTCGGCCTTTGCCGCACTGGCTCTGCTCATTGGCATCTGCATCCTCTGGCTCCACGTTATCGTAGTTGGTATCCGCCAGGAACGCGATCGAAAGGCCAGGATGATCGCTCTCATGGCCGAAGAGGCTCAGGCGGACGCAGACGAACGGGCCCGCTTAGCGGCACGTGCTGCCCGACTCGGACTGCCGGGGCCAAGCGTTGAGCCTCCGCCTCAGAAGAGCATTAAAAACACATCACCAACCCCTGCCTTTGTCCCTGCCATCTAAGGACCCACATGAGCACCGCGACTGCATCTTCTGTCCACTGGTTTCATGCCTGCCGGGTTGATGATATCGCCCCGTGGACTGGCGTAGCCGCGCTGTTCAACGGGATTCAGATTGCTTTGATCCGATTCGGCCATGGCGAATCGATCCATGCGCTTGCCAATTTCGATCCCTTTAGCAAGGCCTACGTCATCAGTCGTGGCATCGTGGGTGACGTTGGTGGTGTTCCCACCGTCGCTAGTCCTGTGTATAAGCAGCATTTCCGCCTGTCGGATGGCGTCTGCATCGAAGACGCAGCGGTCGTCCTGCCGGCCTATCAGATCCGCATCGAACACGGCGACATTTTCGTCGCCATTACCCCGATAGCATGAATCATGGACGGACCTGCTTCATGGCATCCTGCCACGTCAGCAGTCGGTCGAAGCCGACCATGCGGATTGCCTTTTCATTAACTGGTGACGCTCCGTCGATGCGACAACGCCCCTGACACTGGCGAGTCTGAAACAGAATCGTGCCGATCAGGCTCAATTCGAGGGAGGACACCACACGGCAACCGCTCAGGTCGATGATCGTAAGCGCACTCGCATTGGCGACGGCGATCTTCGAGATCAAATCGACGATGTGGGTACCGAGAAACCCCTCAGCCACTTTACCGATGCTATACCGGATGGCAGACGGCTCCGCGATTAGGGTGACGACAATGAGGTCCCCGGAGCGTTGTGCACTGGCTTGAAATTGGTCGATGAGATCCTGCATGAGAC
>Ga0163144_10015859_pt1 | contig 15487 bp, 16 predicted proteins | sample OliLak19BULKMAT1_FD_123175 | JGI IMG/M metagenome (GOLD analysis project Ga0163144, IMG submission 123175) | Freshwater microbial mat bacterial communities from Lake Vanda, McMurdo Dry Valleys, Antarctica - Oligotrophic Lake LV.19.BULKMAT1 | ecosystem: Environmental > Aquatic > Freshwater >...
CTCGGCGAAGCCAATGTCGCACTCGGGGATCATGCCGAGGCGCTCCGGCATTACGCCACGGCCGAGCGGACAGGAGACGATTCGCTGGCTGTCTGGGCCGCGTGGCAACGCGTCGCGGTGACGGATGCCTGGTACGAAGGCACGCGTGGCGCGACGGCCGTGGGCCGCGAGTCGCTCGCGACCGCGGTGATCGAGGCAGCAGATGCGCTCCTGCGGCGCGCACCGAGTCATCCTCGGGCGGCTGATCTGCGTTGGCGACAGAGCCAGTTGGCGGTCGCGCATCACTGGTACGAGCGTGCGGACCAGGATCTTGAGCGTATGGTGCGCGAGCATCCGGCGGATCCGCGTGCACCACTGGCGGCCAGCCAGCGGGGCGATGCCCTGTTCCAGTTGGGCCGATACGAGGATGCCGGACATGCCTTCGAGCAGGCGGTGATCGTCGCACGCGAAGCGGGCAAGGATTCACTCCGCCAGCGTGCGAGCGCAGCGGTCCCTGTGTGCTTCTTGCGGCAGGCCGAAGCGGCGGTGGCAGCGGACTCGACGCGCTTCGCCCAGCACGCGGAGTTGTTCGAACGTGTGGCCACCGGATGGCCCAACTATTCCGAGGCTGATGCAGCGCAGTATCGCGCGGCGCTCGCCTGGTCGCGAGCTGGGCGCGAGGAGAAGGCGATCCAATCATGGCTATCCGTCGTGGAACTGTTCCCGCGTTCGCGATTCGTTCGCGATGCGCGCGTGCAGGTGGCGACCACCTTGGACTCATTGCACCAGAGCGAGCGTGCCTCGGCGGCATACGTGGCTTTCGCCACGGCTCTGCCGAAGGATGAGAGCGCGGCGGCGGCGTGGCTTCGCGCGGCCGATCTGCTCGAATCCGAGGGTCTGCTCGTCGGAGCAGACAGCCTGCGGCTCGCCTATGTGAAGCTGCACCCCGAGGACCGCGAGAGTGCGATGGCGCTCTACGAGTCCCAGGCGCGCCGCGAGCTCGCGGGCGTGAGCGTCGATCGGCCCATCTCGACCCTTCTGGCATCGCCCGGGCGGGGTCGCGGGGCGACGCCGGGTTCTGCGTTGTCGAACTATCTGGTCCAGGCCAAAGCCAACCCCAAGCTGGTCTCGCGCGACCTGTTGGCGCAGGTCCGGTTCCTGCAAGGCGAGGAGGCCCGCTCGACCTACGAGCGTGCCCGCTTGGTGCAACCACTGGCCAAGTCATTGGCAGCACGGCAGAAGCTTCTGGACACCCTGTTGGTGCGCTATCGCCGCAGTGCTGAGTCGGGCATTGCGGAATGGGCACACGCATCGGCATTCCGCATTGGAGAGGCACTGGATCACATGGGTGACGCCATCGCACAGTGTGAACGACCGGCGGACCTACGCGGGGATGACCTGCGGGCCTATGAGGAAGTGCTGGCTGAGCAGTCCCAGGCATTCCACGACCGGGCTGAAGGGGTATGGAGCGATCTGTTGCGCCGCCGTGACCGCGCCGTGAGCGCGGACCAGTGGGTGGAGCAGGCGCAGGCGGCTCTGTGGAAACGACTTGCCACCCGCTTCTACTTCCACCCCGAGGTCGAGTTCCCGTTGGTCGATGCCAAGTCCGCAGGGCGTGCGGATAGCGCAGCCAGCACCACGGCGGATGCCGGTGGAGGCGACCGTTGAGGTCGCCCGGGGCGCTAATGCTCACGGTCACAGCGTTGGCTTTCGCGCTCACGACTTCGGGCTGTGCCGTACCGTTTCTGCACTCCGGCGCAACGGCTGTGAGGACGCCGCGCGCCGCGAACGCCGCCAAAGGCGAGAAGTCCTTCAAGGTCGCCACTGCAAGCAATCTTGCGCGCCCCGGCAAACCCGTGAAGGACGCATCCGGGGCCGATGCGAGTGCGGCCACGCCGACCCCGATCGATGATGCGGCCGCGTGGTACGCGCGTGCGATGCGACAGTTGACGAGCGATTCCTCCTCCGCGGCCGAGCAGTCGCTGCGCGTCGCGCTTGGAAAGGAGCCCACTTACTCCCCCGCCCTCGCGCTGACCTCCAAGCTCGACTTCGAGGCCGGGCGGCACGCCGATGCGATCGAGCGACTGGGCATCGTCACGACGGAGCCGCACCGATTCCGAGACGATGAGAGGGCGATTCTCCTCACCGGCCTCGCTCTCCATCTGGACGCGCTCGGTCGTACGCAGGAAGCGCGCGAGATGATCACTTCGGTGCCCTCCAGTCAGGAGCGCCGCACGGGCTCGGCTCGTGCCTATGTGCTCCTGCGTGGCGAGTCGCCGGACGAGGCGAGCGAGGTCGTGGAGCAGGCGCTGGAACACGATGGCAAGAGCGCGGTGAACCTGAACAATCGCGGTATCACCCTGTTGCGCGCAGGCGATGTCGAAGGTGCCCGCCGCGCATTCATGATGTCGATCGAGCGGGCCCCCAAGCTCTGCGGCCCCTACTACAATCTGGCGATCCTCGAGAAGTTCTATGTCCTCGATGACGCTGCTGGGGCACGCTGGTATGGCGCCTATCGGGAGCGCTCGCAGGCCGACCCGGACGGATTGGCGCAGGTGTTCCGCCTCGGCGAATCGAAGCCGGTCGCGCAGGAAGGAGCGGGACGATGAGGATGCGAATCGCCAGCCTTCTGCTGATCGTCGCTTCGATCGCGAGCGTGACGCACGCCGCGAGCGCAGCGAAGCCCCTTGCACCACGTCGCACCGCGGCGCAGCCCCACGTCACCCCGCCGCCATCGGCCGCGCGCGCTGGGTCACGCACGCTCGATGACATCCATATCGAAGGCGAGATCCCGGTTCCCCAGGTCCTGTTCATCACGGCCCGGGAGCAACGACGATTCATGGAGTTCCAGCACGAGCGCTATCTCAGGACGAGCCGGCAGTTGGGGGAAGCCACTCCCCTGCCGAGCCGCGTGGTTTTGAACCGGGTCGCACCGACGCAGGCAAAGGAGACTCACCGATGAACGAGCTCGCATCCGTCGCCGCATTCTTCAAAGAGGGCGGCATCTTCATGTACTTCATGCTGGCGGTGGGCTGCTTCGCTGTCGCCATTGCCGTTGAGCGATTCCTTGTCATCTCGAAGGCGAGCGGCCTCAACGGTGGCAAGTTCGTCGATGATCTGGTGGCGTGCATCCAGCGGGGAGATCTGCAGTCGGCCCGCAATCGCAGTCGCCTCTCGACTGCACCGGCGGCGCAAGTGGCCCAGGCGATCCTTGAAATGGCTGGTGCTGACGAGTCCCGGCTGCAGGGGGCGGGCGATGACGCCGCGACGCTGGCGCTCCCGGCGCTCTCACGCCGAATCGCACACCTGAACGTGCTGGCGAATGTTTCAACGCTGTTGGGACTGCTCGGTACCATCGCGGGTCTGATCACGGCATTCTCCGCCGTCGGCGCGGCTGACCCGGCACAGCGCTCGGCCTTCATGGCCGCGGGTATCTCGACGGCGCTCAACGCGACGGCGTTCGGGCTCATCATCGCCATCCCGACGCTGGTGATGCAGGGCTTCCTGGTCGGCATGATCGAGGGCATCACCGAGCAGGTGGATGAAGTCAGCATCCGATTGTGCCGCGCGCTGGCTCCCCATTCGCACGCGAGCCATGGAACGCCCACTCTGACCGTACACGCGGCGCGTCCGATCCCGGCGACGCCGTCCGCGGCTCCGCGCTCGGGTCTGGCCTCTCCCGGCGGAGCGCACTGAGATGTCCGCGCAGAGCCGGCGGCTGCGGTCCTCGAAGCAACACGTCAACTGCGACCTGGAACTGCGGCCGTTGATGAACGTGTTCATCGTGCTGATCCCCATGCTGCTCATGTCCGCAGTCTTCATCGAGATCCGCGTCATCGAGATGTCGATGCCTCGGGCCGTGGATGGAACCAGCGCCAGCCAGATCCAGACGCCGCTCGAACTCGCCATCCGCGTCCGTCCCGATGCCTATCTGGTCGAGGGCGCCGGGGTGGTGCTGCAGACCATTCCACGCGTCGCATCAACGAACGCGAAGCAACCGCTCGCGCCCGAAGCTGCCTCGGCCCTGACGCGGGTACTCCTCGGCGTGGCCGCATCGCATCCCGAGAACAAGGACATCCGCATCATCGCCGCATCGGACACGCACTATCAGGAGATCGTCGCGCTCATGGACCTGGCCCGTGCGGCGGGTCTGCCCCAAGCGGCGCTCGAGGGTTCCGTGTCGAAGGGAGTGTGACATGAGACGATTCCGCGGTCGGCGCCGGCGTTGGAAGACGCGCGGTCTGGGCGAGACGGGACTGAGCCTGACCTCTCTCATGGATATCCTCACCTGTCTGCTGTTCTTCGTGCTCAAGAGCTTCGTGGCGGGTGGTGAGACGACCGTGCCTCCGCCCGGTCTCGAACTGCCGGCCTCCACAGCGGACAAGGCCATGGTGACGTCTCTCGTGATCGCCATCGACCAGGACGAGATCCTGATCGGCAGCGAACACGTGGCCACGCTCAAGGAAGCTGCCGAGTCGAAGGGTATGCTCATCGAGCCACTGGCGGCGCGGCTTGCGGCGGTCCGTCAGCAGATGGATGAGATCGCGGGCCAGCAGGCTGCAGCGCAGCGCCGCCCGCGCATCGTCACGATCCAGGGCGATGAGGACATTGAGTTCGCTGTTCTGCAGAAGGTGATGTACACGGTCAATCAGGGTGGTTTCGATGACATCGCGCTCGCGGTGCTGAAGAAAGCGTAGGCGGTGCGCATGGTGACGCCGACTGCAGCACTCTATCGCCAGCCGTTGCTGGATCCCCGGGACCGCTTGTTCTGGCGCTGCCTGGCTGTCGCATCCGTCTTCGGCGCCGTGTTCATGGTGGGCATGCGGCTGATGCCCATCCGGCCGCGCGCGATCACGCATGTCGAGCAGCTTCCGCCGCGCTTCGCCAAACTCGTTCTCGAGCCGATCAAGCCCGCGAAGGCGGAGAAAACCGAGCCGCTCCCGCCCCGCGCGAGCAGCCGCATGATCGCCAACGAGGATCCCGGCGGTGGCGGCGGTGGTGGCGGGGCGCAGGGCTCGGTTCCGAACGCGCAGCGGATGGGTCCGGTCCCGGGTGCAAGTCCTTTGGCCACCCGCCGTGGTGTCCCGGCGCCGTTGGGTGCGGGTGTGGGTCAAGCAGGCCGCGGCCGAGCACAGGCAGAAGTACGCCAGGCGCTGTCCGGCTCGGCGGCCTCGCTCGCAAGCACGTTGGATGGGTTGTCGGCTTCATTGCAGTCCCCTACGGCCGAGGTCGCATCCAGCGGCGGCAGGCGCAGCTCACGCGTCGTGCGCGTGGTGCGCGGGTCACAGGACGTGGGTTCGGGTGCGTTCACTGATCTGGGCGGTGGCGGCAGCGCCGATCTCGCCCACTCGGTCGTGGTGGGTGCGCTCGTGCCGATGGGTGATGGCCTTGGCGGGCGGGGCGGCGCGGGTGGCGGCGGCGGCACGGGTTCAGGCGCTGGATCCGGCCCTGGTTCCGGTGGTGGCTCGGGTGGCGGGTCGGGTGGTGGATTCGGCACGGGCTACGGCGATGGTGTCGGCCCTGGCGCGGGCGGCGGTTCTGGCGGCGGAGCAGGCGGTGGGCGCGGTCGTGGAATCGGCGGTGGCTCCGGTGACGGTGCCGGCCGAGCTGCGGCCCCGGGCGTCTATCGGAGCAACGCATCGCTGTTGGCGGTCATCCAGCGCTATCAGGCGGGAATCCAGTACTGCTACGGCAACGAACTCAAGCGGGACCCGTCGCTGCGCGGCAAGTTGATCGTGGCCATCACCGTCGACGCCGCAGGCTCCGTGATCGAGGCGAGCGTCGTACAGAACACGGTGGCCTCGAGCCGAATGTCCTCGTGTGCACTGGGGCAGATCCGCGAGTGGCACTTCCCCGCCATCCCCTCGGGGGCGACGACGTTCCAGGTTCCGTTCGTGTTCACGCCGCCGAACTGACCCACCGCTCCAGCGCAACGAATCGCCGCAGCGCTGGATGCCGCTGCGGCGTTCGCGTTACGAATCTGACCGCCTTGCGAGCTACTGCAAGACCAGCACCTTCTGCGAGGCCGAGCCGAGGCTGGTCTGCAGGCGAAGGAAGTAGACGCCCGCCTTGGGACGCGAGCCATCGGTGCTGCGCCCGTCCCACACCACGCGCTGCACGCCGGCCGAGCGCGCGCCGTCCACAATGCGGCGCACCAGTCGTCCATTGAGGTCGTACAGGCCGAGCGCGGCCTGCGCCTCATCCTTGGCCAAGGTGAACTCGGCCGTGACCGGGCCGCGCGCGGGGTTCGGGCTGGCGGCCAGCGCTAGCCCGTTCTTCGACTTCGGGCCATCGCCCACACCGAGAGCGAACGACGGGTCGTAGGTGACATACACCGGGCCGGTCCAGACATTGGCGTTGCTCGCCATGCGGACCTTGACGTAGTAGTGCGCCTCGGTCCCCGAAGCGAATGTCTGCGTCTCGCGCCACTGCAGCGTGTTGCTGTTGAGGTTGAATGCCACGCGCGTGGCCTGCGACGTACCCGTGATGCCGCGAAACAGTTCGATCTCCGAGACGTTTTGACCAACGTCCGGGTCCGCGACCTGCACGGCGATCCGGATCCCATCTGGGCGAGTGAACACTTCGCCCATCGCGTGTCCCTCAGCCGAGAAGTTCACGACGACATTGTGGTCCTGCGTCGCGTAACAGCGGCGAGCAGCGAGGGCGTTCAAGATATTGCTCTTGGTCTTGCTCGAGCTCAGCACCGCCGTGCGGCTCTGGGTGGCGGCGCCCCAGGTGGCGTTGTGGTTGTCCTGATCGGCCGTCGGCGAGACGCGGAAGCCCTTGCGCAGTGCATTCTGGAACGTGGCGTCATAGCCCGTGTTGCCAATGTCGGACTCGTCCGTCTTGACCGAGGTCGAGGGACCGTTCACCACGGCCATCAAGTGCACGGCTGCCTTGGCGTCGGCATTGAAGAGGAAGTTGCCGAAGTCGCTGGCGGCCGGATGGCACCATTCCAGAATGACCGGGGAAGAAGTGGGCGGGTGCGCCAGAACGGCCGCGTACAGGCTGGCGTAATCGCCTTCCGGAACGAAGACGTCATAGTTCCCTGCGTCCCAGCCGAACAGCACCGGCGACTCGATGATGTTGACATGACCGTTCACCGCCAAGCCCCACTCCTGCCCGTTGAGCGCCACGAAGTCTCCATCGGCGTTCGCGAGCCCGGCCTCCGAGATGTCGAGCGCGTAATCTGGGAGCTGCATGCCAGCAGAGACGTGATTGTGATCACTCACCGCCAGATAGTCGAGTGGTGTCGGCGCCGTGAAGCGTGCGAAGTTGAACGCGTCGGTTGGCGTCAGCACGCCGTCGGAATAGCTCGTGTGAGAATGTAGGTTCCCGAAGTAAGTATTGAATCCGAGATTCGGGCTGAGCAGCGTGCCCGGCGTGGGTGCGATACCGGGCGAGTTCGAGATGCCGCTCGTGTTCGGCACTTCATCCTGCGACTGGATCGCGAAGTAGTAGGTGGAGTCCGGGTTGAGCCCGAACACATAGAGCGTCTCCGGCGCTCCGCCCGCTGCAGGGAGCGGCTCGCTGATGAAACGCTCGAGGTCCGCCGAGGCAGCGAAGTTCGCGAGCGTGATCGGCGAGTGATTGAGCTTGATGTCGTAGCCGCTCGCGGTGCCCGCCGCGCCGTCGTCGCCCGGGGCGGTCCAGGTGAGCCGGATCTCGCCGGGCTTGGCGCCAGTGGCTGCGACCAGATCGGCGATCGTGGCCGGGGGGACGACGTCGCCGGTGTTCCCGTTCGAGGCGCACAGCGTCGAAGTCCGCCAGTCGAAGTTCGTCGAACCGTTCGGCAGCGCGGCCCAGACCACACCCTCCGCCGGGACACCCGGGTACGTCACCACATGCACAACCGTCGCCGGCACGACGCGGTTCGAGACGAGATAAACGACATCACCGGTGTTGTTCAGGACGGCCGATCCGCCTTGCATCATGAGGACGCGGAACTCGCCGGGGCCGATGATGACGTTGTTCGAGCAGCCCGAAGCAACGAAGTCCTCTGGAATCCGGGCACGGACCGGGGCGCTGTCGATGGTGGCGGCGTCGTCGATGGCCCAGCCGGTCAGGTCGACGGCATCTGGGCCCGTGTTGTAAATCTCGATCCGCTCGGTCCCCGTGTCAGTGCCGACGGGGTTCGGGAGGATCTCATTGATGACGATGGCGGCAGAGACCAAGGCGGGAAAAAGCGTAGCGAGCCCGGCGAGTACGACGGAACGCAGGATACGGCCCATCGGGGAGGGCCTCCATTTCGCAGAGGTGTGCGGGATGTGGGGATGCCGATTGAGAAGATGGTACCAGTCCCTCGCCCCCCGCCCTACTCTTTCTGCGCGAAGCGGTCCGTTGCGGCCACCAGCGCTCGGCTGTTCGCGGGCTCGAACGCGCTGTGCCCGGCATCTGGGGTGATCACGAGGTCCGCTTCCGGCCACGCCCGATGCAGTGCCCAGGCACTATCCATCGGGCACACCACGTCATAGCGGCCCTGGACGATCACGGCCGGGATATGGCGGATCTGCTCCACCCCTCGCAGCAGTTGGTCCTCGGCTTCGAAGAAGCCACGATTCACGAAGTAGTGGGCCTCGATCCGAGCGAACGCGTCAGCGACGGCCTCCTCTTCGAACGCGTCGATCATCTCCGGGTCTGGCAGGAGTCTGGAAGTGGCCGCCTCCCACTGGCTCCAGATCCGGGCGGCCGCCAGCCGGGCGGCGGAATCGGAACCAGTCAGGCGACGGTGGTAGGCCCCGACCATGTCCGCGCGTTCCGGTTCGGGAATGTGTTGCCAGTAGATCTCCCACGCATCGGGGAACAGGAAGGACGCTCCCTCCTGGTAGAACCAATCGATCTCCCGTTTGCGGAGCAGGAAGATGCCGCGCAGCACCAGCTCGCTGACACGCTGCGGGTGGGACTGGGCATAGGCCAACGCGAGTGTCGAGCCCCAACTGCCGCCGAACACCTGCCAACGTTCGATTCCGAGATGCTCACGTAACTGCTCGAGGTCGGCGACCAGATGCCACGTGGTGTTCGCCTCGAGACTCGCATGCGGAGTGCTACGACCGCAGCCTCGCTGATCGACGAGGATGATGCGATAGGCGCGCGGGTCGAAGAACCGCCGATGTTTGGGTCCAGTTCCGGCGCCGGGGCCGCCGTGCACGAACACGACTGGCTTGCCGAGAGGCTCACCACTCTCCTCGAAGTACAGCTCGTGCCCATCACCCACCGCGAGGCGACCCTCACGGTAAGGCTCGATCGGCGGATAGGCCCACGTGAGCGCGTCTTTGAGTGGATGCGGCATGTTACCTCCGGGATGAAAAGTCCACGGCCACTCCCGGGGAGCTGGGAGTGGCCGTGGCAGAAACCGAACTGCATAGCGCGCCCCACAGGAGCAGGCGGCTTGCAGGGGTGGATCGGTTAGATGCGGTCATCGGGGCTCCATCCGGCGGAAGCGGCTCACGTCAGTAGCAGTTCGCGCAGCAGGTCGTCGAGGTCGAGCGGGTCAGAGATCATCGAGAGGCTGCCGTCCGCACCTCGGGGCCACGAGTCGAATGGACGATCCCAATAGAGTTCAAGCCCATTCCCATCGGGATCACGCAGGTAGAGGGCCTCACTCACACCGTGGTCCGCGGCGCCGTCCAGACGAAGGCCCGCTTTCGTGAGGCGTCGCAACGCATCGGCGAGGGCCGCTCGCGACGGGTACAGGATCGCCACATGGTAGAGGCCCGTGGTTCCCTTGGCCGGAGGTGGACCGCCACGGCTCTCCCACGTGTTGAGCCCGATGTGATGATGGTAACTACCCGCAGCGAGGAATGCCGCCTCGCGCCCAAAGCGCTGATGCAGCGTGAAGCCGAGCACGTCGCGGTAGAATCCGATCGCGCGTTCGAGATCCGCGACCTTCAGGTGCGCGTGGCCGATCCGGACATCGGGATGGATGGGTTGGGCCGGCGTCTCACTCATCTGGAATCCTCGAGATGTTGGCGCAGCATCGATGGGCTGATGCGCGTCAGCATGCCCTTGAGGGACGCACGAGGTCCAATCGGGAGCGCAGGCCCGCGCCGCGGCCTCGCAGCCGCGGGTGGATCAGCGCGGGTGGCTCAGACCGGATTGCCACACTTGGAACACGTGTAGCTCGGTCGGCCGTCTTCGCTCAGATGGCCCTGCAGCTCCGCCACGGAGAAAGCGCGACCGGCCACGGCCATGTCGCGATGCATCGCACACACGCCGAGCCGCACGATCGTGACAGCCTTGGCGGAGCGCCCCTCCAACAACGCGGCGAGTTCAGCGTCGCGCAGGGTGTGATTCTCGAGCACCGTGACGAGCTCGGTCAGTGACCAGGTTTCGGGACTCAAAGCGGCAACTCCCTTGCAGGGGTCAGCTCATCGCGACGCTCCGGGGCGCCGGCGAGCAAGTAGGCGAGCACGTCGGCAGCGGTATACCGCAGGCGGCCAGCGAGGAAGGTTGCCAACTGCTTGAGGTCGTCCCCACTCGTGACAAGCGGCGGCTCGACTGCGCCCTCTTCACGACGCTGGGCATGACCAATGGTCGCGAGGAGCGAGTTGCACAGACACTTGCGTCCCTCGGTCTCCGAGGCAGCGCCACCCTTGTCGATGAACTGATCCTCAGGTTCGCTCGAGCAGCGATAGCCGATCTTCCCATCCGGGCGCTGGTAGGCATTGCGCAGATAGCCCAGATCGCACACGCGCTTGCGGGGAACTCCCTCCGCAGGATCCGCGGCCCACGTGACCACCTTGAAAGGGTAGCCGGTCGGCGATGCCTTGGCGTCGGTACGAACTTCGATTTCGCCCCGCGAAGCACTGTCGACGACCGAGCGTCGGATGGACTCCTCGATCCCCGACTCATCGCAAAAGGCGAACAATGTGCCCACTTGGATTCCGGCCCCGCCAGATTCAAGGGCGAGTCGCAACCGGTCGGGCCAGCCTGCGCCGCCCGCGATCCAAAAGGGCAATCCGAGTTCCGCGATCTTCGCGAGATCCACCTCATCGCGCGGGCCATACACCGGCTCGCCGCGCTCATTCAACTCCCCGCCCCCGCGGGGCGGAGCATTGTGACCACCGGCCGTGGGCCCTTCGATGACGAACCCGTCCACGGCTCCCTCGGCTTTACGCACCATGAGCGTCGCGAGCGAGTTGCTGGCGATGATCGGCAGAAAGCGCGGTCGCCGGACGACAGGCGCGTCACCATTCCAGTGGCGCTGCGGATCGAATTCGATGTACTCGACCCGATCGGCAGACAGCTCTTCCACGTCCAGACGCAATCTCGCCGGAGCATGCATCGCGAGTTGGTCGAGTGCCTTGGGGATCTCGCGCGGGATGCCGGCGCCCATCAGGATGTAGTCCACGTCCGCGAGAATGGCGCCATAGAGCAGCGCCAGATTCGGAAGCTGGATCTTGGTGAGCAGGTTCATGCCCACCAATCCCGAGTGACCTTCCTTGGCGAGCCACACTTCGACGAATGAGGACAGCATGGTGAACTGGTCGCGCTCGAGCGGCACGACCTGTTGGTACATGGTCAGCATGCGATAGGGCTTGCCTGCCGGGATGCCGCCTTCGACGAAGAACCGCGCGATGGCTGCATCGGCAGCGGACCGGATCGGGAACGCGGCGATGGCGCGGCGCACATGTCCACCCGGGTCGCCATCTTGAAGTCGGCGGGCGATGACGGTGTCGACCGCGGTTCCCGAGATCACTCCCATCTGACCGAGCATGGAGACGGACCGGGCGAGTCTCCAACCCGAGACACCAACTCCCATCCCACCTTGGATGATGAGGGGTGGCTTGTGCGGATCCATCGATGACTTCGATGTCTTTGCGTGTGGGGCGTGCAGGGATGGCCTCATGGGTCCTGGTGACTGCGAGCAGTCAAGGGGTATCACGCGCCCATGCGGCGCGCAATGTCTTCGTGCCGGACCGCGCGGCCCGACTCCGGCCGATAGCGTGCTCCAATGGCTTGGAGTAGATGTGCCGTGCCTGTTAGTTTCCGGTCATGAACAACCTTCCGATCGAGGTACGCATCGTGCGGCTCCCACACGCCGCTGACCTTCCCCTGCCCGCCTATGAGACCGATGGCGCCGCTGGTATGGATATCCGCGCTGCGATCGATGCACCGATCGAGATCGCTCCGGGCGCGATCTCACGCATCCCGACGGGCTGGTCCGTCGAAGTGCCGCCTGACTTCGAGATCCAGCTCCGGCCACGATCCGGCCTCGCCGTGAAGCATGGCGTGACGCTGCCGAACGCTCCGGCGACCATCGACTCCGACTACCGCGGTGAGATCGTCGTGGGCCTCATCAATCACGGCACCGAACCGTTCCTCGTGGAGCGCGGCATGCGCATCGCGCAGATGGTGCTGGGGCGCCTGCCGAAGATCGCTTGGCAGGAAGTCGAGGCGCTCGCTCCCAGCGCGCGCGGCGAAGGCGGTTTCGGTCACACCGGAGTTCGCTGAGCGACTGGTCTCAGTGCCCAGCCTTCACTGCGGTGCGCCGTTGCGCGAGGATCCAGGTCGGCAACTCCGGCTCACGGAACGCCGGCTCCCAGCTTCCGTGATTCGTCTCAGGGTAGAACGTGACGCGCAGGCCCTCTTCGGACAAACCGAGTCTTGCGCGCGTCGCTCTGATGTCGTCGGTGATGCGCCGCGTATCCGCTGGGTCGACAATGTCGTCGCGCAACCCGTGGAATGCCCATACAGGGATTTGCGCCACACGTCGGCCCAAGCGTGGACGACCGTAGCCGCAGATCGGAACCAGCGCTGACCAGCGGTCGGGATACCGCGCTCCAAGGAACCACGTGCCATGTCCACCCTGCGACATTCCCACGAGTGCGATGCGATTGCGGTCAAGGGTGAACTCACGCGTGGCCACATCGAGAATGTGCAGCGCGAGTTCCTCGTGCTCCCACCATTCGTCCTCTTCCAGCGGTTTCTGCGGGAACACCACCACGAAGGGCCAAGCCTCGGGATGTGCCTCGAGCGCAGGCCCGATTCCAACGCGCGTCGGCTTGATCGCATCGGTGCCGCACTCCCCCGCACCATGCAGAAACAGGATCGCGGGCCACGCACGGTTCGAATCGAAGCCCGGTGGCAGCCACACGGAATATCGATGGCTCGCGCCCTTCCACTTCACGGTGCGCTGGACAAAGTGGCCCGATGGGTCGGGTGAAGCCGTCAAGGCCATGGCGACTCCAGAGGAGGCGAGCATCACAAGTGCGCTGGCAATCACGATCCTTCGCATACGGGCAGCATAATCATGGTGACCTCCTGTTGCGAATGGCTGAAGCCGCTGCCCGAGGCATGCTGGAGTGCGCTAGCATGACGGTGGTCATTCTCACTCGGCTCCAAACCAAGGAGGTGAATCATGACCGAGAGTCGTCGCTTCCTGCGTCACACCTGCGCCACCCTCGCCTACCGCGCGGCCAAGGCCACGCGTGGAGCAAGTCCGGCATTCGGGGACTTCAAGGCCAGTCCCACTTCTCGGACCCCTTGCGAGATCCTCGCCCACATGGGCGATCTCATGGATTGGGCTCTAGGTATGGCGGCATTGGGGAAGTCACAATGGGCGGACGCTTCACAGCTGCCATGGGACGAGCAGGTGCAACGCTTCCACGACCGGCTGGCGGCGTTCGATGCACGGCTCGCTTCGGACGAGGAAATCCATTGGTCGAGCGAGTTGCTGTTCCAAGGCCCGGTGGCCGACGCATTGCAGCACGTCGGGCAACTCACCTATCTGCGGCGGCTCGCCGGCGAAGCGATGAGGGGTGAGAGCTACGCGCGCGCTGAGATCCTCGTGGGTCGTGTGGGTGCCGAGCAGACGACGCCGAAATCCGAGTTCGATTGATGCAGCCGGTGACGGCGAGTTTCCGCTATCACGGGATGCCCGCCACCCCAGCGCAGCTCGAGGTCCGACATTGGGATCCGAGCCAACGGTTCATGCGTGCTTTTCAAGGGCTCGGGATGTGTTGGCTAGCAGCAGTGCTCGCAGTTCTGCTGCCCGTCCTGCACTGGGTCTTGGTTCCCTCGCTCCTCATCGGCGGGCCGGTCTTCGCCTTCATGCGCTACCGCGAACGGATGACGGTGCTGGCTGCGCGCGGGCCGTGTCCAGCATGCGGCGTTGAGATGTCGTTCGCCCTCGGTCAGGCTTCACGCCGTCGCATGATGCTCCGCTGTGATCATTGTGGTCGCGGCATCACGCTCGAGGTCGCCCCACCCGGGGCTTGAGGCCGACGTGGTCGCGGTACTCCTGACCCAGCCCGTCCGCCTGAAAGCGAAAAACGCCACGAGCCCATGGACCCCATCGTTCGTGCCCCGGGAAGGCCCGCCGGTCGAAGCAATCCCCGGTCACGGCGCGGGTCTGGTAAATTGCGGCGCATGAAGACACTTCGGTTGTTCGTACTCGCGCTGACGCTTCTGGGCACTCCGGTCCACGCCGCCCCCGCTCCTGCCGCACCCAGCCATCAAGGCTCTTTGCCGTGGATCGTCGATGACTATCCGGCCGCTCTCGCCGCGGCGAAGAAGTCCGGACGGACGCTCGTGGTCGAAGCCTGGGCCCAGTGGTGCCACACCTGCCGATCCATGCGCGCGTTCGTCTACACGGACAGTTCGCTCGCGCGGCACGCGGACCAGTTCGTCTATCTCGATCTCGATACCGAGAAACCGAAGAACGCGATCTTCCGGCAGCGACACAAGGTTGAAGCTTACCCGACGTTGTTCTTCATCGATCCCGTGAAGGAGACGATCTCCCTGCGCTGGCTCGGCAGCCTCACCGTGCCGCAGCTGCATGCGCTGCTCGATGACGTGGCGAACGGAACCGGGACCCCACCGCAGCTGCTGCGGCAATTGGCAGCAGCGGACAGTCTTTTTGGCCTGGGGCGCAATGCGGACGCGGCGATCGCTTACCAGTCCGTGCTCTTGGCGGCGCCGGCCGACTGGCGCGGCTACCCGCGCACGGTCGAGTCCCTGCTTTACGCCTACTCCGTCACCAATCAGGCCGAGGCGGGCGCACGATTGGCGGAGCAGGCGTTGCCGCGTGTCGGCCGCTCGCCATCGGGTCTCAACGTGGCCGCGGTCGGACTCGACTGCGCGGTGAGCGCGCCGGATTCGTTACCAGAGCGCGCCGGCTGGATTGCTCACCTCGAAGCCGAGACCGAGGCTCGGGTGCGCGATCGCTCGTTCCAGACGGCGGCGGATGATCGCTCCGGCGCCTATATCACGCTCTTGACGGCACGCGACGCGGCGAAGGACACCGCCGGAACCCGCCGGGTCGCGAACGACTGGGTCACGTTTCTCGAGGGCGAGGCGTCGGCGGCGAAGACTGCGGACCAGCGTGCCGTATTCGACCCGCACCGTTTGTCCGCCTATCTCGAGTTGGGACAGCCCGAGCGCGCGATCGCCATGCTGCAGCAGTCGGAACGTGATTTCCCCAAGGATTACAACCCCCCGCAGCGGCTTGCCACGGCCTATAAGGCGATGAAACGCTGGGACGACGCACTGGCGGCTTCTGACCGAG
>Ga0163144_10015864_pt1 | contig 15481 bp, 8 predicted proteins | sample OliLak19BULKMAT1_FD_123175 | JGI IMG/M metagenome (GOLD analysis project Ga0163144, IMG submission 123175) | Freshwater microbial mat bacterial communities from Lake Vanda, McMurdo Dry Valleys, Antarctica - Oligotrophic Lake LV.19.BULKMAT1 | ecosystem: Environmental > Aquatic > Freshwater > Lake...
CAACACCAAGACCTTCCTGCAGCGGTTCAACTCGGCCCGCGGCGGCCGCCAACGCCTCCACGCTCTCATTTTCTCCAAAAACCCTGCGGTGCTGGACTTAGCAGTTTGAAAAGACGCGTCCTAAACATCAGGGACGCGCGGAGAATTCCACTTGGAGCCGGGACGCTTCTCAACAAGACTCCGGCCCATCTCATGCACGCATTCTTCTTCTCTTCACGACTTCTCGTGCCCGCGCTCGGGGCCGCCGCTTTTCTCTCCTCGCAGCCGCTGCGCGCCGCTGAATCGATCGAGGATCTCAAACCGCGCCCGGGGTTGAAGCCCTTTGAATACACCGAGGCTCCCGACCGCCTGCCCAACTACGTGCCCGGCGCGAAATGGGGCACCCTGGCCGAACCCATCCGCACCATGCAGAAGCTGCTCAGCCCGGAGGAATCCGCGACGCATCTCGTGCTGCGACCGGGCTTCGAGGCGAAGCTCTTCGCCGCCGAGCCGGACGTGGCCAAACCCATCTGCCTCGCGTGGGATGAACGCGGGCGCTTGTGGGTCGCGGAGACTTTCGATTATCCAAACGAATTGCAGAAGCCCGGCGAAGGCCGCGACCGCATCAAGATTTGCGAGGACACCGACGGCGATGGTCGCGCGGATAAATTCACCGTGTTCGCGGACAAGCTGAGCATTCCCACGAGCATCGTCTTCGCCAACGGCGGCATTATCGTTTCGCAGGCGCCCGACCTGCTCTTCCTCAAGGACGCCAACGGCGATGACAAGGCGGACGTGCGCCAGGTGCTCCTCACCGGCTGGGGTGTGAATGACACGCACGCCGGGCCGAGCAACCTGCGGCGCGGCCTCGACAACTGGATCTGGGGCACGGTCGGCTACTCGGGCTTCGATGGCACAGCGGGTGGAAAGCAGTTCAAGTTCGGGCAGGGCGTCTTTCGCTTCAAGCCCGACGGCTCGGTGCTGGAGTTCATCAAGTCGAGCAACAACAACACCTGGGGCCTTGGCCTGAGCGAGGAGGGAATTATCTTTGGCTCGACCGCGAATAACAACGCGAGCTGGTACATGCCCATTCCCAATCGCTGCTACGAAGCGGTTAATGGCTGGTCCGCGAGCCGCATGGACACCATCGCCGACAGCCAGCTTTTCCATCCGGTCACGGAAAAGGTCCGTCAGGTGGACTGGCACCAGAAATACACCGCCGGCGCGGGCCACGCGCTCTACACCGCGCGGAGCTTTCCGAAGCATTACTGGAACCGCATCGCCTTCGTCGCCGAGCCGACGGGGCATCTCATCGGGCAATTTGATCTTCAAGCCAGCGGGGCGGATTTCGCCGCGAAAAACCTGCACAGCTTCCTCGCCAGCGACGACGAATGGACCGCGCCCATCGCCGCCGAGGTCGGCCCCGACGGCGCGCTGTGGATGATCGATTGGTACAACTACATCGTGCAGCACAATCCGACGCCGCAGGGCTTCAAGACCGGCAAAGGCAACGCCTACGAAACTCCGCTGCGCGACAAGCGGCACGGGCGCATCTATCGCGTGACGCACACGGCCTCCAAGCCGGGCGTTGCTCCAGCCCGACTCGATCGAGCCACGACTCCGCAACTCGTCGCCGCGCTCAAGAACGACAACCAGCTTTGGCGGCTGCACGCGCAGCGATTGCTCGTCGAGCGCCGCGCGATGGAAGCCGTGCCGGCGTTGCTCGAGCTGATTCGCAATCCACAAATGGATGAACTCGGCCTCAACCCCGCGGCCATCCACGCGCTCTGGGTGTTGCAAGGTCTCTACAACAGTTTTGAAGTGGTCGGAGTCGAGCCGGTCGTGACCACGATCCTCGCGGCGATGAAGCATCCCTCGGCGGGAGTCCGCCGCGCCGCCGTCGGCGTGGCGCCGCGCGGTGCCCAGGCTCGCGACGCGCTGCTGGCGAATGGACTGCTCGCTGATCCCGATGCGCAGGTGAAGCTGGCCGCCTTGCTGGCGCTCTCGGAAATGCCCATGGACGAAGCCGCGGGACACGAGGTCTTCGCCTTCATCCAGCAGCCGGACAACGCCGCGGACCGCTGGCTTCGCGATGGGGCGACCTGCGCCGCGAGCCGTCATGACGCAGGTTTTCTCAAGGCTTCGCTCGGCGGCGGCGCGCTGGGGAAAGACGCCATCGAAGTGCTGCGCCGCGTCACGAGTCACTACGCCCATCGCGGCCCGGCGGATTCCGTAATCGGCACGATGGCGAAGCTCAAAGGAGCCTCCCCGACGGTGGTGGCGCCGTTCCTCGATGGTCTGCTGGCAGGCTGGCCGAAAGGCGCTGCGCCGAACTTCCCGGCCAAGGATCGCACCCTACTCACCGGCCTGATGAAAGCGCTGCCGGAGTCGAATCGCGATGGCTTGCTCTTGCTGGCGCGGGCCTGGGGGCAGGGTGAGCTGTTCGCCGATCAGTCGGTGGCCATCACCCGATCGTTGCATGCGCAGTTGCAGAATGGCTCGTTGCCCGACGAGCAGCGCGCCGCCGCAGCGCAACGCTTGATCCGTCTTGCGGATGAACCGGACACATTAAAGGCAGTGCTCCGACCAGTGAGCTTGCTGGCGTCGCCGGCGCTGACCTCGGGCCTGATCAACGCGCTGGGCGAAAGCCGCAATGCCGGGGCGGGACGCTCACTGCTGGCGCAATGGCCCCAGCTCACGCCCGTGGCCCGTCGCACGGCCATAGCCACGTTGCTCCGTCGCACCGAGTGGACCTCGGCGCTGCTCGATGCGGTGGAGAAGGGCGACCTCAAGCGCAACGACATCGCGCTGGAAAGCTGGCAGCAGTTGAGGGTGAATCCGAATCGCCCGCTCGCCCGGCGCGCGCAAGACCTCTCGACCGGCGGTGAAATGGTTTCCACGGATCGCCAGGAGATTCTGGGGAAGCTTCTGCCGGTCGCGAAGCAGAAGGGTGACAAGGCGCGGGGCCACGAGGTGTTCAAGGCATCCTGCGCGAACTGCCACGTGCTCGATGGCGAAGGCGCGAAGATTGGTCCCGAACTCACCGGCATTGGCGCGCGCGATCGCGGAGACATCCTCACGGAGATTCTCGATCCCAATCGCTCGGTGGAGGCGAATTATCGTCTCTGGACGGTGACCACGAAGGACGGCGAGACCTTCTCCGGCCGGCTTGAAGCGGAGACGCAGACCAGTGTGGAGATTCTCGACCTCACCAGCCGCAAGCACGCCGTTCAACGCAAAGACATCGCCAGTCTCGAAGCCTCGTCGCTGTCCATCATGCCGGTGGGATTCGAGGCATTGCCCGAGAAGGATCTCGCGGCGCTGCTGGAATTTCTCGCGGCATCAGACCACGGTCCGGCGGCGGCGAAGAAATAGAGGAACGCCCTCAGGCCAGCCCGAGGTTACGCATGATCTGCGTGACAGAGGGCGCCTTGTTCAGCGTGTAGAAGTGGATGCCGGGCACGCCGCCGCGGAGCAGGTCGGCGCATTGCTCACTTGCGTATTCGATGCCGAAGGCGGTCGCCGCCGCATCGTCGTCGCCAAATGATTCGAGCTTCGCCAAAAGTTTTGCAGGTATCCTCGCCCCGCAGAGCGCGGTGAAGCGCTTGATTTGCGCCGTGCCCATGATCGGGAGCACGCCCGCCACGATGGGGACGTTGACGCCGAGCTTGGCGAGGTAATCGCGGAACTCGAAGAAGTCGGTGTTGTCGAAAAAGAGCTGAGTCACCACGAAATCCGCGCCGTGCTCGATCTTGGCCTTGAGCCGCTGCCAGTCGACGTATTTGCCCTCCTCGCACGCGATGTGGCCCTCGGGGAAACCGGCGGTGCCGATGGAGAAGCCACCCAGCTCACGGAGGAAATCCACCAGTTGATAGGAATACTCGAATCCCCCTTCCACCGGCTTCCATTCACCCGTGCCGCCCGGCGGGTCGCCGCGCAGCGCGAGGATGTTCCGGATGCCGCGGGTGCGGGCCTGCTCGATGACTTCGCGCAATTGCTCCTTGGTCGCATTGACGCATGTGAGGTGCATCATGGTGGCCAGCTTGTGATCGTTCTGGATGCGCTCGACGATGGTGAGCGTCTTGTCCCGCGTGCTGCCGCCGGCACCATAGGTCACGGAGCAAAAGTCCGGTCTCAGCGGCAGGAGGGCCGGGATGGTTTTCTCAAAGAGGGATCGGTCGCCCTCGTCGGTCTTAGGCGGGAAGAATTCGAACGAGATGACCGGCCGGCTGTTGGGCCGCCGGGCTTTGTGGATGTCGCGAATGAACTGCACGGGGAGAAAGATCGGCAAATCCAGCCAAAGCTCAAGCGCACAATGGGTCCGGTGACTTCTCAAAAAAGCAGGGCGGGCGGCGCGCTTGAACACGCCGCCCGCCCGCCGCGGACGCCAGGGAGGCGAAGACGCCTACGGATGCTGATGGTTCCGGCCGTTTTGCGGCGTGGACTCGTAGGGGAACACTTTGCTGTAAACGGCGTCGTTGGCACTTACGCCGTCGATGCCGTCGGCCACACGAATGACGAGCGGGAGGGTGCGCAGATCGCTGATGAGCGCAGTGACCGCGATGTCCACCACGTCGTCGCCGAAGCGCCGTCCGTTGGGCCAGCCGCCGGGAATCATCCCGCCGTTGCCGAACGGATCCTGCACGGTACTCTGGAGCACGTCGCCGCCGAAGATTCCCAGGCGCGAGAAGCCTGCATCATCCGGCACGGTTGAATGCGCGGCGCCGCCGCCAGCCAGCCGGCAGGGTGGGGTGGAGAGATCGACTTTGATCAAATCGGGGATGAAGATGCCCGAGATGTCGGTGCGGTTGGTTTCAATCGCGGGACCGGAGCCGCCGAAGACGAGGAGATTGATCAATTTGGCCAACTCGGGCTTCTCCGCGTATTTGCGGAACAGCTTGGAATCGACCGTCGGGCTGCTGCGGCTATAGATGTCCTTGTCCGCGATGGCGACGAGGCCTTCGTTGAAGAGCGGGTTTCCCTGGCGGCCCACCTGCACGAAGCGGCCGCTGTTCGAATCGCGATTGCTGCGCAGCACGCTGATCTGTTTGCGGCTGGTCGTGGCATAGACGCCGACCACCTGTTGGGTGCCGCCCAGTTCGCTGATCGGAATGGACAACGACATGAGCAGGATGTTGAAACCACCCTGGCTGTCCTTGCCCGGATTGCGCAGCTTGAGAAGGTCGAAGATGGATTGGATGTCGGCGTAGAACCCGTCATCGCGCTGGCCCGCAAAGGAGACGTAACAACCGGGGAGATTGGTCACGGCTTGCGAGGTGTAGCGATCAAGCTCCGCAGCGGTGGCGACGCCCGGCCGGGCGGGATTTTCGCCGTTGTCGCCCTGATTGTAGAACGGCGTGGCAATGCCCTGGTTGTTGGGAGCGACGCGTCCGGTGCCCAGCAGGGTGGACTTGCGCTTCTTCTGGTCAAACTTAGTGACGGTGTAGGTCTGGCGCAGGTTTTGCGCGCTGTCATGGATATTGGTCACGACACCGAGGTAGGATTGAAGAATGGTGGCTTCGGTCAGATACTCAGTCTTGAACCGATATTGGAAGCTGTAGGTGGACCTGCCCGCGGCGAGATCGCTGCCTACGGCCACATGGATTTCGTAGAGGACGTTGTCATCGAAATTGTATATGTTGGGACCGACGCCCGGCTCCTGGTGCGGATAGACGCCGAGGGCGGTGACGAGAGATTTCACGCCGTTTTTCTCTTGCACGAAGGCATAGACGTCCGTGGTGTTGGCGGAGGGATCGAGGGTGATAAGCGGCGCATCCATGTGGCTGGAGGCGGCGACCGGGAGCGTGGCTATCGGGACGGTCATCATACCGGCAAGCAGTGCGGCCAGGCCGCGCTGCCAAGGGTTTAGTGTGTTTTTCATGTTGGTTTCTGTGCTGTTGATTGGTTGATACGTTGGTTCTTTAACAGTCGACATGAGGATTTACGCCGGAGGCCGGTGGATGGATGCAGGGAGTCAGAAAAAATCTGAGAGGGACGCAGGACGTGGTTTTGGCCCCTCGAAACAGGGGCACCGGAAGGAAGTCCGGCGGGACAGACGGCGCGTCAATCGACCGGCTGCTGGGCTTCATCGCCCTGGGTGTCGGGCGGCTCGGGCAGAAGCAGAGCGACGAAAATGGCGGGCAGGAACAGCAGACTGGCGAACAGAAGTGTGCGTTTGAAATCTCCACCGCTCGACAGCTTGCTCGAATAATAAACCCCTGCCGCCGAGACGATGCGCCCGATGTTGTAGCAAAACCCGGCGCCCGTCGTGCGCAGCAATGTCGGAAACAGCGGCGGCAGATACATGGTGAACAGGCCGAACACTCCGGAGAAGAAACCCACCAGCGGGAACCAGAACCACAGCAGAGACTCCCAACCCCGGGTCTGAATGAACGTGGCGCCCATGGCGATGAAAAACCCGGTGTACATGATCGAGATCGCCCGCCGATATCCGAGCCGCCGGGCCACGACCGCCGCGAAGAAATTCCCAAGAATGGAGGAGGCAATGAGCAAAAAGAACGCGGAGCTGACCACCTTTTGTTTTTCCGCCGCGATCCATTTCGCGGCCCCGGGCAGCGGGCTGAGTCCGGCAGCCACCTGTTGCGCGTAGGCCGCCTCCTTGACCAACTGCAAGTCGGGCAGGTTGCGCAGATGCTGGGCGTGCCAGAACATGAAGGCCCACCATGCGGTCAGGCCGCAGGCGCATACGATGATGGTCAGCAGCGTCGTGCGCCGCACCGCGCCACGAAAGAGATCTGCCACGCCAGGCTGCCGGTCGCGCGCCTGTTTTTTGGCCGCGTGCCATTCGGCCGTCTCCGGGACGTTGCGACGAATCCAGAAGACCAGCAGCGCCGGCAGGATGCCGACGAGGAACACCCACTTTGGCTGCAGGTCCGCCATGAGGTAAGTCGTGAGGCAGGCGAGCAACACGCCGATGTTCACGCCGGTTTGCAGCACGGCAGCGATCCACGGTCGCCAGCCTTTGGGCCAGGTCTCGGAAAGCAAGGATGAGCCCACCGCCCATTCGCCGCCGATGCCCAGCGCCGCCAGGAATCGGAAGATCAACAACTGCCACCAGTTTTGCGCGAAGAACGACAGCCCGGTGAACGTCGCGTAGGTGAGGATGGTCAGGCTCAACGACCGGCTGCGTCCGATGAGATCGCCGAGCCTGCCGAAGAATCCGCCACCCAGCGCCCAGCCGACGAGGAAGGCGGATTGAATGAGGCCGCTTTTCTCCCTCACCAGATCGTGCGCGGGGTTGGCGGCATCAATCAGCCCTGAGGAAAACAGGAGCGAGGCGACGAACGGCGCGGCCACCAAGCCGTAGAGATGCATGTCCAACCCGTCGAAGAGCCAGCCCAGCCACGCGGCGATGCCGGACTTCCACTGCTGCGGCGAGAGGTCGCGCAGACGGCGCGCTTCCGGCCGCGCGGCGGGGGGCGACGCGGCGGCGGATGTGGGCGCACCGGGGGGATTCACCGCGCCGTTCTAGCCGTTTGCCTCGCCAGCGGCCAGCGCTTTTTCCATGACGCCTCCGACAATCCTGCCGGTCGGATTCAGCATGGAGGCCTGGCCCGCCGCCGGGACAACCGCAAAGCAAAAGAGTGATTTCCGTCGGCGGCTGTTTTCCATACCCTCCGCCATCAATTCAGCAAAACCCAGTGCCTTGGTCATGTCAGAGGACAGAAGTCAGTTCTGTCCTCTGGCCTCTGGCCTCTGACCTCTGTCCTCTGTCCTCTGGCCTCTGGCCACTTCAAGGCCGTCTCATGGACCAACGGCGCCCTCCTCGGTTTGATCACGGCGGATGTGGAGATCCGCCCTCCCAGGTGTGGCTGGAGGTTGAAACCGCAGGGAACATGGTTGAACGCAGATAACCTTTTCCTGGGCGACCACTTCTCATACTATTTCCAGAAGCAGCCTGGCAACGGGACAAAGCATGAACGAAGCGCCAAGACCACGAGTCGAGATTTACACGGATGGCGGGTGCGAGCCGAATCCCGGCGCGGGCGGTTACACGGCGGTGTTGCTGCATCCCAGGAAGCGCGCGGAGGTCAGCGGCGGGTTTCGCCTGACCACGAACAACCGAATGGAGATTTTTGCCGCAATTGCGGGCCTGGAATTGTTGAAGCTGCCCTGCAAGGTCACGCTCTATAGCGATTCACAGTATCTCGTGAACGCCATCATGAAGGGGTGGGCGGTGCGCTGGAGAAGGAAGGATTGGTGGCGCACGAACACGGAGCGCGCCATCAACATCGACCTGTGGACGCGGCTGCTGCCGCTGTGCGAAAGACATCAGGTGGAATTCCGCTGGGTTAAGGGCCACGCGGGCAACAGGGAGAATGAGCGCTGCGACGAACTCTCCGGCGCCGCGCTGCGAGGGTCGAACCTTCCGGCAGACGTGGGCTACGAGAACAAACCGGAATCCGAGGGGCGGCGTCCGGGTCTCACGCAGGAGGGCGAGGTCTGCCGGAAGTGTTCCACACCGGTCATCAAGCAGTCGCCGCGCAAGAAACCCAAAGGCGATCATTACTACGAGTATTTTCTCCGGTGTCCGAATCCGGATTGTCAGACGAGCTACACGGTGGACGCAGCCAGACGCCTGGTCGAACAGCCGGCATCTTTGCTGTAACTGCTGTAACCGTACAGCGGCAGTTGGGAGTGGCCACGAAGAAACAAAGGCACCAAGCCGGGGGAGGGGCGGACGCTCCTCCATCCGCCATCACCTCACCCACACGGTGCAGGAACCAACAGCGTTCCTGGCCCCCCTGCTCCTGCTCTTCCCTTTGTGCCTTCGTGTCTTCGTGGCTCAACTGCTTTTCCAGGTTTAAGAACGGCATGGGTCGTGGGTCGCCAGCACCGGAGGCGTGACGTGGGCGGGTGTGACTTGTTCGCGGCGGCGGGGAGTGCGGTGGGCTGGTTTCTGAATTGGCGGAGACACGGGCAACTTTTTTGTTCCCATCGCGGGGGCGGGGTCTTATTTTCGCGCCCATTCATGGCTGCCATTCCTTTGGAAGATAGTTTCTCGGATATTCTCGGCAAAACCCAACGCGGGTTGAAGTTGTCGGACCACGAGTTGAGCTCTCGGTCCGGCGTCGCGGTGGGCGACTTGGTGAAGCTGCGCGGCGGAACGATCGTGGAACCGTCGTTGCGCAAGGTCGCGGCGGCGCTCGGTCTGGGCGCGGATGCGCTGGTGGCGCTGGCGAACAAAACCTACGCGCCGCTGCCGCGCGAGGTGCATGGGCTGGCTCAGTTCAACACGGTTTACGAGGACATGACGGTGAACGCCTATCTGGCATGGGACCGTTCGACTGGCGACGCGGTGGTGTTTGACACGGGCGCGACGGCGGAACCGGTGCTGGATTTCTGCAAGCGGCATGAGCTGAAGATTCGCCTGATTCTCCTGACGCACACGCACGTGGATCACATCGCTGATCTGGCGCGCTTGAAGGAGGCAACGGGCGCGCCGGCGTGGGTGGGCGCGGGGGAGAACTTCACGGAGGCGCAGGCGTTTGCGGAGGGGAAGACGTTCGAGGTGGGGTCGCTGAGCATCGAGACGCGGCAAACTTCGGGTCATGCGGCGGGCGGAATCACGTTCGTCGTGCGCGGGCTGGAGGTGCCGGTGGCGGTGGTGGGCGATGCGCTGTTTTGCGGCTCGATGGGCGGCGGGATGATTTCATTCGCCGAGGCGCTGGAGAATAATCGCAAGAAGCTGTTCCCGCTGCCGGATGAGACGGTGGTGGCGCCGGGGCATGGTCCGCTCACGACCATCGGCGAGGAGAAAGCGAACAATCCATTTTATCCGGAGTTTCAAACGAGCAATCAAACCTCAGCACAGAAAGACAAAGCTATGACACAACGTATTGGATTTGTGGGAGTCGGGCGCATGGGCGCGAACATGGCGCGGCGGCTCAAGGAAAGCGGCTTCCCGGTGACCGCGGTCTACGATGTGCGCGCGGAATCCGCCACGACGCTGGCGAAGGAAATCGGCGCGGAAGCTTGCGCGAACCTGGCGCGCGTGACGGCGCTGAGCGATGTGATCATCACGGTCGTGACGGATGACAAAGCGATGCTGAAGATTTTTGGCGCGGGCAAGAAGGGTGTGGATTCACTGCTGACGGGCGCGAAGGGAAAGCTGTTCATCAATTGCGCCACGCTCAGTCCGCAGGTGCATGTCGACGTCGAGAAGCTGGTGAAGAAAGCCGGCGCGCAATCGCTCGAAGCCTGCATGGCGTCGAGCATCACGCAGGCGCGGCAGGGCACGCTTTACCTCATGCTCGGGGGTTCGGAGAAGACCTACGAGAAGGCGAAGCCGGTGCTGGAAAAGCTCGCGGCATCGATGCGCTACGTCGGCAAGACGGGACAGGCGGCGGTCGTGAAGGCGCTGGTGAACATGGTGATGAACATCAACACGGCGGGACTGGCCGAAGGGCTCGGTCTCGGCGCGGCGCACAAGCTGGACCTGGCGATGTTGCGCGAAATCTTTTCGCAGACCGGGGCGAATTCCCGCGTGCTCCAGACGGACGGCGAGGACATGCAAAACCGTGACCACAGTTGTTTCTTCAGCGCCTCGCACGCCGCGAAGGATTCCGGCATCGCGCTGGCCCTGGCGAAAAAGCAGGGATTGAATGCGCCCCTCGCGGCGGCGGCGCTGGGCCAGTTCAACAAGATGGTCAAGCTGGGCCTCGGCGAACTGGACAAGTCCGGTGTCGCGGAACTGACGTTCAAGGGGCGCGGCAAGAAGAAGAAGTGAAGTAAGCGCGTTTTGGCCGAAGCAATTTCCCCGCGTCTGTCAGCTTCGATGGACGCGGGGATTTTCTTTGGCGGGGAGATTTCCGGGAATCAATGCGCGGCCCAGGCTCAACCGTTTTGCGGGCCTTTTGCCCGAACCGCGCTTCCGTCAGGCAGAATCACATCGCGCCATCCATGCTGCGGTGAGTTTTGCCCATATCCGTCTGGAACGACCGTACGCTTCTCGAAGCGGTAAGCAAGCGGGGAAAAGCACCGAAGAACCAACCTTCAACGTGCGCGGCTGAACAGCAGGCCGAACGTGTGTCCGAGCCACACGGCGACGAGGCAGGCGAGGACCGAACCAAAAACATTCAGGCCGGCCTGGAGCCATTGACGGTCATGGACCAGGCGCAGTGTTTGCAGGCTGAAGGCCGAGAAGGTGGTGTAGCCGCCGCAGATTCCCGCCATGAACACGTTGCGGGCGGTCTCCGGCCAGGTGAATCGCCCGTCGGCTGCGGTCAGAGTGAAGATCAGGCCAATGACGAAGGAGCCGGTGACATTGATGAAGATTGTCCCCCACGGAAAGGCCTCTCCGAACCAGCGGGCAAACACGCCGGAGATCCAGAAGCGCGCCACGCTGCCCAGGCCTCCGCCAAGCCCGACCAAAAAATAAATGCGCCAGGTTTCCATCGCGGCGCGAGACTATCTGGAATCAGGGTCGTGCCGCAATATTGCAAGCACCGGATGCCTGCGATCACGTCCGGGCCGGCGTTGTTTCCAACGCCGGCCCGCCGTCGTAAATCAGGGAAGAACCACCAACCGGTAGAACCGTTGCGGCACGGTGGGCGAATTGTCTTCGGCGACGCCTAGCGCAGCCGAGGCCGTGACCGGCTGGCCAAGGTCAGCCCAGGTGGCGGAGAGCTTGTCCTTGGCTTGCAACTGATAGACGCGGCCGGCTTCCGCGGCCCAATTCAATTGCGCGCGTCCGCCCCGCATGGTGAGTTGCAAGACCGTCCCGCGGCTCGCCGCCGGCACCAGCCCGGGCTGGGTCAGGAGCCCCAGCACCTGGGCCGAGGAAAGCGCCGTGCCGTAGATGCGCACGTCGTCGAGGCAGCCGGGGAACCAATAGCCCTGCGTCGTGTTGCCGCCGATCTGCAGCGGGTAGGTGGTGATGTTCGGAACCGCGGCCGTGGCGAGGGAACTCTCGAGCACGCCGTTGATGTAGAGCTTCATCGTCGCGCCATCGTAGGTTGCGGCGGCGTGATACCACTGGTTCGAGAGCCAGGAGGTGGTCGTCGAGGCGACGCGTGGAGCGCCGGTGTTGAGGATGAACTCCAGCTTACCGTCGTTGGCCGGGTAGTTCAGGATCAGCCAGTAGGAGGTGAACTTCTGCAACAGATCTTTGCGTCCGCTGGCGCCGTTCAGCAGTTGGGAGGGCTTGAACCACAGGCTTAGCGTGAACTTGTTCGAAAGATCGAGCGAGTTGCTGTCGGGCACATTGATGTGATCGTTGATGCCGTCGAAGCAGACCGCGCCTCCGAACCGGCCTGAAGTGACGCGCACGGCATCGTTGATCAACGCGCCGGTGTTCCGGCCCGCCTCATCAAGCGCGAGGATGCCGAATGTTTCATCCAGCTTCCACTGGCTGATGAGCATCGGATTCGCCGCGGTGGAATCCATGACCTTCAGCACAAAGGTGTCCGTGGTGCTCAGGACTCCATCCGTGACGGTCACCGCGATGACCGCAGTTCCGGACTGGTTGGGAGCGGGCGTGACCTTCACGGTGCGATTTGAGCCGCTACCGCCAAAGGTGATGTTCGCATTCGGCACGAGGGTTTGATTGGAGGAAACGCCGCTGATGACGAGGTTCGAGACGGCGCTGTCGGGATCCCCGATGGTGAACGGAAGATCTGCCGTGGCGTTATTCCTGGTGATTATCTGGTCCGCGAGGTCGGAGATGACCGGCGCGCGGTTGACCGGGGTGGACGGCACTCCGGCGAGCGCCGACACTTGCGGGGCCGTCAGCGCGCAGCCGTAGAACCGGATGTCGTCGAGGGCGCCGGGGAACCACAAACGTTGATCCGTGTTGCCGCCGAACTGCAGCGGGTAGCTGGTCTTGTTCGGCAGCGCCGTGGTCGCGGTGGAGCCTTCGAGCACGCCATTGACGTAGAGCTTGATCGTCGCGCCGTCGTAGGTCGCGGCGATGTGATACCACTGGTTCGTCTCCCACGTCGCCGTGGTCGACTGGACGAACGGCTTGCCGTCGTTCAGCACAAAGGAAATGCGGCCGTCATTGGCCGGGTAATTTATCAGCAGCCAGTAGGCGAGGTATTTCTTGAGCACGTCCTTCCGGCCGCTGCCGGGACCGAGGAGCCGCGACGGATTCATCCACACGCTCACGGTGAAGCTCGGGGTGAGGTCGAGGTTGTTCGCGTCGGCGACATTCACGTACTGGTTCGTGCCGTCGAAACGAAGCGCGCTGCCGAAGCGGCCCGGGACGCGCGCCGGGCCGTTGAAGAGCGTGCCGGGGTTGCTGTCCACCGAATCGGCGGCGGTGTTGCCGGAGGTCTCATCAAATTTCCAATGGCTGATCAAGCACGCCTCCAGCGGATCGACCACCGTGAGCAGGAAGGTTTCGCTGGCGCTGATGCCGTTGGTGTTGGCGACCGTGATCGTGACGAGCGCACTGCCGGTGCGGCCGGGCGCGGGCGTGAGGACAACCGTGCGGTTCGAGCCGCTCCCGCCAAAGACGATGTTCGCATCCGGCAACAGCAACTGGCTGGAGGAGGAGCCGATGACGACCAGGGCATTCGCCGGCGTGGCCGCGTCACCGATGGTGAATGCAATCGCCGCGGTCGGCGTGTTCGGCGGCGTGGTTTGATCCGGGATGGTTGAAATGAGCGGCCTGGAGGCTCCGCCTGCGGCCCCGGCGAGGCTCGCGATCTCAGGCGCAGGCAGCGCACAGCCGTAAAGGCGCACGTCGTCCAGGCAGCCCGGGAAGTAGGTGAGGTTCTCCGTATCGCCGCCGATCTGAACCGGAAAGTAATTGTTGAGCGGCGTATCGGAGGTCGCGATGGAGCCCTCGAGCACCCCGTTGACGTAGAGGTTCATGTTGGTGCCGTCCAGCGTGGCGGCGGCGTGATACCACTCGTTGGAATTCCATGAGTTACGCTGCGAACGGACGGACGGCCCGGTGTAATTCAAGGCGAAGACCAGCTTGCCATCCTCGCCCAGCTTGTTGATCGAAAGCCAGTAGGAGGCGTACTTCTGGAAGAGGTCATGGCGCCCGCTGGATTCGTCGAGGCGCTGCGAGGGCTTGAACCAGAGGCTGATGGTAAAGCGGTTGGTCAACGCGAGTGAACGGCTGTCGGGCACGTTCACGTAATCCTTCACGTAACCGGCCTCGCCCTTGAAGCGCAGCGCGCCGCCGAACAGGCCGGCGGTACGGGTGGGACCGTTCACCAGCGTGCCCGGGTTGCCATTGGCGGAATCAACCGCCGTGTTGCCCGAGGTTTCGTCGAACTTCCAATGGCTGATCAGGCAGGCGTCGAAGGGATCGATTACCGCCAGCACCGCGCAGTTGGTCGCGCGCCCGCAGGCATTGGTCGCCTCGACACAATAATTCCCCTCCGAGGCCAGCGTCACCACAGGCAGCGTCAAGAAACTGTTCGTCTGGCCCGGAAGCGGCGTGCCGTTGCGGCTCCACTGGTAAGCGAACGGAGCCGTGCCAGAGGGAACGGCCTGGAACCTGGCGGCCTCGCCCACCGCGCGGACCTGGTTGGTAAGTGTCGCCAGGGTCACGGGCTGGCAGGTGGAGATGGCAAACTGCTGTAGCGGCGCAAAACGCCCGCCCGCAAACGCGCTGTCAATGGCCTGCACGCTCCAGTAGAGCGTCCCGGTGGGAAGTTGATTGAGCTTCCATGAGAGATTCCCGTTCTGCTCACCCAATCGCACCACGCGCCGGAACCCGCCCGGCACCGCGGCAAGCGGCGAGTTCACATCGACCAGCGCCGGACTGGTGGTGACGACTAGATTGTAACTCAGCCCGGGCGTTGGCGTGTGATCATCCTTCGCCGCCGCCCAACTGAACGTGGCCATGTCTCCGTTCACCGCCACTTGCAGATTGCCCGGCGCGCTCGGCGGAAGATTCGTCGCCGCGCAGTCATTCGCGTAGATGCGAGTCACGATGTTCGACGCGTAATCATCCCCGCCGAGCAACAGGTCGAGGCGGGTGTCGCCGTTAAAATCTCCGACGGCCAGCGTGCCCAGCGCCGCGCCGGGCAAGACCACGCCGGTGTCGGTGAAGCCCAAACCAGCGTTGTTACGATAGATGCGGCTGATCGTCGTGAAGGTCACGTCCTCGCCTGCCAGTGCCAGATCGACATACCCGTCGTTGTCGAAGTCGCCCCACACCGCAGCGCTGAAGCCGACACCCGGCAAGCCCGCCACTGCGCCGACGAACACGCCACCGCCGGCGTTGCGCAGCACCAAACTTTGCGGATCGCCCGAGAAGTCGAAGCCCGTAACCACGATGTCGAGCAGTCCGTCGTTGTTGTAGTCGCCGAAGGCCGCGGCGCCACTGAACACCCCGGGATAAGCGACGCCGGAATTGACGAAGGCCCCACCGTCATTGCGGTAAAGGCGGGTAATGGGTTCAAACGCGCTGTCGAGGCCGGTGAGCAAGAGGTCCAGATCGCCGTCGTTGTCGTAGTCGCCCCACGCCGCCGCGCCATCCGTCACCCCCGTGAGGCTGGTGGACACTTCCACCAAGCCC
>Ga0163144_10015865_pt1 | contig 15481 bp, 17 predicted proteins | sample OliLak19BULKMAT1_FD_123175 | JGI IMG/M metagenome (GOLD analysis project Ga0163144, IMG submission 123175) | Freshwater microbial mat bacterial communities from Lake Vanda, McMurdo Dry Valleys, Antarctica - Oligotrophic Lake LV.19.BULKMAT1 | ecosystem: Environmental > Aquatic > Freshwater >...
CGGTCGGGGCCATCAACTATCAAACTGGAAAACTGGCGTTCTTGGTCACTCATCGGGCGGGGATGATTCAGGAGTCTGAGGTTTTTTGCAACCCGCTTCATTGTTTGGTCAAAAAGGGCGAGCAGCCGGGTATTTTCCGTCCGTTGAGAAAAATCGTCTTTACAAAACCCGCTCAACCCCTAATTTCCGCGCCCCGTCACCTCGCTGGCGGGACATAATTCCAACCGATTTCCAGCCATGAGAGTACTTTCATCCTTAGCTTCCGCCAAACGCCGCCACGCCGATTGCCAAGTCGTGAGCCGCAAAGGCACCAACTACGTCATATGCAAGACCAACCCCAAGTTCAAGGCCCGCCAGGGTGCGACGAAGGGAACCCGTCTTTCAAAGAAGGGCGTGAAATAGTTTTACTGCTCCTGTTTTCATAGGTTTACAAGGTTAGGGGTGGCGATCCGCGAGGGTCGCCTCCCTTTTTTGTGTCCATGGGATTCGGAAAAATCTCACACGAAGCGGCAAAGACACGAACGTGCCATTGTGCCTTCGTGTGAAACCGCATTCATCCCATTTCCTCAGGGTTTCGGGGTTGGAAATCAGGGTTTACCTGAATCCCGGCAGCCCCTGCCTGATTCGCTCGGAAAAGCCCTCCTTGCCGGGGAATTCCTTTGCGATCGGGTTGATGTAGGTGCGCTCCCGGAGATCCTCGAAACGAAGCCCTTCCGTTTCGAGGAGATCCCTTTCGTAGAGCAGTTCATCGAGCTTTCCATTCATGATGACCCGCCAGTCCATGGGGAAGCGGTCCATTATCTGGGCGCGGACGGCGGTGGTGCAGTTCGAGGTGATGGCGTTATAGAAGCGCGGTTTTTTCCGGAGGGAGTTCATGGTTTTGATGAACTCCAGAAAGCGTTCGCGCGCTTTTTCCGGGGTGGCGACCGTGCGGTAGAGGTGGACATCCTCGTTATCGCGGTAATTTGTCCGCACTCGCACGGCATCGGACTCGTCGCAGGGAATGTAGGTGAGTTCGTATTGCCGGTAGAGCGCGCGGATGAGGGAATAGCTTTCGCCCTTTTCCAGCCGCGCCTCGATGGTGAACGCGAGGTGCCCCTGCGGGCCGAAGTCGAAGCTGAAGATCGGGTGCCCGGCCCATTCGGAGGCCCAATGTGCCATGAAAATGTCCATGGCGCGGAGGTTGCGGAGATCGAAGCTGCGGTCCGACCAATGGCTGACGGGCGATCCGTCAGGGGCGTAGTCGAAGGATCGGAAATGGTGTATTGTCACGGTTTCGCCGGAAACCTCCGCGTAGGGCGTTTTGGCGCAGGCGGGCACCCAATCACGGTCATTGCTCGGACGGATGAATGAGCGGCAAAGCAGGGGAATAAGGAACAGCGCGGCCAAGGAAATTCCTCGTTTCCTGCAATCACCGATGAGAAAAGGGATGGCTGGAAGAGCGGCCAACCAGAGGATGGCGAGTGTGCCGTTGAGAAAACCGCCGCCGGGATAAGGCAGGCTGAACCAGATCAGGCCGAAGATCCAGACGGCCAGCGCGTATTTCACGATGGCGGCGAGGATCAGAACGGCACGTCTCAGGAAACAGGATGAGCCGCGAACCTTCATTCTCCAGGCGGTGCTCCCGCAAGAAGGGCGTCCACGGTCAGCTCCGCGAAAGAGCCGGGAAGGCCGGTGTATTGGATTGTCCCCTTTTCATCGAGCACGAGGATAGCGGGGCGGGATGTCATCCTGTATTCCCCCGCCAGCTTGTCGGTGGGATCGATGATGTTGTTCCACTTGATCGATCCATCGGCCTGTAGGGTGCGGATGCGGTCCAATGACTCCGGTGTGACGCCGACGATGGCGACCGGCTTGCCATCGTATTTCACGGCAAGCTGGTTGGTCAGTCCGATGATCTTGTCGGTTTCGGGCGATTTTGCATCCCAGAAAAGCAGGATCACGATCTTGCCTTTCATGTCGGATAACCGGATCACGCGCCCCGCGACATCAGTGCCGCTCAGATCCGGGGCGATCCGTCCTTTGGAAAGGTAGCGAATGACATGTAACTCATCGGTGACGATGTCGGCGACGCTGGTTCCTGCGATTTTCTGGTCCGAGGCCTGGATGATCGCCTTGCGCAGGTAGGTAAGGCGCTTTCTCATCACCTCGGGGGCGTCGCCCAGTTTTTTGAGCAGCATGGATGCACCGAGCGCGGCGATCCCCTGTGTTGGCTCATCGGGATTTTCGGTGATCACCTTTTCCAGCAGGGGAAGGCTCTTCGGATCGCCGCTTTCGGCGAGGGCGATGCAAAACGGGGCGATGCCCGGTTTTTTCAGATGGTTTTCCGTGAAGGCGGCCAGGATGCGCCCGCGCTCGGCGGTGAAGGCCGTGCTGGTGACATTTGCGGCGCTCGCCACGGTGAGGTTGCGGGTGAGATCCAGGAACCATGCGGAGTAGGCGATGGTCCAGTCCTCTTTGAGCGAAGGGGCGATATCGGTCCAGATGGCCTTTGCAGTCGTTGCCGGATCGGGGCGGCTTGCCAGCAACGCCTGCTTCTCCTCAGGCGTGGCGGCGATCTTGTATTTGAGCGCCCATGTCTCGGCGGAAAGCTCGTAGCCGCGCCGGATCCGCTCCGCCTCCTGTGGGGTGGCGTGGGCGTTGGCTGCGAGGAATAGCGCGGAAATGACGAGGTGTTTCAGCATCTGGGAAAGGTTCGCGGCCTGGCGGTTTCCGGCAGGCGCTTGGGCGAAGTATTGCCCCTGTTGCGGATTCTTCAACACCTCATGCGTGTTTCCGGATTCGACGATGGGATTGCAATTTTTTTCTTTGATCCCTATGGTGGTGGCATGAATCCAAAGGGAATCCTGATTGTTGCGGTGATGGTTTTGTTCGGTGGAACTCGTATCATGTCTGAGATCGAGGTGGGTAAGGCGGTTGAACTTACCATTTCAAGGGCTACGGTTATGGACATAGCAAACATCGAGGCGGGCAGGTCGATTCAGATCACCATTGGAGGGGTTCCGGCTGAGGAGAAAGCGAAGATCGATGCGACCTATCCGGTGAGCAAGGAGGGGATGGTGAACCTGCCTTTCATCGGCAAAATGAAGGCGGCAGGTAAAACCGCAGAGGAATTGAAGGCTGCCATTGAGAAGGCTTACGTGGATGGGGGGATTTATGAGGCTCCAGAGATCCAGATCCTGTCCAGTCCTGGCTGCGGTGGCCCGCTTGTAGCCCAAGTTCATATCGGAGGTCAGGTTCTGAAAACGGGGCCGATTGATTTCGCAGACGGGATGACACTGGGGGATGCGATCAAGGCGGCAGGTGGCGCGACCGAGTTCGGAAGCTTAAAGCGGGTGAAACTTTATCGGGATGGCCTAATGACGAGCTACGATCTCACCAAGAAGGGGAGCATGGCGATTCCGCTCGAAAAGAACGATACGCTCGAGGTCTCCGCGAAGAATTTTGGCTGCCGCTAGCCGGGATCACTCAGCCGCGATTTCCGCAGGTGCCTTTGCGGGCTCCGGGAGCATGGCCATGGCTTCCTCGATGCGGGGATTGATCTTGTGCTCGACGGTCTCGACGGCGACGCGGATTGCGTTGCGGACGGCAAGGCCGGAGGATGAGCCGTGGGCGATGATGACCACGCCGTTGACCCCGAGGAGAGGGCTGCCGCCGTAGGTTTCATAGCTGCTCTTGGCTTTCAGTGCCTTGAATGCGCCCTGGGCGAGGACGGCTCCGGCCATTCGGAGCGGGGTTTCCTTGATCTCCGTCTTGAGCCACTTGGAAACGGCTTTCGCGGTGGCCTCGACGCTTTTCAGGACGATGTTGCCGACGAAGCCATCGCAAAGGACGATATCGAGCTTCGTCTCGAAAAGGTCGTGACCCTCGACGTTGCCGACGAAGTTGATTCCCGGTGTGGCTCTGAGGAGTTTGAAAGTTTCCTTGGTGAAAGTGGTGCCCTTTTCTTCCTCCTCACCATTCGACATCAGGCCGACCCGGGGTTCCTTCACGCCGAGGACGTACCTTGCGTAGGCGGTGCCCATGATCGCGTAGGCGACGAGGTGCTCGGGCTTGGATTCCGGGTTTGCGCCCGCGTCGAGGATGTTGCAGATGCCGTGTTCGTTGGGCAATGGTGAAGCGATGCCGGCGCGGTCCACGCCCTTGAGGCAGCGGAGCTTGAGGGTGGCGGCGGCGACCGCGGCTCCGGTGTTGCCGGCGGAGACGAAGGCGTCGGCTTTCCCGTCCTTGACGAGATCCATGGCGATGCTGATGGAGGAAAGTTTCTTGCGGCGGACCGATTTGGCACCCGGCTCGGCCATGCCGATGACTTCCGGGGCGTGGACGATGCTGACGCGCGGGCTGTTGAGGTTCAGGCCGTGCTTGGCGGCTTCCTTGCGGAGTATGCTTTCCTCGCCCACGAGGAAAAGGTGGCTGAGCTTGGGATTGTTCGCGAGAGCCTCCATGGCTCCGACGATGTTGATCTGTGGGGCGTTGTCGCCGCCCATGGCATCAAGTGCTACCTTCATGGAAATACGGATGGGTTATTCTGTATCAGAAGCGGTTTCCCGTACGAAGAAAAAACCCACGCCGGTAGGCCAGCGGGGGTACTTGCGGGATTCCCTCGGGGGAAGCCGGATCAGAACGCCTCCACTTCGAGAACCTTGCGTCCGCGATAGGTGCCGCAGGAAGGGCACGCGATGTGCGAAGGCTTGGTGGCTCCGCAATCGGAACAGGCGCTGAAGACAGGTGCCTTCCAGCGGTTTGCGCCGCGGCGCATTTTCTGGCGGCTCTTGGATTGACGGCGTTTTGGTACGGCCATGGTCGTGTGTAGTTAAGTTTGATCGTTGAGACCCGTGAGGTCGTTGAGGGCTGACCATCGGTCGTCGCCTTCGCTGCGGGGGGCGATGGATAGTTCATCCTCCCCGGGTTTGTCCACTGCTAAATAACGGGAATCTATCTCGCAGGGTTCCGGGACGTCTCCCTCGTCACAGCGGGGATCGGCGGGGAACTCGATCAGGATCTCCTCGCGCAGTGCCGCGCCGAGGTCAACCTGGCCGGAATTTCCGATTTCCACGGAAACGGCGGCCCTGGGCAGGCGTATTGTTTGCCGAAATGGCTTGAGGGTTACGACGCAGGTGAATTCGAAGATGGCGGAGACGCTGCCGGTGGCCAGCAGCTCGGATTCGAACCTCTGCACCCAGAGATCATACTCCATCGGCCCGACGGAGACCGCATCTCCCTCCGGGAGGTCGAAGAGTGCGCCGTCGAGCTCGCCGGAGAAGGCCTTGCCTTCCTCGGGGAGGGTGGGGAGATCGATGAAGAGGGAGGTTTCCATGGGGGGATTCTAAATTTTTAAATCCCAAAATTCAAACACCAAGAAGAGTGCTTTGAATTCCTTAAAATGATGGATAGGCCGAGTGGAGCTTGATGCAGGCCTCGTTGCGGCGAACCGCCTTCTGGTAGGAACCTGATTCGCGCTTTTCCGGGCTTCATACAAGTTGGCCGGGAACCCGATTCCTTGCCCCAAATGGGGCTGCCGCATGCTAGCCCAGGGCGAAACCCTGGGAACCGCACCCGTGCATTTTCCAAGGGCAAGGTGAGCGGCAGTATCATCCCAGATCTCCCGCCGCAGCCCGAAAACGGCGTCGCTGGTTTCCGGCGTCGGCGGTGGCGGATGGGTGTCCCGGCGTTACCCTCGCCGGTTCATTCCCTTTGGCGAAACAACCCAGGGCTTCGCCGCTGGGCTATTATGCGTCCGCCCCTACAGGACTCAAGACCGGGCACCGGGGAAAGACGGACCGTGCGTCAGCTTCCGGCTGATTCCCAGAAGGGTGACGACGAGGCCATTGCGCAAACCAGCAAGCAGACATCCATCATTTTAAGAGATCCGAAGCAAGAGGGAAGGATGTTCGTTTCCCGGCTGGGGAGATCAAATCTTCCAGACAAAGGCAGGGAATGGGAGAGGGGCAACGAGCCGTCACCGGCAAGCCAACCGGTATCATAGCTGAACCACAGCGCGATCTCCTTCCTGCGCCCCCTTATCCGCCGCCCCAATTCTTCGCTGTGCATCATGGTTATTGATTTATTACCGCTCGGGAATAATGGGAGCAGGATAATCCGATCGTAAGCAATTTATTACCGTTCGGGAATAAATCTCCGGTAGGGCTTCCTATGCAGTGTTCTTTTACCGTTCGGTAATGGCAAAATCGATTTCCCGTTTGATCCTTTGCCCTCTCACTCACCGGAAGCAAGGCGGATGCCGCCCTACAAGAGCGCCTTCACCACGTTTGGAACGGGGAAGCGCCGGTTCTCCGGTTTCAGATAGTCTGCGAGGAGGACATTAAGCCACTCGCGGGAGGTTTCGATGTCGCCGATTGTGATGAAGGTTTCGCCGGATTCCGCGATGAGTTCGTAGCTCTTGACGTCGATGGCCAGGGTCGCGGCTTCACCCTTGAGGTCAAGTTCGACGCGGATGCTCCTGGCGTTGGAGTCGATTTGGATCGTGGTCATATGTCCGTAGCGTTTTTGTGTCTGGTTGAACCACAGCCTTACCGCCGCTGCGAGGGCATGGTCTCTGGCCGGGGTGAGGAATGAGAAAAGCGACATGGCGCAGTGCGATCACAGGGCATAAGGTTCACTCCGCCCTGGAAAGGCGGTTGATGCCGCGCTTTAGGAGTTCGCTGTCCACTGCGGTGGAGATGTTTTCATCGAGATAGACGGTGAAATTCTCCTCCAGGAACTCGATGGAATGGATGTTGTCCGCGCTCGGTTTTCCGAAGGCTTCGGTGAGGGTTTTCATGCTGTCGATTTCCACGCCGTTGACCTTTTTCACGATCAGGTTGCGCAGGCTTTCGTAGCCGACGGTGGCCGGGGTGGGGATGGAGCCGCTGAGGAAAATGATACGCTTGGCCTTGTCCTCGTATTTCTCCGGGTTTTCGTAGGCATCAAGGAGATTGAGCGGGGCGCGGGAAGACCAGTCCTTGCCGAAGGCCTCCAGCACCGGGCGGCTCAGTTCCTGGAAAATGAAGCCGCCTTTCACGAGGAAATTCGGTGCGCGGTCGAAGCGATAGTCGGGCACGAGGTGATCTTCCGGTTCCTCGCGCGTGAGGGTGGGGGTGATCTCCATCAGCTTTCCGTCGCGTTGGATGCCGAGTTTGATTTCATCGCCAGTCGCACTTTCGCCCCGGACCATATGTCCCCAGAAGACCGAGCCGTAGTGCGGGTGCTGGTAGTAGCCGCGCCTGTCGATGGGGAATCCGGCCGCACTGAGCAGGACGTCGCCTTTCTTGATCCCTGCGAGATCGGCGGCTCCGCCAACGCGGACGGTGCTGATGTAGAGTCCGCCCTGATCCGGGGTGAGCTTGAGGAATTTCCGGAACGAGGGATCCTCCGTCCGGGAGACCGAGACTCCCAGCGAAGGGAAGCCCGCGTAGGTGCCGTCCTTCGCGTTGGCTAGGAAATGCGAGATCACATCCACGGAGAGGACGTCCGAGATCTGGTCGTCCGAATCATAGCTGAGCAGGATGCCCGCCAGAGCGCCATCTTTCATCACGGGCAGCGAGAAACTGCTGGCCGCGCCCTGCATCGATGCTTTCACAAGGTAAGTGAGGAAGCTCTGGTTCGGCAGGAAACTAGCCACCAAATCGACGGACTGCAGCGTTCCTGAGGTGAGCAGGGAAGTGCCGTTGTCCTCCGCCTGGAATATCTGCACCGCATCTCCGATCGCAGGCGGCTCGGCAAGCGCAAGCGGGTTGGTGCCTTGGAAAAACGCATCCCGTTCCGCCTCGGATTTCACCGTGAGCAGGGCCAGGTTCGCCTCGTAGTCCACGGCGATGATTTCCGCCTGGGCGGTCTTCGAGCCATCGGGCGTTTCGAGTTCGAGGTAGGTCGCGTCGGCGACCATTTCCCCGGTGGTCAGCACCAGCCCCGGCCCTACGATGGCAGCTAATGAGCGGAGGTTTTGAGGCGGGGTCTTTTCCCATGGCTGGCCAGGGTTCCATGACTGGCTGGTTGAGTTGATCCGCATCACGGATTTCGCCAGCGGGGCGGTTTCGCCCGACGTTTTTGCGGAGAAGGTCTCTTCGGGAACGACGGTTTCATCCGCAGATTCGGCGACGTTAGCCTGCTTGCACGATGCCAGGGCGATGCTGAGGGCGATGGGGAAAAACAGTGGTTTCATATTTGGGAAATCATTTCAGGCCGAGGACATCCTGCATGTCGTAGAGGCCGGGTGGCTTGCCTTCCAGCCAGAGAGCGGCGCGGACGGCTCCGCTTGCGAAAGTCATTCGCGAGGAGGCCTTGTGGGTCAGCTCCACGCGCTCGCCATCGGCCGCGAACATGACCGTGTGGTCGCCGACGACATCGCCGCCGCGCAGCGTGTGCATCCCGATCTCGCGCTCCTTGCGCGGGCCGATGTTGCCGAAGCGGCCGTGGGCGATATCGTCCTTGTAGGAGGTGGCGGTTTCCTCGTTGAGGATTTCCAGGAGCCGCCGCGCCGTGCCGGAAGGGGCGTCGATCTTGTGGCGGTGGTGCATTTCCGTGACCTCAATGTCGAAAGTGTCCTGCTTCAGGATGCGCACCGCTTGTTGGGTCAGCCAGAAAAGCGTGTTCACACCGACCGAGAAATTCGGGGCGTGGACGATGGGGATTTCCACAGATGCGGCGCGGATCGTCTCAAGTTCCGCATCCGTGTGGCCGGTGGTGCCCATGACGAGTGCGACCTTGTTGCGCGCCGCCGCCTCCACGAGACTGATGGAGAACGAGTGGACGGTGAAGTCGATGATGCACTTTGCCGCCTTAACGGCCGCTTCGAGATCCTCGCCCGCATCGTGGGTTGCGGCGATTTCGGTTTCCGGGTTCGCCTCGATGGCTTCGGCGACAGCCAGGCCCATGCGGCCGGACTTTCCTGTGATGAGAATGGGAAGCATGCGCGCGGATGTTGGGGCCGCATTGCGGAAATGGAAATGGGAATTTTCCGGGGAACGGGCAACGGGATATCTTCCATCCACCGCTGTATTCCAAGAAGCTCTTTAAGCCGCCGTATTCCAACCTTGCCGCAAGAACCCACCCTATTACCCTCGTATTCGTGAAACGCCTGCTCCTTTCTCTCCTTTTCGCAGCCCCCGCCTTCGCGGATAAACCGAACATCCTCTTCATCTGTGTCGATGACCTCCGTCCGGAACTGAAATCGTTCGGCGCGGAATATATTCATTCACCCTCGATGGACTCCCTGGTGGAAAGCGGCCGCGCCTTCAAACGCCACTACGTCCAGGCACCCACCTGCGGAGCCTCCCGCTACGCCCTGCTCACGGGGAAGTACGCGACCAATGGCGCACAACGAAACAACGGCGCACTGGAAAGCACTGCTAAGGATGCTGAGAAGCAGCCGTTTTCCATGCCGAGGCAGTTCCGCGAGAACGGCTACCGCACCATCTCCATCGGCAAGGTTTCCCACTACCCCGGTGGGCTGGGCGGAAAGGATTGGAACGATCCCACAAAACCTGAGATGCCCGGGGCATGGGATCTCAGCATGATGCCCGCCGATCCGTGGAAGACCCCTGAGAAAGCCATGCACGGCTATGCCGGCGGCGACCCCCGCAAGAGGGGTGTCTCCCCGCCCAACGAGCACAAGGAAGGCGATGACATGACCTACACCGACGGTTGGATCACCCGCGAGGCGCTCAAGCAGATGGACGGCCTCGCCGAAACAGGCAAACCGTTTTTCCTCGCCGTCGGCATCATGAAGCCGCACCTGCCCTTCGCCTGCCCGAAATCCTACCTCGATATCTACAAGGACGTGAAGCTCGCCCCCATCCCGCACCCGCAGAAGCCCGAAGGCCTTTCCACCTGGCATGTCAGCGGCGAGTTCCTGCAGTATGCAGGCGGCGGCCGCGATCCACGGGAAGACCCCGCCTACGCCGATGAGCTCCGCCTCTCCTACGCCGCCTGCGTTTCATACGCCGATAACCAGGTCGCGCAGCTTCTCGCGAATTTGGAAAAGCTCGGCCTCAGGGAAAACACCATCGTCGTCCTCTGGGGCGACCACGGCTGGCACCTCGGCGAACACGATGTCTGGGGCAAGCACACGCTCTTCGAGGAAGCCCTCCTTTCACCCCTCGTCATCCGTGCCCCTGGCATGAAAAAGCCCGGCGAGAAAACGGACGCCATCGTCGAAACCGTCGATATCTACCCAACCCTCTGCGAACTCTCGGGAGTCCCCAAGCCCGACGGGCTATCCGGAAAATCCCTCACCAGCCACCTCAAAGATCCTTCTACGGAAGGAACCACCGCTGTTTCCTACTGGCAGGGCAACGAAACCATCCGCACCCCGCAATACCGCCTCATCCGCCACAACACCAAGGGCGATGGCACCGCCTACGAACTCTACGACCATACCGGCACCGACGGCGAAAACACAAACCTCGCCGCCGGGAAACCAGACATTGTAAAGGAACTCAGCGCCCTGATCGATGCGAAGATGGCTCAAGCGGAGCGCTGACTTCAGTTGGCGTTTCTCCGTAGTCACTCGCCGGCTGAAGCCAGCGCTCCTCTCACCGCTTCTGGCACACCCCGCACCAATACGTCGCCCGCTGCCCGAGCACGCAGTGGAAAATTTTTTCGCCGCACACCCGGCACGGCTCGCCCTTCCGGTCATAGACAAACAGCCGCTGCTTGAAGTATCCCGGCTGCCCGTCGGAATTCAGGAAATCCCGCAGCGTCGTCCCTCCCTGAGTGATCGATTCCGCAAGCACTTCCTTGATCGCCGCAACGAGCTTTTCAGCCTTCGGTTTCGTCAGCTTGTCCGCAGGCAGCTTCGGATGGATCCCCGCCCGGAAAAGGCTCTCGGAGGCATAGATGTTCCCCACGCCCACCACCGTCTTCGCATCCATCACCGCCACCTTGATCGGGACCGTCTTGTTCCGCAGCGCCGCGTGCAGATGCTTCCCGGTGAAATCCGCCTCCAAAGGCTCCGGCCCGAGGCTGGCCAGCAGTGGGTGTGTCTGAAGTTCAGATGCCGCCACCCGCATCACCAGCCCGAATCGGCGAGGATCGTGGTAGCGGAGCTGCAGCCCGTTCGTCAGCGTGATGCCTATGTGGTCGTGCTTCTTCCAATCCTCAGCCGGCGGCACCACCCGCAGGCTCCCGGACATCCCGAGATGCACCAGCACCGTCTCTCCCGTTTCCGTCCCCAGCAGCAGATATTTGGATCTCCGTTTCACGGAAACAAACACCGCGCCCTCCAGCTCCGGCAGATTTTCCGAAACCGGCCACCGCAGGTCATAGCGCCGGATGATTACCTCCGAGATCCCCGCCCCCACCACATGCGGGGCTATCCCCCGCCGCGTCGTCTCAACTTCTGGCAGCTCCGGCATGGGCAGAAAGCTAAATTGGAAACTTCAAACCTCAAGCGGAGGGATTTCTGGAACGAAGGTTACGGTTTGATGTGATCGGCGAGATGGTTGCGCAGCCGGGAAATGCGATCAAACGGAAGCGATCCGAGAGTGCCGATCACCGCGCTTCCGGGGATTGTCGTGACCATTCCAAGCCTCACCGCGGATGAAACTTTAAGTCCGCTGGTTCCGAAGTCCGCATCGTTTGTGGATATGACCTCGTCGAATCCTTTGACCTCCTGCCGGAGTTTCGAACTAATTCCGCAGATCAGGAGATCGTTGTAGGGAGGCATCTTGGTAAGAACCAGTCCCGGGCGGTTTTTACCCGTCCGTCGGATTGCTGGAGCCTTGCGAGGATGAGGATACCCGGGTTCATTTCAAATCGGCCTCGGTGTATTCCACTTCGTCGTCACCGTAGGAATCGGCGAATGCGGCGCTCGCGAAAGCGAGGTAGTCGATTCGTTTAGCGTCGCCATCTTTAAGGATCGTCACCAGCAGACGGGTATTGGGGCGGAGGGTCACCTTCTCGTCCAGGCGTATTTCACGCCCATCAAAATGAGCGGCGATAGACTTAATCGGCATGGCTGGAACCTAGTGGAGAACCGGATTCCCGTCAATCCTCCCCAACACATGGGGGAATCCCCCGGTTTCGATAGCGGCTTTATGCAATGCGAAGAAGCACTCGCGTTCTGGAGAACGCGACTCCGTAGGGCTGTGGTGGCGATGCCCCCTTGAAATGCTCCGCTGGCTGTGTTCTCTTGGGGAATGGATGCTTTCTTGAAAACAGCGTTGGTGGCGGATTCCTTGTGCCTGGGGCCGCATTGGGTTTACGAACAGGAGGAGATCGCGGCGGCGTTTCCCAACGGGATACTGAAGTTCGAGGCTCCGATCGCGCCGTATCACAAGGGCAAGGTGGCGGGGGATCTCACGCATTACGGCGATCAGGCGGTGATGCTGAAACACTCCCTGGAAAAACGCGGAGGCTTCGATGCGGAGGGTTGGCGTGAGGATTGGGTCGCAGCGATGCGGGGATACCAGGGATACGTGGACGGGGCTTCAAGGGAGACATTGAAGATCGAGGGGAAAGCGCCCTCGGGTTCCGACGATCTGGGAGGTGCGGCGCGGATCGCTCCGATTCTGGATCTGGGGCTTTCGTCAGGCGATACGATCGCCGCAGTCAGGGCACAGACGAAGCTGACGCATGGCGATCCGGCGGTGGCGGATGCCGCGGAGTTTTTCGCGAGGGCGGTGCATGCGGTGAAGGAGGGCGCTCCATTTGAGGATGCATTGGGCGCGGCGACCGATGGGGGAATCTACCGCAAGCTGGAGGTGGAGGATCATTTGGAAAAGGCGCTGAAATACCGTGACGATCCCTTTCCTAAAGTCGCGAAAAAGCTCGGCCAGGCCTGCGGGGTGGAGAAAGCCTTTCCGCTGGCATTGTATTTCCTGCTCAGGCCGGAGACGGATTTTGTAAAAACGATAGGCGACAACGCGATGGCCGGCGGTGACAGCTCGGCGCGCGGGATGCTGGTCTCGCTGATGTATGCGGCGGAGGATCCGGGTGTGGCGGCGGAGTGGGTCGATGGGCTGCGGGCCCACTGAAAATTCAACTTTCAAAATTCAACTCTCAACCTCCGCCACATCTCTCTGCCTTGAGAGTTGAATTTTGAGAGTTGAATTTTTAGTCTGAGGCATGATTTCGCAAGCATTCATACTTGGAGCGGGGCTGGGGACGCGGTTGCGGCCACTTACGGACTTGCTGCCCAAGCCGCTGGTGCCGCTTTTCCACAAGCCGCTGGCGATGTGGGCGGTGGAGGCCTGCGAGGCGGTGGGCTGCAAGCGCTTCGCGATCAACACCCACCACCTGCCGGAAAAATGGGAGGGTTTTGCGGCGGATCGGGATGTGAGGTTTTTCCACGAACCTATCCTGTTAGAAACCGGCGGGGGACTGAAAAACATCGAGGATTGGATCGAAGAGGGTAGCTTGCTGATCCACAACGGCGACATTTTTTCTTCGATGGATCTGTGCAAGCTGGTGGCCGCGCACGAGGCGAGCGGCGACGAGGTGACGCTCGCACTGCGGAGTGAAGGGCAGGCGAAACACATCGCCGTGGATGGGAACGGCAAGGTGACGGACATCCACCACATGCTGAATCGCGCAGATGGCAGCAAGGTTTTCAGCGGCATCTACTGCGTCCGCCGTAATTTCCTGCGGCGCATCCCTGCCTGTGAGAAGATTTCCGTGATCCCCTTCTTCCTCGATCTCGTGAGGGCAGCCAAACTGGGATCGGTAACTCTCGATGACGGCGCATGGATGGATCTAGGCGATGTGGAAAGCTACCTCGCCGCGCACCGGGAACTTGCCCTGCAGGAGCCCGTCCACCAGGAGGCGGTGATCGGGGAGGGAGCGGTGATCGAGAACAGCGTGATCGGGAAAGGCGCGGTGATCGGCGCAGGCGCGCGGTTGTTGGACAGCGTGGTGTGGCCGGGGGCGAGTGTTTCCGAAGGGGTAACAGTGATCGGCCGGGTGGTAACCATTTAAAGCGTAGCGATGAGGCGGACGAAGCGGCGGCCGTATTCGACGTAGGAGTCGTAGCATTGCTGCCAATCGACGGCGGCTGGATCGGGGGCGTGGAAGACGGTGGCGACGTGCGGCTCGATGGCGATCCAGCCCTTGTAGCCGGATTTGTGGGCGTCGGTTAGGATTTCGCGGAGCTTTGCCTCGCCTTCGCCGGGCATGGTGTATTCGGGTTCGACGTCGTCGGAGACGGGATTCTTGCAGTCCTTGATGTGGATGTGGGCGACGTGCTCCTTCACCTTTAGCCAGAAATCGAAAGGATCCTGCCATGGCTGTGGCTCCGGCTTTGAGCGGTCGCGCTGGAAGACAGGGTTGCCGGTGTCGAAGACGAGTTTCAGGCCCGGGACTTCCTCAATGAGGCGGAGTGAATGCTCTGCGGAAAAGCCGCCCCAGTTCATGCAGTTCTCGTGGACGGCGGTGATGCCTTCGTCGGAGAAGCGTTGCACGATCTCGCGCAGGCGGCGGAAGCGTTCCTGCTCGTGCTGATCGGTTCCCCACGGCTCCTGGGCGTAGGACATGATGCGGATCATCGGGGTGTTGAGGCGCTTCATGCGCGGGATGGCGCGGGCTATCTCCGCAAGGGTGATGGAGAAATCGGAATCGATCTTCTTGCCCCAGTTGCCGATCGCGGAGCCGAACTCCGGGACGGTGATGCCCGCCGCATCAAGCTTGTCGGCGGCGGCGAAGAAATCACCCTCCGGCATGTCGTGGATGTTCGCGTTGCCGACCATGCGGGTGGAGATGGCGGACCAGCCGAGGGCTTTGGTGGCCGCGATCTGCTTGTCGATGTCGCGGGAGGCTTCGTCGGCGAAACCGGTGAGCTTTTCGGTGGAGAGCATGTGGCGATCCTAAATTTCAAATTTCAAAACTCAAACTTCAATTTCGGATGAAGACACCAGGCTCCTGTTTTGTATTGTGAACTGCATGAAGCGAAGGGATTTGATCGTGATCATGCTTGCTGGTCTGGCGGCTGCGGGCTGCGGGCGGAAAGCTGTTGTTGCCGAGAAACCCTGGATCGGGATGAAGGATCATTGGGAGGCGATGAGCGGCGGGCAGGTCGATGCCGGAGAGTTGCTGAGGATTGGCTGGGGGGAGGGTCTCACGGCGGTGAAATGGACAGGTGAGATCCCGCAGGCACCGTTCGAACTGGAGCTGGATGCGAAGCGGGTGGACGGCACGGATTTTTTCTGTGCCATCACTTTTCCCGTCCGCGAGGGAGGCGAGTGCGTAACCCTGGTCGTGGGCGGCTGGGGTGGTGGTCTCGTCGGCATTTCCTCGATTGACGGCAAGGATGCCTCCGAGAACGAAACGAAATCGTATCATGCTTTCGACACCGATGTGTGGTACCGGATCCGGCTGGTGAGGCAGGGGGAAAGGATCACCGCATGGATAGCCGGGGAGAAGCTGGTGGATGTGGATACGACAGGGAAAGAGCTCTCGCTGCGTGAGGGGCCGATCTCCGAGTGCGCGCCCTTCGGCCTGGCGACGTGGCAGACGACCGGGTTGATCCGCGACGTGCGGTGGCGCAAGC
>Ga0163144_10015866_pt1 | contig 15480 bp, 8 predicted proteins | sample OliLak19BULKMAT1_FD_123175 | JGI IMG/M metagenome (GOLD analysis project Ga0163144, IMG submission 123175) | Freshwater microbial mat bacterial communities from Lake Vanda, McMurdo Dry Valleys, Antarctica - Oligotrophic Lake LV.19.BULKMAT1 | ecosystem: Environmental > Aquatic > Freshwater > Lake...
CGGCCCCACCAGTCTGATGGGGCACTGTGTCGGCATGTCCTTGGATCCGGAACGCGGGTTCCCTCTGGCCATCTTTCGCCGCATCGAGCCGAGGCTCGATAGCTTCGTCCTCGCTGACAAAATCGCCGGCGTCCGCTTCGTCTTTCTCGAAACCATGCCCCCTCCCGTCCTCCAGCGCTGGACTTCCACCTGGTCCGCTCCCGCTTGGCCCGCCGCAATTCGCATGGAAATCGTCCCGCTCGACGCCAACCCCGGCAACCTCGACGTCGCCACCGTGACCATTCCCGTCCGCGTCACCGCCGACCCCTTCAAGAAGTATGCCGACTAACCCCCAACGCGGCGGCGCACTGCTTACGGTCCTTTGGCTCTCGGCCGCGCTCACCGCCATCGCCTTCTCCGTCGCCACCACCGTGCGGGGAGAAACCGAACGGACCTCCACCACCGTCGAGCAGACCCGCGCCTACTACCTCGCCACCGGTGCCATCGACCGCACCATCCTTTGGATGCAGTGGGGCCGCAACACCCCCCGCAATCCGGACGGCACCTCCCGCTTCTGGGCCCCCGGCATTCCCCTGCTCCGCATGCCCTTCCCCTCCGGCTACTCCGAGGTCGAAATCATCCCCGAATCCTCCAAGTTAAACATCAACTCGGCCACCCCGGTCGACCTGCAACGGCTTCTGTTGAGCATCGGCCTCGACCCGAATCGCGCGCAAGAACTCACCGCCGCCATCATCGATTGGCGTCAGGCCTCCCCGGGACCAACTTCCTTTGATCAGTTTTACGGCTCCCTTATTCCGTCTTTCCGCGCTCGCCATGCGTCTTTTGAACAAATAGAAGAACTCCTGTTCGTTCGCGGGGTCACCCCGGACATGTTCTACGGCACCTGGGTACGCAACCAAGCCGGTCAGCTCGTCCGCGCCACTGGCCTCAAAGACTGTCTCGCCCTCTATGGCACCAATAGCCAATTCGATATCAATATGACTGCGCCGCCCGTCCTCCTCTCGCTCGGACTGCCTCCGGACGTGGTGACTCAAATCGTCACTCGCCGCTCCCAGCGCCCCTTCCTCACGAACGAGGAGCTCAACGCGGTCGTGCAGGCCGCCGGACCCGCCGCCGGTAAGCTCCGCCTCGGGGGAGGCACCGTTTTCACCCTTCGCGCCAATGCCACTCTTCGCGGTAGCGACGTCCGGCGATCCGTCGCCACCGTCGTGAAATTCAACTGGGACGAAAAAGACGAAATGACTCCGTATCATATCCTCCGTTGGTACGACAACGCGGGGACCAACTGAAGCTATGAGTGGCCTCCCTCCTACCGTTCGCAAATGGCTCTCCTTCGGTACCGGCGTCGGTATTGAAGTCGGCCCGCACGATCTTACCGTCTCCGTCGTTCGCGCCCGTCCGTCCGGGGCCGAACTTCTCGACTCCAGAACCATCGCCGGCTTCCGCGAACGCCCCGCTGTCGAATGGGGCCGCGAATACGCCGACTTCGTCAAGAAATTCTCCGCCGGCCACATCGCCGCGGTCGTCATGGTGCCGCGCAGCGAAGTCATCGTCCGTACCCTGCAGTTTCCCGCCGTCGGTGACGAGGAACTCGAAGCCGCTATCGGCTTCCAACTCGATACCCTCCATCCCTACGCCGAAGACGATGCCGTCCCCGCCTTCGCCCGGCTCGATGGAAACCAAGTCCTCATCGGCGTCCTCCGCCGTCAAAAGTTCGAAGCCTATCAAACCTGGTTCACCGAGGCCGGCATCAAGGTCGGCAGTTTCACCTTTTCCGCCGCCGCCATCTATTCGGCCATTCGGATGACCGCTGCTGCTCCCATCGGCTTCCTCGCCTCTCAGGAAACTGTCGACGGCCTGGAAGTCTACGGCGAAAGCGTCGCCCGGCCCGTATTCTCTTCCGTATTCGATCTGCCGCCCGCCCGGGCCCTCGCCCTCGCCGCTGCTGAACTCCGCATCCCTACCGATACCGTCCCCCTCGAGTTCGGCGTCAGCATGGCCCATGCCGCCGCCCTCGGTAGCGCCGTCCCCGCCCTCTCTCTCGGAGCCAACTTCCTCCCCCAAGGCCAGCGCCGGTCAAGCTCCAAATGGCGCTACGTCCCCACCACCGTTCTCGCCGCCATCCTCCTCGCCCTCCTCGCCGGCATCGCTCTCCACGAACCCTACGACATCGGTCGCTACGTCGCCGCCATGCAGGAAGAAATCAAACGCGGAGAATCGCTCGCCTCCCGCGTCCCCGTCCTCGATCAGGCCACCGTCAAAGCCGGTGCTCGCGTCCTGCAACTCGACGATTTCCGCCGCCGCACCCGCCAGGACCTCGACCTCCTCCTCGAACTCACGAGCACCCTACCCCCGCCCACGTTCCTCTCTGGTCTCGACATGACCCGCGAAAGCGTCAGCTTCACTGGGGAAGCCGAACAAGCCGCCCCTCTCCTTCGCGTCATCGACAACTCGCCTCGTCTGGCTAACAGCGAGTTCACCATTCCCATTGGCCGCGTCGCCAACGCTGAAGTCTTTCGTATTCGCAGCCTTCGGGAGGTCCCCAAAAAATGATCATGACCGATCGGGATCGTAAAGCCCTCCAACTCCTCGGCGGAGCGCTCGTCGTCGTCGCAGTAATCTATTTTTGGCCCGATGGCGGCAGCGCGACCCCCGGCGCTCCCGTGGCCGGTGCTGCCGCCGACTCCCCCGCCCTTGTCGAACAGCGCCTCGAACGCGTGCGGCGCATGATGCTCCAAGTGCCCGACAAAGAAGCCATCCTCAAAGCGGCGAAAGCCGACTTGGCGGGCCGGGAAAAAGGCCTTCTGCAGGCCGACACCGCCCCCCAAGCCCAAGCCCAGCTCTTTCAGATTCTCCGTCGCGTCGGGCGGTCACTGCCCCAGCCCATCGACATCCGGGCCAGTGAAATCGGCCAAGCGAAGTCCTTCGGCGATGACTATGGCGAAGTCAGCGTCTCCGTGATTTTCGACTGCGGGATCGAGCAGCTCGTCAACTACCTCGCCGACCTCGGTGCCCAGCCGGAACTCCTCGCCACCTCCGAACTCCGCGTCGGTTTCGCTCGGGAGAAAGACAAGGTGCTGCCGATTCGGCTTACTGTCTCCGGGCTGGTACCCCGAAAGTTAATTCCTGAGAAAAAAGGGGTGCAGTTTTGAGAGGCCGCCTTTTCCTGATCAATCTGCTTTTGTTGGCCTGCATCGCCGGGGCCGCGATGGAGCTGAAGAAGCTTCTCGATGAAACCCGCAAACGAGAAGCGCTCGTGCGCGCCAGTGCCCCCGTCCTGCCCTCCGCCAAGCCCGTCGCCGCCGTCGCCAACGTCGAAAAAACAACCCCCGCCAACTATTTAGACATCGCCGCGCGTCTTCTCTTTAGTAAGGATCGGAACCCGACCGTTGAGCCGCCTCCCCCTCCGGCACCACCTCAAATGCCCGCCTTCCCCCTCGCCTATGGCGTGTTGATGATCGGCGATCCACCCACTGTCATGCTGAGCGAAGCCAAAGGAAAACCACAACGCGGTTACCGCCCGGGAGACCGGGTCGGGGAGTTCAAAATCCTCGCCGTGACGGGCGCTGACGTCACCTTCGAATGGCAGAACAAAAAAATCACCAAAACACTTGGGGAACTTGCCGACAGAGAAGCCTCCAAACTTCTCGCCGCCGCCCCTCCGCCCCCCGCGTCTGACAATGCTTCCTCCGCTCCCTCCAACGCCCCCGCCACCAAGGCTGTTACCGACCTCGGTGGCGGCAGCAGCGCCTCCAAGCAAGGCCCAGGGCAAGTCATGACCCCTACGATGAAACAGTGCCAACCCGGCGATACCGCCCCCGACGGCGCCGTCGTCGATGGCTTCCGAAAGATCAACACGCCCACCCCCTTCGGCTTCCAGTGTCGATGGGAAAAAATTCAGTAACCAAATTTGAGCAAGGAATTAGCAAAATGATCCGCACGATACTTCTCACTCTCGTCACAGTTGGCCTCGCGCTCTCCCAGTCGGACTCCAAGCCCCCGGCCGGCGTGCCCGCCAACGCCAAAAAAATCAACGGAGACACTTGGCGCATCGTCGACGAAAAAGGGAAAGCCTGGCACTACCAGTCCACGCCCTTCGGCTGGATGAAGTCAGCGGCCCTCTCGACTCCCGAACAACAGAAACGCGACGGTGTCGGCGACCCCACTGAAGGCATGACCGTAAAAGAAGAAGGGGAAATGCTCAAGTTCTCCCGCCCCGGTCCCTTTGGCGCGTACAACTGGACCAAAAAGAAAACTGACCTTGACGATATGGAAAAGGCGGTGTGGAGCCGTGCGCAAAAATCCGCTAAGCCGCCCGCTCCCTCGGCCCCGTCGACGGTAAAGGAATAATCGCGGATGCAAATGCGGACCCTCCCCGTTCTCACGTCTCTCTTCCTCGGTGCCTCTGTGATCTTCGCGCAGGCACCCATGCCCAAGCCTCCTCCTGGCTTCGGCACGAATGTGGTCGAGCAACCGAAACCTGCTCCTGCTCCCCCCCCTACCTCGGTTGCCGCCCAACCCGCTCCCGGCTCCGCCGCTCCCGCGGCCGCGGCCTCCAGCGCCCCCGCCGCTCCCCCCACCGCCCTCGGCGGACTTAATCTCCAAAACGCCGCCCTCACCGAAGTCATCGATATCCTTGCCCGGCAACTTAAGATCAACTACATCCTCGATCCCCGCGTAAAAGGCGGCGTCGTTCTCAATACCTACGGCGAAACCAAACAGTTGAATCCCCGCGATCTCCTGGACATGATCCTCCGCATCAACGGATTCGCCATGGTCCAGGTCGGCGATGTCTACCGCATCGTTCCCATGAGCGACGTCGCTCGCCTGCCGATCAAAGCCAATATCAACTCCACTAATCTTCCGGACAGCGAGTCTGTTCAACTCAATCTCGTCTTCCTGAAATACGCCAACGTCGAGGAATTAACCAAACTCCTCGAACCCTTCACCGGCGAAAACTCGAAGATGTGGTCCTACCCGCCCGCCAATCTACTCCTGATGCTCGACGGCTCCCGCAGCATGCGACGCACGATGGAACTCATCTCCCTGTTCGACAACGATACCTTTGCTTCGCAGCGGGTTCGGCTCTTCGAGGTCGAAAATGGCCGCCCTTCGGAACTCACGAAGGAACTCGATAGCATCTTCAAATCGATCTCCCTCAACGACAAAGTCAGTCCCATCAAATTCTTGCCCGTCGATCGAATCAACACCATCATCGCCGTCGCTGCTAACCCCAGCGCCTTCGACGAAGTGAAAACCTGGATCAAAAAACTTGATGTCCCGGTCAAAATCACCGCCGGTTCGATCGACAACTATGTCTATCGAGTCAAGTACGGACGGGCTGACATGATGGCGATGGCCATCATGATGCTCTACGGCGGCGGCGGCAACATGATGGGGATGATGGGCATGATGGGAATGATGGGCGGTATGGGTGGAGGAATGGGGGGAGGAATGGGTGGCGGCATGGGCATGGGTGGAGGCGGCTTTGGCGGAGGCGGCTTCGGTGGAGGAGGCATGGGGATGGGCGGCGGCGGCTTCGGCGGAGCCTATGGCTATGGCCAAGCTACCGGCATGATGGGCATGGGTTCGGGGATGACCCAGCAATTGCCGGCTAACCCCCAGCAAGCCGCTGGTATGGTCGGTGCCGGTGGCGCGGTTGATCAAACCGGCTCCTACCTTGGTGCCGGACCCACCGGCGGATCGTCCGCTGCAAACGCTCCCCGCGTCATACCCAACCCGATGGACAATACGCTCATCATCCAGGGCACCCCGGCAGCGTACGAAGGCATCCTTAAAATCCTCCGAGAAATCGATGTCGCCCCTCGTCAAGTACTCATCGAAGCCAAAATCTACGAAGTCACCCTCACCGGCGCTTTCGCCAACGGCATCGCAGCGTTCCTCCAAAAACGAGAGGTCACCGCCGGTGCCACCAAACAAGCCGGATCCCGAGACTTCCTTGGCTCACTCGCTAACGCCTCGCTGAACCTCACCGCTGGAGCCCTCGTCGGACAAAGCCGAGAACTCCTCGCCTTCCTCTCCGCCACGGAGAACGAAAATCGAACCCGCGTCATCTCCGCCCCCAGCATCATCGCGACCGATTCCATTGCCGCCAGCATTAATGTAGGTACCGAGGTGCCTACCCTTACCGCCTCGGCCGCCACCGGAATCCAAAGTGGAGGCAGTTCCCTCTTTGCCAACAACATCTCAAACCGCAACAGCGGCGTCACCCTCGCGATAACCGCCCGCGTCAATCCCAGTGGCATCGTCACCCTCATCATCAACCAGGAAGTAAGCTCGCCCCAGGCCCCCGCCGCCGGTGCCATCAACTCGCCTTCCTTCTCGAAACGAACCATCAATACCCAAGTCACCCTCGAAGACGGGGACACCATCGCCATCGGCGGCATCATCAATGAAACTAATACTCAAGCCTCGGCCGGTATCCCCGTTCTTCATCGCATTCCCATCCTCGGCTGGGGTTTCGGCAGCAAATCCTTCAGCAAGGAGCGCACCGAGCTCATCATCTTCATGACTCCCCGGGTCATCTACGACACCAAAGAAATCACCGAAGCCAGCGAAGAACTCAAAGGACGCATGCGCCGGATGAGGAAGTTCATCAAGGAATAGTTCCGTCAACGAAACTTGATGGCGTGGCGCGGGTTAGAATCGAATCGACCCGGTCTAACCCCGCACCCATATGAATGTTTCTTCATGCTTTCCCGCGCTAGCCTTGTGCCTACTCGCCTCATGCCCGCTTTTCGCGCAAGGCAGTGGGGTCGACGTCGGAACCGGTAGCATCGATCCGGTCATTAAACAGCAGTTCGTTAACGCCTTCTTTCGCAGCAATTTCTCCAATGTGGTCGCGACTCCCCCCGTCGCCGACGTCCGCCGATATGGCTCCACCGGCCTCATCCAAGAGTTCAACCCCCTCTCCGGCTCCGGCGGCCGCCTCGCCCTCGTCAAGGCCAACACCTCTACCGTCATCATTGACGAACAAACCGGCGTCTATCAAGTCCTCGCCCTCCTTTACGCCAACTACTCCTCCGTCGGCGTAACCACCGCTGGCTATCCCGCCATGGATACCGCTCTCTGCACCAACACCGCCGCCGGAACCTGTTATTGGCAGCTCTTCGATAAAAAATACGCCCTCTTCTCTTACTCCTCCGCTCTTGCCAACGGCTCCCAGAATTTCACCGTTCGCGATCCGTACTTCACCCTCTGGCAGAACTCGGGGGGCATCACCGTTCTCGGTGCCGCCTCCTCCGCCGAAACCACCGCCACCACCTCTACCGCCACCGCCTATACCTACCAAACCTACCAAAACGGCTTTATTTTCAACATTACCTCGGGAACGCTAAGCGGCCGGCAAATCGTTGTCGCTCCTCCGGTAAACCAGGCCTACTTAAACAACGGCGGCCCTACCGGCTTTCTCGGCCTCCCCATCAGCGCCGTCGTCTCCCTCGGCGCCAATCGCTTTCGGCAGAGCTTCGAAAACGGATCCATCGACTTCGACTCGAACGGAGGGGCGGTCGTCCGCCTTCCCGTCAACAATATCGGCCTCAGCGCCACCATCTCCACCCTCCGCCTCAAGCTCAACGAAACCTACCAGATCACCGCCATCCCTCGCAGCGCCAGCGGAGAAGACCTCCTCGATCGGCCAGTCGCCTGGACCACCACAAACGGTCGCGTCGTCTCTATCCAAACCTCCGGTCGAACAGCCACCCTCAAAGCCGTCGGCGGCGGCGTAGCCACCGTTACCGCCACCACCGAAGGACGCATCAGCGCCCCCATTCAAATCTTTGTCCAAACCACCTGCTGCCAAGTCGGGGAAGGAGCTCCCAGCGCCTCCGCCACCCAAGCCTTCCAGGACGCCGTAACCCGCAATCGCCTAGCCCTCAACCTCCCCAGTCCCAACCCCGTCCGCCGCGTCGGCAACGGCAATATTCAGGAACTATCGACTACCGCCGGAACCCGCATTATCCTCGCGCTTCCCGATCGTCTCCCCCAGGCCTACGTCCTCTCCGGCGCTCTCCTCTCCCGCTACGAAGATCTCGGCGGACCCGCCGGTGCCCTCGGCTACCCCCTCTCTGACCCGACCGCCGCTGGCCGTCAAGCGTTTGAAAACGGAACTCTCGCCGGCGGCCCAGTCCGCCTCGTTTCCGGCCCCATCTTCACAAAATGGCAGACCATTGGCCTCGAAACCGGTGCCGCCGGGTCCCCCGTTTCCGATGTCACGTCATTTTTCACCTTTGCCGCTACCAGCGGAACGCAGCAGACCTTTCGTGGGGGTGCCATCTACAGCGTCCCCGTCGCCGGTCGGGTGAACTTCGTTGGCGGAGCCATCTACACCAAATACCTCCAGTTCACCGCCGCAAATGGCATTCTCGGCGCACCCCTCAACGACGAATTCACTACCTCCGGTCGCCGACGCCAGGATTTTGAGGGTGGCTACCTCGAACTCGCCCCCGGTGGCACCGAAGCCACCCTCGTCGAAACCCCTCGCCGCCCCTCCCTCTCCGCTACCCCCGCCACCGTAATTGTCGGCAGCCGAGTCCGTCTCGCCCTCGGTGGCTTCAGCGAGAACACCCGCATCCGGGTTCGCATCTCCGGCCAACCGGATTTCTTCGTCCAATCACCCAACGGAGCCTACGCCTGGGACACGCTCGTACCCACCTCCGCCCCATCCGGAACCGTCACCGTCATCGCCGATGAACCCGGCAAAAACCTTACCGCCCAAGCCACGTACTCCGTTCGCGCCCTCGCCGACGCCCGTCCCCGGCTCGCCAAAGTCCGGGGCGATGCCCAGGCCGGCGCGCCCGGCTCTCTCCTCCCCATCCCCCTCCGCATCCAACTTCGCGACGAAGCCAGCAACCCCCTCGCCGGCGTCGCCGTAGCCTTCTCCTCCTCCCCAGGCGCGCTCCTGTCCCGCTCCGTTGGCACGACCGATAGCAACGGCGAAGCCGAAGTCAGCCTCCGCCTCCCGTCCGCCGAAGGCATCGCCCTCGTCACCGCCGAAGCTCTTCGCCAAATCGTCACCTTCCAAGCCCGCACCACCGGCGGAGGCCTCACCTCCTTCCCCCGCGTCACCGACCCCGGAAACGCCTTCGTCGCTTCGGCCGCCGCCATCATTAAGTATCACCAGGATCGCGGCGAAGTCCCGGCCTCCGGGCCAGCCGCCACCCCTGCTACGATCGATACCTTCCTCCGCAATTTTTGCATTTTCGACTCCCAGGCCGTGCAAATCTGCGATGGTTTCCTGGAAAATGGCATGGCCAACCTCTGGCGCCTCGGTGGCTTCGTTTCCGGCGGCCTCGAAATTCTGGCCCTTCCCGCTACCGAACAAGTCCTCCGCGACTCCGTCGCCACCGGCCCCGTCCTCGTCAGCCTCGCCCTGGAAGGCGGGTCCTCCCATGCTGTCGTAGCCACGGGTATCACCGCAGAAGGCAACATCCAAATCGTGGACCCAAGCCCGAGTTTCGGACGAGCGAACCTCGCGGACTACCTGAACGGCTTTCAATCCGGCAACAGTAACTATAAAGGTCGTATCGTCGGCCTCGTTCGCCTGGAACCCCGAACCCCCGCCAACGTCGGCTTCCTCGTCATCGCCGAAACCACGAATATAACCATCGCCGGTCCCACCGGCGTCTGCGGAGCCACTTTCGCCATCCAGCGCGGCGGTAATCTCACGAACTTCCGCTTCTGTGATGGCGCACAGCCCATCTACCAACTTGAACTCGCCGCTTCCGGTCGCTATCGAGGAAACTTCTCCGACCTCGGCACCGTCGGTGCCCGCTATCAACTCGAAGGCCAAAACACCGGCTCCTTCCGCGTCGCCCGCCCCGGCCTTCAATGGGAACCCAGCCCTCTCGAAACCAGCTTCCTCGCTACCGCCGTCCTGAACGGTGCCAGCTTCACCTCGGATCTCGCCCCTGGCGCCCTCGTCAGTATTTTCGGCGTCGGACTCGGTCGCGAAGGCGCCCGCACCACGGCCGAAATTGGAGGCCGTCCAGCCCAAATTCTTTTCACGAGCCCCTTCCAAATCAATCTCGCCCTACCCCTCGACCTCCCCCCGGGCTCCTATCCCCTCTCGCTCCAGTCCATCTTCGGTTCCGCCGAAGTCCGCGTCGACGTTCGAGACGTCGCCCCCGCCATCTTCCGCCTCTCGGAATCGCAGATGGCCGTAGTCAACACCAACGGCAGCTTAAATAACGCTAACCAACCCGCCGCCCGGGGCTCCGCACTCATCCTCTATGGAACTGGCTTCGGTGCCGTGCAACTCCAGGGAAATCTGAGTCGGACGACGCTTCCCGTCTCCGCCCGCATCTCTAATCTCGAAGTACCCGTTGGGTACAGTGGACTCGCCCCTGGATACATTGGACTCTATCAGATTAACATTACTCTACCCGTCGATATGCCCCCAGGGCTCTTTCAGACTCTCGAGCTTCGTCAGGCCGGTGTCGTCGTCACCCCGCTAACCGTATCAATACAATAGAGTTATAACGATCTATCCCAAAAGCCAAAGGGCCGCCCTCGCTTCGAATAACGGGTTGGCCCTAAAGATGCACCACCAATCGTGCGTACAGTCGCCCTCTCGGCGCAAGTCTTTGGAAACTAAGCTCTTGACTTGCACGGGTGGGAATGTTAAAAAGTAAAGGACTGCGTCGGCTCAGGGTTAGGCGGTATTCCGTTTACGGAGCCGCGAGTACGTACGAATCACAAAAATATAAATATTAGCCTGGCTCGCAAGTAGCCGTCCCTCGCAAGCAGACTGTAATCGTCTTCGCGTGCTGGATGAGTTCCTCGAGACCAAGTCAAAGCGGTAAAAAGGTAGTCCCTCATCAATTCTATTTTTCAATTCCCTAAGGAGAAGGAAATGGCAGATTTCCGTAAATGGTTCCCGGTATTGGCCGTTGCTACGCTGATGTTTGGCGCGGCGGCTTCCGCCAATGCCCAACCAGCGTTTAGCTGTAATTCAAACGCTGGCGTTCCGCCGATCGTTCGCGCGGAAGGGCTGACGGAACTCGTTGGTGATTTGATCTTGAATTGTACCGGTGGAAACCCGACCGCCCTTGGCGCTCAGGTTCCGCGGGTCAATTTTCAGATCTTTTTGAACACCAACGTGACTTCCCGTTTGCTCAATGATCCCTGGAGCGAGGCGCTCCTTATGATCGATGAACCGTCTGGCGCCGATTCTAACGGCGGCAACCTGCGTTATTGCACCACCAACGGTGGCTGTGCGATGACCGGTGTCGGCGGTCAAGCCGGCGGCGTTAACTACCTGACTGGCGACGTCTCGAATACGCTCCCTGCGAACGTGTTCCAGGCCCGTCAGTCTGGTGCGAATCAACTCGTGTGGCTCGGTGTGCCGATTGATCCTCCCGGCACCACCACCACCCGTATCATCCGCATCACCAACGTTCGCGCGAACGCCAACCAGCTTGGTGTGAGCTCCACGTTGATCCCGACCCAGATCGTTATGTTCGTTTCGGCGACCTCGACGACCTCGATCCCCATCAACAATCCGCAGCAGACCGTGGCCTTCATTCAGCCCGGCCTGACCTTCGGTATCCGCACGGTCCTCGGCCAGACCAACTATCTCCAGTGCGTCTCCAACAATCGTGGAGCAGCAACCGATAGCGGTTCGACCATGGCCAGCATGCGTCACATCCTCCGGTTCTCGGAAGGCTTCGCCTCCTCCTTCAAGCGTCGTAACATTGCTTACACCAACGCTGATGTGAGCCCGGTGCCGCTGCCCCAGAACACGCCAAACAACAACTTCTTTACCGAATCCGGCTTCTACAACCCGTTTGTGGTTTCCGGCAACAACAACACCTCTGGTCTGACCTCGAACATCGCTTCTGCCGGTCTGGCTTCGCAGGGTACCCGCCTGATGGCTCGTTTCACCAACGTTCCCGCCGGCGTCGTTCTGTATGCCTCGATCTACGGAGTCGGCTCCTGCGGTGATTGCAACACCAACGCTACGGCCAACATCACCCGCGCAGACACGTCTTCGACGTCGCTTGTTAGCTTGGTGTCGACCGATGCTCAGGGTGGCGGTGCATATTCGGCTGTTAGCGCTACCAACAGCTCGACCCAGAGTGGCTTCACGATCCCGACTGCCGCCATTACGCTCAGCAATGGCGCCGGTATGGCCGTTTGGGAAGTCATGACCTCCAACCCGTTCACGGTTCAGACGATTGAAGTTGGTGTCTCGGTGGCTTACGTCGCCAACACCAGCAACAACCTTCCCGGTATCGGTTCAGCCTCGGTCGCTGGCAGCTTCGCGCCGCTCAGCACCGTGACCACCGCTTCCTCCGCGAACAACCAGCCCCGTTTTGCAGATACGAGCTCCGCCCGTACTCTGTTCTCCATCAACGCTTGCAGCACCAACATCCTGTTCCCGTTCTTGACCAACCAGGTCGGATTCGACTCGGGTATCGCTATCGCGAATACCTCGACCGATCCGTTCGGTACGGCCCCGCAGTCCGGCTCGTGTAAGATGAACTACTACGGTGAAACCACCGGTGGTGGAGCAGCTCCCGCGGCGCAGACTTCGGCGGTTATCCCGTCTGGCAAAACCTTAACGGCAACCTTGTCGAGTGGTGGTACCTTCGGTGTCGCGGCTACGCCCGGCTTCCAAGGCTACGTCATCGCTCAGTGCGCCTTCCAGTATGGCCACGGCTTCGCTTACATCAGCGACGTCGGTGCCAACCGGATCGCTGAGGCCTACTTGGCCCTCATCATGGACTCGGCTCTGGTGACCCGTACGGGCGTCTTCTCCGAGACCTTGGGTCACTAAGAAGCAAGCAACGCAACCGGCGATGGGGAGAAGCGAAAGCTTCTCCCCATCGCCGTTTTTATTCCTCACTTTCTTGGAGGAATTTACCTTGCCCATCTTGTAGGAATAGATAACGAGTGATACATTTAATGTTGTATCTACCCGCTTTCCGTCCCCGCTTCTCCGCTCTCTGCATCCAGAGTTCTTGCGTCCAGAATGTCCGCATCCAAAACGCTCGCGTCCACAAACCCCCATACTTCGAGGTAGCAATGTCGCTTATTCGACACGGCCTGTTGGCTTCAGTCTGTCTGCTCGCGTCCGCTTGGACATCCGTCGCGCAGACCAATCTGTTCCTCCTGCCTAACTCTTCCAGCCAAACAGGAACCATTACGGGTTTCCGGCTCGACCCGTTTTCGACGATCACGTCCTTTGCCGCCCAACCGGGTGCCTCGTTCTTCTTCGTCAATGCCGCAGGCACAAAATACTACTCCGTAGCCCGCTCCGGCAGCGACACCCTCCTCGTTTTAGAGGCGGCCAACCCGGCCAATGTCCTAAAGCGCCAAAATCTCTCCCAGGCCGAAGCCGCTGTGATGACGCCTGACCGCCGCCGCTTGCTGATCGTAGCCAACGGTCTCCATATTATTGACACCACCACCGACAACGTCCTCAATACGGTCACCGACGTCGGTAACCAACCCACCGATGTCGCCGTTGCCCTCGACGCCTCCCGCGCTTTCGTGCTCAGCCCTACCGCCAACCGGTTAACCGCCGTCGACCTTAACACCAATGCAGCTGTCGGAACGCCGCTTACGATTCCTGGCGTCTCCACCGGCGTTGCCGTCGGATACAACGGCCTCGTCTACGTCACCAGCGCCAATCGCCTCTACGAAATTGATGGTCGCCTCATGACCATCCGCGCCGAAATCCCCCTCAATGCCCGTCCCGGCAAAATCGCCTTCACTCCAGATGGCCGCTATGGCCTCATGGTAAATCAAACCCCCGTCACTGGCTCTTCAGTCATCTTGATCGACCTCCTGAGCCGCACCGTCGCGGGTACCATCCCCAATTTCCAGGTCATCCTTGACACCCTCACCGTCGCCTCCAACAACCGGATCTACGCCGTCTCCAACCAAAGGCAGGCCTTATACGAAATCTCGGTTAGCCCTCTCAATATCAATGTTCCCGAGTTTGGCAACATCGGGACCCCGAATAACGTCACCGCGCTCGCCGCCTCCACCGAATGGCCCAACCCCCGCTTCCTGTTCGCCGCCACTCCCGGCTCGGTGATCCGGCTCGACAATAGCAACTTCCCGCCCCAGGGCTCTGGCGCTGCCGCCACCCCTTCCAACCCGGGCAACCTGGTCTTCGCTGCTCCCGCCTTCACCGGCGTGCCCACCCAAGTTACCGGCTATAACAATAACCAAAGCACTGCCGTCGGCACCGGCTACCAACCTCTCGTGGTCCGCGTGTTCAACTCCGTCGGCCAGCCCCTCCAGGGCATTTCCGTCACCTTCAGCTCGGATAACGCCGCGGCCCAAATTCAAGGTGCCACCGTTACCACCAACACCGAGGGCTACGCCCTGACTTCTGTCATCGCGCCCCCCACCGCTGGAACCTTTAATGTCACCGCGTCCGCCGGCGGCGGGCCCACCTCCCCCAGCTACCTCTTCACCCTCACCACCGGCAGCAACACCGGCGGGGGCGTCCCCACCGGCGCCCTCACCATCGTTCGTGGTCAGGGCCAGTTGGTCCAGGAACAATTCCAGATCCGCGAACCCATGGTCGTCCAACTCCGCGATGTCCAGGGGAAACCGGCGGTCAACCAGACGATTACGTTCTCCATCCAGACCGGCAGCGGAACGTTCAACACGTCCACCTCGGACGGCACCGCCCTTCTCGGCGCAACCTGCACCGCCAACGTCTGCACTGTCCAAACCGACGCCGAAGGACGAGCCGGCATCGGCTTCATTGCCACCTCGGTGAATCCAGGCTCCTCCTACGCCCAACAGACCATCACCGCCACTAACGGCTCCAGTACCGTTAATTTTATTCTCACGACGGTTCTCGGCCAGCTCATCGGCGGCGGATCTGCCTCGCCCCCGATCGTCGAAAGAATTAAGCCAGTCGATCGAATCATCTCCGGTCAGGCCGGAACCGTATTGAACGAAGCCATCCTGGTTCGTGTCATCGTCGTATCCGGCCCGCAATCCGGGCAGGTTATTCCCAACGTCTCCCTCCGTGCTTCCACTGGCAATTCCCCCGAAGCTGGCCCTACCGCCACCTGTCAGGGAGAAGGAGGAGTGGCCCTCACCGATTCCGGTGGCGTCGCCACCTGTAACATGGCCTTCGGCGGTCGACTCGGCCAAGCGCCTCTCGAAGTTGTCATCGGCGGTTCGATCTTCCTCGGCGGAACCTCGTTGATCGTCGATGTTCGCCCCGGTCCTCCTTCCACCGCCCGGTTGGTCCAAGGCAACAACCAGTCCGGCCTTCCCGGCGAACGCCTCCGCCTCGCCTTCGTCGCCGAAATCTCCGACGCCTTCGGCAACGTTCTTCCCAACATTGCGGGAACCTGGGTGGTCGGAACGCCGAATTCCCTCACCCTGGCTAACGTCGTTTCCACCTCGGATTCCAGCGGTCGCGTCTCGGCCCTTGGCACCCTCGGCACAGTCCCCGGCGCCAACATCGTTCGCTTCCAAAGCGGC
>Ga0163144_10015867_pt1 | contig 15479 bp, 10 predicted proteins | sample OliLak19BULKMAT1_FD_123175 | JGI IMG/M metagenome (GOLD analysis project Ga0163144, IMG submission 123175) | Freshwater microbial mat bacterial communities from Lake Vanda, McMurdo Dry Valleys, Antarctica - Oligotrophic Lake LV.19.BULKMAT1 | ecosystem: Environmental > Aquatic > Freshwater >...
AATGTAACCGGCAATACATTTACGGTAGCAATTATTCCGTACACTTATGAACATACCAATATTCACCAGGTAACAGCAGGCAGCCTGGTAAATATTGAATTTGATATGATTGGTAAGTATGTAGCAAGGCTGTATGAGGTACGGCAATTGTAAATGCTGTAATTATTTTACTTTTATTTATTTTCGTTTTCAACTATCTAAAACAACAGCAGTTTGCTAAGTATCATCATTCCTGTTTTTAATGAGGCAGAAAGTATCCCTGCATTGTGTGAACAACTACAATCAGTTTGCAAAAATGACTACGAAATAATTTTTGTAGATGATGGAAGTACCGATAACACCCTCCAACAAATTCAAGCCATTGCACTAAAAGATAAAAAGATTAAATGCATTTCACTCAGCAGAAATTTTGGGCACCAGAATGCATTGATGGCTGGTATGGAACATGCAACAGGTGATTATATTATCATAATGGATGGCGACCTGCAACATCCGCCGGCCCTTATTCCTGCCATGATTGAACAGTTAGCCGCAGGCTTTGACCTTGTTGTTACCAAACGAAACAAAACAGCCAATGTCGGCTGGTTAAAAAATACAACTGCAGCTGTTTTTTATGCTTTTATCAACGCCATTTCCGATACCAGGATAGAAGTAGGTGTAGCCGATTTTAAGGCATTTAACCGGAAAGTATTAAACAGTATTTTGCAGTTTAAAGAACGGGAACTTTTCTTAAGAGGTATTTTTAGCTGGATCGGTTTTAAATCAGCAACCATTGCATTTGACGCACCTGCAAGGCAGTTTGGCAAAACGAAATATTCTTTTGCAAAAATGTTACGGTTTGCATTAAAAGGAACTACATCTTTTAGTTTTAAACCCTTACGAATAGCATTATTAATTGGCAGCATTATTTCTATGGCTGCTTTTGCATTTGGTATTTATGCTCTTGTTGCTTACTTCAACGGCAACACTGTTCCTGGATGGACTTCCTTAATTATTGCTGTTATGTTTTTAGGTGGCACACAGTTACTGGCCATTGGATTATTGGGAGAATATATTGCCAGCCTATTTACTGAAACCAAAGCACGACCACTATACCTGGTGAATAAAAAAATAAATATTGATTAATGCCTGCTTTTTAAATTCCATATAAAATACTGAACGCCCATGGTGAAACAGTTCAACAATTTTCAATAAAAATTAGTTAATAATAGCTTTTTCCCGGCAAAGAAAGTGATCAGCTTTTTGTGTTTAATCAACGGACTAAAAGTTGCAACCATTATAAACTGCAAAATTTGCCCTGGTCAACCCTCTTTCTTTTACCACTTCAATACTTTTTTCCGAAATATTAATACCACTTTTTCCCATTTAGAAAAATAATGTTACTTAAACTATTCCGTTATACAATCGCCGTCGCCAATATCAGGCAAACTCACTAGTATGCCCGTTTCCATAAATTGCAGTAACCGCACTTTCATTTTAGCAAATAAAAACTGTCCACTTTTTATAAAGTAAGAATTTAAGTTTAATTAATCCGGCATAGAGAAAGCAATACAAAGTTTTTTTTTCATTTTTTTTATAGAAACATATCTTTATCAAATGCAATTGTTACCAGAATCGAAAAGGCCTGCCGTAAAAACTATTTTATTTTTTGCTGCCATTGTATTGATTGCATTTCTACCCATTTCCTCTTTTTTGTTTTTCTTAAAAAATGATGCCTTTACCAATTACTTTCCACCTAAATTTTTCATGAGTGAAAGTATACATGCCGGCTATCTTCCCTTGTGGAATCCGTATATCAATTTTGGGTTTCCCCAATATGGAGATATGAGCGGCGGCTATTGGAGCCCGATAACCTGGATAATAGCTTCCACCGTAGGTTACAACGCTTATATATTTACAATAGAAACACTTTTTTACATCGTTTTAGGAGGGGTTGGCATGTTCAGATTAATGAGCAGCTGGCAACTAAATAAAGAGGTGATAATAATGGGTGCCGTAGCTTATATGTGTTGCGGTTACATAGTTGGACACCTGCAGCATTTTAACTGGCTTAGTGGCGCTGCCTTTTTGCCCTGGTGTTTTTGGAGTTACCAGTTAATGCTTCAAAAATTTAGTGGCCGGCAGGCAGTTAAAACTACTTTGCTTTTGTATATGCTGGTTGCATCAGCACACCCTGGCATTATTATTAGTGCAGGATATTTTTTTGTAGCCTACGTGGTATATCATATTTTTTCTAATACCGGCAACTCCACTATTGTATTCAGGTTAAAATCATTGTTACCTTCACATGCAATTTTAATTGTACTCTTTCTATTTTTGGGTGCAGGAATGATTAGCGGTTACCTGGATTTGATACCACACTTTTTAAGAGGTGAAAAGATAAGTCTCAGGGATTCGTTGCTACACCCAACCAATATTCAAAGCTGGATAAGCGCTTTGTTTCCCTTTGCAACAGTAAAAAACGAATTGCTGTTTAACAACGATATTGCTGTACGGAATTGTTACTTCAGCCTTACCCTTTTGTTGTTTTTTATATTGAGTCTTGTAAATAAAAAAAACAGCCTGCAACGTTTTTTATTGCTTGCCGGTTTTCTTTTTGCATTGATAGCTACTGGTGGTTTTTTTAAAATTTTGGCCTATCAATACGTGCCATTTATTGGCTATGTAAGATTGAATGGCGAGTTCAGGATTTTTGCAATTTTTTGTTTCATATTGGCAGCCTGTCTTGAACTGAATAAATATATTCAACAGAAAAAAAGCTTTTCAGGAGCTATACAATGGATTTATTATATAATTGAGGTAGCTGTAATTGCCGGGATTATTTTTGGACTTTACAAAGCCTTTGGCAGTAAAGAAAGTTTTATTTACAAACTACAAAGCATTACCACACAAAATGACTTTTCAGTTAAATTAAAAGCATTCATCAATGCCATCAGTTTTTATGATACATTTTGGATGCAGGGCATTATTCAACTGTCATTATTGTGGGGAATAAAATGGTGCCTTCGCTTTAACAACTGGCCGTTACTTAAAAAAATATTGATAGCAGATATGATCATTGCCTGTCTGTTGAATATCCCATTTACCGGCGTGGGCAAGGCTTCTGTGGCACAGGTACAATCTCTGTTGAACAGAAGTCCCAGGGGAATTCCCTTACCTGTTCTTACACAGATAAAAAATAATGTTACCGGTACCCCGGATGAAGACAGCATGATTGGAGACTGGAGCATGTACAACAAACAGATTGGAACAGCACAGGAAGTACCTTACCCGATTATACTAAAAAACATGCGGGCTTATTTTGATAAAGATGCCATCACTCATAAAGAAAATCATTTGGATAAAGCTTTTATATATTCAGAAGATAGTGTTGCAGCAACCATACAATTATTGTCATTTTCGCCCCAGCAAATGGAGTTGACAGTGCAGAGTAATAAAGCCACCCAATTAATTTTGCAACAAAATTTTTATCCGCATTGGTATTATTCAATCGGCAGCGATAAAAAAGAACTGAATCAATATGATATCAATTTTATGAGCGTGCCCATTGTAAAGGGAGAAACCCATCTCAAAATTTCTTTTGAACCTACCTTAATTAAATATGGTATGTTGCTGAGTTTTTTCACCTTGCTGGCTTGTTGCATTTGGCTGTTTGCAGGCAGCTTTAAACGGTCTTCCCCTTCATAGCAACTGCAATTGCCTGGTCCATGATCCGCTCGGCATAGGGTCTTGAAATATCATTCAGCGCTTCTACTTTTGAATGGATCAAATCTTTATCATCCATGGTGAGCGCCAGTTGCAGGGCCTGCATGGCAGCTGCAGAGTCATTCATTTCTTCCTTTGTAAGTAGTACAATATTTTTCTGAATAAACCTTTCGGTAGTTTCCAGCAACTGTTCGCCTTCGGTTCTTGCTTCCACCAATGCACGGGTTGCAATATCTTCCTTTGCATGGGTGATGGAATCCATTAGCATTGTCTCCAGCATATTATCTGTAAGGCCAAACTGCGATTTTACTTCAATACTCTGTTCTACACCACTCCGCAATTCTTTAGCCCTTACCACCAATATCCCATCAGCGTTTATCAAAAAACTAACTTCTACTTTTGCCAGTCCTGCCGGCATTGCAGGGATATTGCTTAAATTAAATTCTGCCAGTTTACGGTTATCTTTTACCATATCCCGTTCACCCTGGTAAACGGCTATTTTCATTCCACTTTGTCCATCTTTATGGGTGGTATATTGTCTGCCAACCTTGTTGGGAATTTTAGAATTACGTGGAATCAACACATCCATCAAACCTCCCATGGTTTCTATTCCAAGTGAAAGCGGCGTTACATCCAGCAACAATAAATCTTTGTTGTTACCAGCCAAAATATCAGCTTGAATAGCTGCTCCCAAGGCCACCACTTCATCCGGATTTACCGTATCATTTACCGGTTTGCCAAAAAGCTTGCTGATGCTCTCTTTTATAAAAGGTACTCTTGTGCTGCCGCCTACCATCACCACTTCTTCTATAGCTGCAACTTTTAAGTCGGCATCTTTTAAGGCATTTTTGCAACAGGTGATTGTTTTATTTACAAGGGGTTGAATCAATGTTTCAAATACCTGTTTGGTTATTGATAATTTATCTCCATTCAAGATTTTGCTAAAATGCTCCTGGGTTGAAAGATGGATTTTTGCTTCCTCGGCAGTTAACCGGATGGCCTGTGCAAATTCCTTGTTGGCAATTAATTCGACTTTGTTGATGCCGGCCTGCTCCAGCCAGTAATTCACAATCAACTGGTCAATATCATCACCACCCAAATAAGTATCACCGTTAGTTGACAACACTTCAAAAATGCCATTGGATATCCTTAAAATAGAAATATCAAAAGTGCCGCCGCCCAAATCGTAAACAGCTATTATCTTTTCTTCCTCTTTGTTTAACCCAATGCCATACGCCAGACTTGCAGCGGTTGGTTCATTTATTATTCTCAGCACATCCAAACCGGCCAATTTACCGGCATCACGGGTGGCCTGCCTTTGTGCATCGTTAAAATAGGCTGGTACTGTAATCACCGCTTTGTTTACCGGCGTTTTTAAAATATGTTCTGCCCGTTGCTTTAATTCTTTTAAAATGAATGAGGACAAATCAATGGGCGTATAAAACTTATTTCCCACTTGCACTTTTACAAGGCTACCGGTATTATCATCTATTACTTTGTACGAAAAAAAAGCAGCATTGTCTTTTATATCATTGTACGATTTGCCCATCAGGCGCTTGGCAGAAAAGATGGTATTCTGCGATTCACTGATAAGTTTTTTCCGGGCTTCTTCACCCACTATCACGTTGCCTGTTTCATCAAAATAAATTACGGAAGGTACCAGCGAGGAGGTATTGTGTTCCCGTAAAGCTGTTGGCTGCTTTGTATCGGGATGAATGATGGCAATAAGGCTATTGGTGGTTCCTAAATCAATCCCTACTATAATTTCATCCTGCTGTAAACTGCCCGTTGCTATGTTGATTGCGATTTTTGCCATAAAATTATCCTGCTGCGTATTTTAAAAATTGCTGCAAAAGTACAATTTTATAAAGGCGGATGGTTTGGTGAAATTGGCTGACAGTTACGAAATGGGTAAAATATCCTATCAATACTGACATTGTAATATTCACCTATGAAAATATGAGGCAGCGAATTCGAAAGTTTGCATGAACAAAAAACCAGGACGCATTTCAAAATATCGATCTTTATCCTGGAAATAAAGAATTTATAAATTGCCGTTGAGGCCTTACAGTATGAAAGAAATAAAAACGACTTAACGCCTTAACGACAAAACTGACTAACCAATCGATGAAGCAACAAGTGGAAACGCACTCAAAAAACTAACAACCATTAGTTTCAATCCCTTATTTTTGTAACTTAAACTATTAAACTTTTTTCCATGGATTTTCAACTATCAGAAGAGCATTTGATGATTAAAAAAGCAGCCCGTGATTTTGCAAACAACGAATGCCTGCCAGGTGTAATTGAAAGAGATGAATTGCAAAGATTCCCAAGGGAACAAATAGAGAAATTAGCTGAGCTTGGTTTTATGGGCATGATGGTAAAACCCGAGTATGGCGGCAGCGGCATGGATACCATCAGCTATGTATTGGCGATGGAAGAAATAAGTAAGGTGGATGCAAGCGTAAGTGTTTGCATGAGTGTAAACAACAGCCTTGTTTGCTATGGCCTACAGGAATATGCCAACGAAGATCAACGACAAAAATATTTAATCCCATTGGCACAGGGCAAAAAAGACAACCAATTGTACATCGGCGCATTTTTATTGAGCGAGCCGGAAGCTGGCAGCGACGCCACTTCGCAACAAACGACTGCAGAGGACAAAGGCGATTATTATTCATTAAACGGCACCAAAAACTGGATTACCAATGGCAGCAGTGCTTCGGTTTACCTGGTAATTGCACAAACGGATGTTAGCAAGGGAAGCCGTGGTATTAATGCTTTTATTGTAGAAAAAAACTTGCCCGGTGTGGCGGTTGGTGCCAAAGAAAATAAACTCGGCATACGTGGAAGTGATACGCATACTATCTTATTTAACGATGTAAAAGTGCCCAAAGAAAACCGTATTGGCGAGGATGGTTTTGGGTTTAAGTTTGCTATGAAAACGCTGGCAGGTGGTCGCATCGGCATTGCAGCACAAGCCCTCGGTATTGCAAGTGGCGCCTATGAAAGAGCATTGGCTTACAGTAAGCAGCGCAAGGCATTTGGCAAAGAAATTATGCATCACCAGGCCATTCAGTTTAAGCTGGCAGATATGGCTACCAAAATTGAATGTGCAAGATTATTGTGCTTAAAAGCAGCGTGGGAAAAAGATGAACATGTAGATTATACTTTAAGCAGCAGCATGGCAAAAGTATTTGCCAGTGAAACGGCCATGTGGACGGCAACTGAAGCGGTTCAAATACACGGCGGTTATGGTTTTGTAAAAGAATACCATGTAGAACGCATGATGAGGGACGCAAAAATTACCCAGATTTATGAAGGCACAAGTGAAGTGCAGCGGATTGTGATTAGCAGGAGTATTTTGAAGTAACCCTCCCAGCCTCCCCGCAGGGGAGGAGAAAGGCAGCAGCATTTTAGTGCTAACATCTTTTAAAAAATGAAGGATATTGGCACTTTTTTTATGCCTTAATTTCTTTGCGATACATTTGCATCTTTGCTGAAAAATTATGAGTGTAAACAAACAAAAATATACTGAACTGCTACAGGAACTTGAAGGAAAAGCAATTTTAATTGCTGTATCCAAAACCAAACCTGTTGAAGACTTACTGGCATTATACGATTTAGGTCAACGGGATTTTGGAGAAAATTATGTACAGGAACTGGTAGACAAAGAGGCTGTTTTGCCCAAGGATATCCGCTGGCATTTTATCGGGCATTTGCAAAGCAATAAAGTAAAATACATTGCACCTTTTGTTTATCTGATTCATGGTGTAGAAAGTGAAAGTCTGTTGAAGGAAATTGACAAACAGGCAGCAAAAAATAACCGTACTATTGATTGTTTGCTGCAGGTGCATATTGCTACAGAAGAAACCAAATTCGGGCTGGATGAAAATGAACTCGCCCATTTATTAATCGGTAAATATCCAAATGTGCAAATAAAAGGTTTGATGGGCATGGCTAGTTTTTCAGCTGATTTACAATTGGTAAGAAATGAATTTAAATTATTAAAAAAACTTTTTGATACAGCTACCCAAACTACCCATCCCCCAATACAAATGCTCAGCATGGGCATGAGCGGCGATTATACAATTGCGATTGAAGAAGGCAGTAACATGGTACGCATTGGCAGCCTATTATTTGGTGTAAGAAACTTCAACAAATAATGACGCAGCAAATCATCATTCTTTGTATAGCTGCATTTGCAGCAGGTTTCATTGATGCCATAGTAGGCGGTGGCGGATTGATACAAACCCCCGCAACATTAATCACCTTACCTCAATACCCGGTTGCAACATTGCTGGGCACTACAAAAATCCCGTCTTTTACAGGCACTTCTATTGCTGCTTATCAGTATGCAAAAAGGATACAATTAAAATGGAAATTATTGGCCATCATGTGTGGCATTGCACTGATTGCAGCATGGAGTGGGTCGTATTGCGTATCGCTGGTAAGCAATCGTTTTATGAAGCCCATCATTTTTGGTATGCTGATCCTTGTTGCCATTTATACCTATTCTAAAAAAAACTTTGGCACTGCGGACGCCAAATCAATTGACACAAAAAAAGAAATTGTTTATGGCGCCCTGTTTGCAGTGGCCATTGGTTTTTACGATGGTTTTATCGGCCCCGGTGCCGGAAGTTTTTTGGTAGTATTTTTCATCAGCATTTTAGGTTACGATTTTCTGAAAGCCAGCGCCCATGCTAAGTTTGTAAACCTTGCCACCAATACCGGCTCCATCTTATTCTTTGCGAAAAGTGGTCATATTCTTTACCAGTTTGCATTACCAATGGCAGCCTGCAATTTGATAGGTTCCTTCTTTGGTGCAAGGCTGGCGATGCTGAAAGGCAATGGTTTCATCAGGATATTTTTTCTGATCGTTGTAGTTGGAACCATCATCAGGTTTGGGTATGATATTTTTATAAAGAAGTAAAGTGATATTTGCAACTGTGACTGGTGAATGGTCAATCAATGTCGTTGACTTTAGTTTTGGTAGTCGCAGATCAACCGCCGACGGGGCTGATAGCCGCCGCCGGGGTTAGCCCAACCCCGTCAGCGGTTGCAAACCCTGACGGCGGTTGTCCTTAAGTCAACGACATTGAATGGTCAATGGTCAATGGTCAATCGTCAACATTTCACTATTGATCATTCACGTTTAAGATAGCATTAGTTTTAAATAATCACTCATCTATTTATATATGGAAGTTGTATTACAATACTTTGCAGATTTTACAGAAACGCAGCTGAAACAATTAGCAGCATTGAAAGATTTGTACAGTGAATGGAACGAAAAAATAAATGTGATCTCCCGCAAAGACATGGATAATTTTTATGAACACCATGTATTGCATTCCCTGGCAATTGCCACCAAATTCGAATTTAAAAAAGACCAGGAAGTGATTGATCTGGGCTGTGGTGGCGGCTTTCCCGGTATTCCGCTGGCCATCTTTTTTCCTGAAACTCAATTTCACCTGGTAGATAGCATTAACAAAAAACTGAAAGTAGCCAATGAAATAGTCCAGGCCATTGGTTTGCAAAACGTAACCATACAACACACCCGTGCAGAAGATATCAAAACAAGAAAATTTGATGTGGTGGTTACAAGGGCAGTAGCACCGCTAAAAGATCTTTGGCACTGGAGTAAGCCGTTGCTGAAAAAAAACAGCACACCCGGTGGACTTATTTGCTTAAAAGGTGGTGATCTTAGCCAGGAAATTTCTGAAAGCAATTGCAAACCCCGTGTGTGGCCGATAGAAAATATATTTACAGAACCTTTCTTTACAGAGAAGTATTTATTGCAGGTTCCGTATTAACAGGTGTTATTCCCTTGCGTTCTATTACCACTTTAGGGTATTGCTGGATAGTTTTATTTGAAACATCTTTGCATTATTATGAAAATCCCCATTGCAATAGTAGAAGACAACAACGATATCCGGCAGGCGCTGGAGCAAATAATTGATATGGCAGAAGGCTTTTCCTTATGCTGTTCCTGTGTAAATGGCGAAGAGGCGCTTGCCACTATTCCACATATGGACCCCAAAGTAGTTTTAATGGATATTAATTTGGGTGGTATTAATGGTATAGAATGTGTCAAAATTTTAAAAGAGTCCAATCCAACTGCATTATTTATGATGTGTACCGCTTTGGAAGAAGATGAATCTATTTTTCAGGCATTGAAGGCAGGCGCCAGCGGTTATATATTAAAAAAGACAACGCCTCCAAAATTACTGGAAGCCATACAGGAATTGTATGAAGGAGGCGCACCTATGAGTAGCCAGATAGCCCGCAAGGTAGTGGCAGCTTTTCGTTCGCAAATCAACGACGCAGACCAACAACCTAATGATAGAATGGTTTCTTTTACGATGCTTTCTAAAAGAGAAAAAGAAATTTTAGAAACGCTTGCCAAAGGATTGCTTTACAAGCAAATTGCCGATCAGCTTGGAATAAGCAAGGAAACTGTTAAAAAACATGTTTACAGCATCTACGAAAAACTGCATGTAGACAATCGGATTGAAGCAGTTAATAAGTATTTTGGCAGATAAACTGTTAATGAGATAACTTCTATCCTTCCAAAAATTTCCATAGCCAGTTATCCGTTTGTGGAGTGGTACCTATCGGAAAATAGTGGGTATAGCCGCTATCTTTAAAGCCACTTTTTACATAAAACTTTTTCGCACGCAGGTTATGTTCCCAAACACCCAGCCAAACTACTTCAAATTGATTTTGCTGCGCAAACTGCTCTACAAATTTCATCATATCCTGTGCAATACCCATTCCATGAAAAGCCTTATCCACATAGAGTCTTTTTAATTCCAGTGACTTCCATTGTTTCATTAATGGAAAATTACTGTAATCTTCCATCATACGCAGGTAACCAATTGACTTCCCATCGGATATTGCCAAAAAATAAAGATCCTGGTCGTTGGCCAATTCATCTTTAACCTGCTGAAGATTAAAATATTCATTTAAAAATCCCTGCATATCCTCATCGGTACAGGTACCGGAAAAGGTATCCCTGAAAGTAGAGGCCCCTAAAGTGGCCAAAGTCTCAGCATCAGCTAATGTTGCTCTTGTAATAGTAAACTGCATTTATTGGAATATAGGATATTGATATACAATTTTTGAACTTATTCTTCTCAAAGGATAAATTAGTGAAATATTTAATTGCTTGTCTTTAAACCTTAGTACACTTTTTAATTAAATATAACCGACCTTATTATTCAGACAGCTTGTACTATTCAAGTTCCATTTAATACTAAGGGAATTAGGTTTGCTCATAAAAGTGATTTCGTATCTACTAAGGTTTGTCTCAAAAGTAGCAGATATCCAGCTCACTGTTTTATCCCTTGCATACTATGTTTTTTTTGCGAATTTATAATAGATAAACCAGTAAAAAACACTTCTTATATTTTGTAGTTTTTACCGATACAAAATTTTTAGATGCTATTGGTAACTAATTTCTTCCCACATTCAACAATAACCGGCAGGTTTTTACTGTTATAATCTTAGCAGGATAAGCAATCTGATTGATATTGTTTTTTAATTAAACTATTCCATAGTATTTACCGGATTGGCATATTTGGCTAACTTACGTTTTCATTGCTGTTTTGTTATATTTTAAAATCAAAACTTTCCTTACTTATCTGCTGTTATTTTATGAATATTATTTCTATGGTAAAAAACAATTGTATTCATATTTTACTGCTGTTGCTTAGTTACACTTCCATAGCACAAACCATTAGGCCGGAATTAATTAATGTAAAGCAGCTGGCTAAATATGAAGCATCTCACCCCGAACTATTTAAAGAATGTGCCACCTGCCCTAAAAAGGAAATTGATGGAGGATGGAAAACTTTGAATAATGATTTACCCATCCCGGCAGATGCAATAATTAAAACGCAGCCCAATAACCAAAAGCCATCAGGCCCATCTACCCCCCTGTCACCTTCTCCAATTCCGGTTACATCATTTATGGGATATGTTGATCCTGCCCGCACTATTCCGCCTGATACCCATGGAGCGGTGGGGCCCAACCATGTTGTAACTGCCACCAATGATTACCTGTTGATACAATCAAAATCAGGTGCTGAAATCAACAGAATAGCTATTAGCAGTTTTACAGGTGTTGCCACTTCATGCGACCCCTACATTCAGTACGATCCTGAATCAAAAAGATTTTTTTATTCTGCCATTGAGTGCAACCCGGTTAATGGAAATAAAATGGCGATATTGGTTTCCAATACCAGCGATCCTGCTGAAGGCTGGTTCCGGTATAGCTTTGTTCCGGATACTTCCTATTTATTAGACCATCCTTATCTTGGTTTTGATAACAGATGGGTGGTAATTTCCGGCAGAAAGTTTCCACAATCTAACGGCAGTTTTACAGGCACCATTTTGTTTGTACTGGATAAAGCAACCCTTTTAGCCAACCAAGCCATTACTTTTGGCGTTACTGCACAGCGATTGGAAAAAGGGAGAACAGAGGGAGATTCGCCGCTGCCCGTAACCCTTTACGGAACCAACCCAAGCCCTAACACTTTTTATATTTTACAAAGCTGGAACGGCCTCAATACCGCTATCCGGCTTTCTACTGTAACGGGTAACCTGCCCAATGCTACCTGGAATACAACGGCGCCCGATGCGGTGTTTCCGTTGGGAGGCACGCCATGGTTATCTGCCCCCGGCAGTATTGTGGAGCAATCAGGTGAATCAAGAAAACTGGCCACCAACGACTCAAGAATAAGCAATGGGGTGATGGTAAATGGCAGTATCTGGTGTACGCATCACATCGGCATGAGTGACATTAATGTAGCAGTGCAATGGTGGCAATTGAATGGCCAACCCGGAAGTTCTTTTGGCAATGTGATACAAAGGGGAAGAATCGGGGAAGGAATAGACAACAGTTATAGATGGTTTCCAAGTATTGCAGTAAATGAAAATGAAGATGTACTGATAGGATATACCGTTTCAACAAATACATCGAGGGTGAGTGCAGCTTATAGTTTTAGAACCAAAGCCACACCTGTTAATACAACCATGGATGAATACATTTATAAGGTTGGATTAAGTACTTATTTTAAAGATTTTGGTGGCCCAAGGGGCAGATGGGGCGACTACAGCCACAGTGCATTGGATCCTGTTGATGGTTCGCTCTGGACTATCCAGGAATATGCCGACCAACGAACCGGCAATTTAGATAATCAGTCAAGATATGGAGTTTGGTGGGCCCGGGTAAAGCCTGCATCTACCTTAATTAAAACTGATGCTGCTGTTGGCCAGATTATTGAACCAGCAAAAAGCATTATTTGTACCCTACCGATAAGGCCAACAATCAGCATCCGAAATTTTGGGAAAGATACAATCAGAAATGTACAGGTTGGAATGCTATTGGATGATATTTTGCTGGGAGCTTTAACAACGGTAAACAATCTGGAAGTAGGATCATTTGATAACTCCGGCAATATTTCGTTAGCCCCCAATTTTACACCAACACCTGGCAATCATACCATTAAAATATTTACCATTAACCCAAATGGAACGGCTGATTTAAAACCGGAAAACGACACTATCAGCTTTTCCTTTACCGTGGTACCCGTACAAACGCTGCCTTACGAAGAAAGTTTTGAAACGGTGCCTTTTCCTCCTGCAAACGGCGCTGCAATAATAAACCCGGATAATAACATTACCTGGGCATTGAATACCACTACAGGCAATCCCGGTACATCCTCTATATGGCTTAATGGCTTTGGTTATAATACACCCGGACAAAAAGATATTTACAGAACCGCCAAAATAAATACGGGCATTTTAGACTCATTAACACTCCGTTTTAATGTTGCTTATCAGCCAAACACCAATGGCGGTGATACATTGGCCGTTGTTGTTTCTACTGATTGTGGCATTACCTGGTTGCCAACTTTCTATAAAAAAGCTGGCACACAATTAGGCACGGTGGCTGGTACTACTAACGAAAATTTTGTGCCTGCCAATGGAAGCCAATGGAGAACTGAAACACTTTCTCTTACTGATTTCTGTTCTATTAAGGCTGATAATATCATGATTGGTTTTCAATCTATCAACGGCTATGGAAATAATATTTATTTAGATGGAATTAATATTGTTGGTTACACTTCCAGTCAGCGAAATGCTGCACTCGGCAGCATCAACCTGCCTTTACCTGCTATTTGTAACAACGATTATGTTACCCAAATAAATTTTAGCAATGCAGGTACAGATACCATCAAAACCCTGCAATTAAATTACCAGTTAGATGGCGGTGCAGTGAACAGCATTAGCTGGACAGGCAGCCTTGCCAAGTGTGGAAATGTAACAACCACCCTTCCTTCAGGTACTGCAGCAGTTGGCACGCATGTAATAAAAATATTTACAAGTTTACCCAATGGGCTGCAGGACCAGTTTACAGGTAACGATACACTTACAAAAACATTCAGCATTTTTAGTACAACCCCCACTGCAACGCCAGTGTTTGAAGGCTTTGAAGATATTGCATTTCCCAGGCCCAACTGGGGCGTACAAAATGTAACCGGCGGCACAACATTTGAACGTTCTGTATTAACTGCCAAAACGGGTACAGCATCGATGGTAATTAACAATGCCAATGTGCTTAATTCAAATGCTGCTATTGATTATTTCATATCGCCATTGGTACAAAACAGTACAGCATTCGATTCTGTTTTTGTTGATTTTGATCTGGCTTATAAGTCAGGCCAGCAATATCCGGGCTCGGGAAATTTTCCGGTAGATACACTGGAAATACTGGCTACCAAAGATTGTGGCAGAACCTTTACATCCGTCTGGAAAAAATGGGGCGAAGCCTTGCAGACAACAAATGCAACAAATAATTCTAACAGCAACTTTTTTACGCCTGATATTAAAGCTGATTGGAAAAAACAACGGATTTATCTTACCCCACTCGTTGGCGCAGATAACTTTCAACTGTACTTTGCCGTAAGAGGCAATAAGCAAAATAATTTATGGCTCGATAACATCAATATCACTTCACAAATACTACCACAACGCTTAAAAAATCAGGGTTATTTAATATACCCCAATCCCTTTAATTCAAGCTTTCTTATTCACCATTCAGCCGTACAACCACCCGTTGATTTGCAGTCTGTTCAGGTATTTAATGCAGCAGGCCAATTGGTATGGAGCAGGCAATACAATGGAAATGCAGATCGGCAAATCACCGTAGATTTAAAAACCCTGTCAACCGGTGTTTATGTATTAAAGTTGATTTATACCAATAAAACCATTGTGGAGAGAATTGTAAAACAGTAGTTCTTTTTTTACTTAAATAAATAAATAGGATTAAGTATTTTGTTCTAAAACCAATGTTGGTTATGGCCTCGAATAAAAAGTGCTGGAAATTTTCCACATCAGCCGTTAAAAAATCAAGCCCGCCCGGCTAACGCCAGTCGGGCGGGGCTTTTTGAGCAGGCACAAACTTTAAATTATTGAACTCTTGCGGCGTCCCGATAGCTATTGCATTGGCGTCAGGTTAATTTTTTAATTAAATAGCTATACCGCATATCTGTAAAAGGTTTCAAGGGTTTTTAGTATTGGTATTTTTACGCCGGCGGCGTAACCTGTTTGTAGAAAATTATAACATAAACCGCATTTGCCCCAGTGGGGCAACCTTGCGTTTTTCTACATGCTCAAATTAACAGGCTGCGCCGCTGGCGCAGGGTTTGCATTGATGTATTGGCGAAGCTACAAACAGGTTACACCGCTGGCGTAAATACAGTTGCACT
>Ga0163144_10015869_pt1 | contig 15478 bp, 13 predicted proteins | sample OliLak19BULKMAT1_FD_123175 | JGI IMG/M metagenome (GOLD analysis project Ga0163144, IMG submission 123175) | Freshwater microbial mat bacterial communities from Lake Vanda, McMurdo Dry Valleys, Antarctica - Oligotrophic Lake LV.19.BULKMAT1 | ecosystem: Environmental > Aquatic > Freshwater >...
AGGAAGAAGCGCCAAACCTCACCCCCTAGCCCCCTCTCCATGGGGAGAGGGGGGATTGGCTCGACATTAAGCCCCTCGCCACCTGTGGGAGAGGGGTTGGGGGTGAGGGGGGACAATAATCCCTGCAAAATCCCATACAGTTCCGCCCTGCGGTCATTATAGAACGCCTCTGCACAGGTGATGAGCGTGGCGGCCTGTGCGCTGATGGCTTGCACGACGGCGGGGTGCGCGTGACCGAGCAAGGCGACTCCTTGTCCAGCGGTGCAATCCAGATAGGGGTTGCCGTCGGCGTCCCAGACGGTTGAGCCTGCGCCGCGCACAATCGCCAGCGGGCGCTTGCTGTACGCGCCGGAGGTATGACGATTTTCAATGTCGTAAATTACGTCGGTGGAGGTCATTTCGCGTTCCATTAGCGTACAAATTCCGTTCCTGCGCCGGACAATGCCGCGCTGACCGCGCCCGCCGCCCGCCCGTCACCGATAATCACGCGACTCACGCCACCGCTGAGGGCTTCTTGTGCGCCCAAGACCTTACGCTTCATGCGACCTGCCGCCGAGTCCAACGCCAGTGAGAGTTCGCCCGCCGTCACCCGTGTGATGAGCGTGGCGGAGTCGGACGGGTCACGGTACAGGCCGCGCACATTCGATAAGATGACCAATTCCGATGCGCCTAATGCTGAGGCGATGGCGGCGGCGGCGCGGTCTCCGTCAATGTTGAGCAGACCGTCTGGGCTGGTCGCTAAGGGCGGGATGACCGGCACAACGCCCGCCGCCAAAACCTCGCGTATGGGGGTCGAATCCGCGCCGGTAATTTGGCCGGTGTAATCGTCGCGGATGATTTGCACGCGCCCGTTGACCACCGCCCGCACTGCGTTCTTGCGGTCAGCCGTCACGATTGGCGCGACGGTCTGCGCGGTGATTCCGTGTTGCGCGAGGGCTTCTACCCACGCCGTGCCGACGGATTCCGCCGCCTCAACGAATAGGTCACGGGTCAGCGGGTCGGTGTAGCGGCTGCTATGGCCGGTGGGGCTGGTGAGCGTCCGCACCTCGACTCCGCGAGTCGCGCACAGCGCATCCATCGCCGTGCTGACGCCGTGGACGATCACGACGGGGCGGGTGCGTGCGACTTGTGCGAGGTCGCGGGCGCACGCCGCCATATCCAAGCCCGCGCCGCCGCCAAATTTCACCACCAGAATGTTATTGGACATCTCATCCCTCACGGATACACCGCAGGGCTACGCAGCCCCGCGATTTCATCAAAACCAAGCATCAGATTGAGCGATTGAATCGCGCTGCCCGCCGCGCCCTTGCCCAGATTGTCCAGCGAGGCGACCACGACCAGATGAGTCGGATCGTCGGCATCGAGTTCCCAGCCGATGTCGCAGAAATTTGTCCCCGCGACTAGGCGCGGCTCTGGGAGGCGATGCACGCCAGTCTTGCTGTTGACGAGTCGGATAAACGGCTCATCGCGGTACGCTCCGCGATATGCCCCCCAAATATCCTTATCGGCTACCAGACGGGCGAGGTCTACGTGGGCGGTCAGATGCACCCCGCGCACCATCTCAATTGCGGTGACGGCGAATCTAATCGGCAAGTCGCCCAACATCTGGCGGACTTCGGCGTGATGACGGTGGCCGGTGGGCTTATAGGCGCGTACCGACCCGCTGCGAATCGGGTGATGTGACCCGGCGTTGACCTCTGCGCCGCCTTCGGATGAGCCGACCTTGAGTTCTGCATTGGCGCGGGTGAGTAATCCGGCCTTAACCAGCGGCCACAGTGCTAGATTGATTGTCGTAGCGTTGCAGCCGACTCCACTGGCGTAGCACGCGCCGCGCAACGCCTCGCGGTTGAGTTCTGGCAACCCATAAGTGAAACGCTCAACCCACGCCGGGGCGGGATGCGCCCCACCATACGCCTGAGCATATAACTCAAGGTCGCGCAGCCGGAAATCGGCGCTCAGGTCAACAATCACCGGCGCGAGGGCGGCGAAGCGCTCGATTTCGCGGGCGGTGATGCCGTGTGGAAGGCATAAAAATAGCGCGTCGCACGGTTCTAGCGCGTCGGGGTGGATAAAACGCAGGTCGGTGAATCCGCGCAGATGGGGGTGGACGCTATAGACGAACGCGCCCGCCCCGTCTCGGCTGGTGGCCTGAGTGACCTGTACGCCCGGATGATTCGTGAGCAACCGCAGCAATTCGCCGCCGGTATAACCGCTTGCCCCGACAATGCCGATAGAAGAAGTCATGCCCCTCACCCCTTATATTCCCCTCTCCCACTGAGGGGAGAGGGGAACTTGAACGCCGATAGATTCCCCCTCGCCCCTTGTGGGAGAGAGGGGCTTGAACGCTAATAGATTCCCCATCGCCCCTTGTGGGAGAGGGGGGTAGGGGGTGAGGGGGTCTGCGCCGACGCTCATCACATAAGAAACAACAGCGCCCGCGATGTTGATTCCAGTCGGGGCGCTGCTATTGCGAAATTCCATGGTGTGATTGACTTCGTTGACCGAGAGGCCGCGTTCGGACTCGAACACATCAAGCGCGAGGACTCCGCCGCCGACGGCTTGGGCGGCTCTGACGCATAGGTCATTTAATTCTGGGGTGACGGGGCAATTGCTGGCGACGCCGCCCTTAGCGGTGTTGGTGATCCAATGCGGCGAGGTGCGGTAGATGGCGCAAATGGTCTGGTCGCCGATGACGAATGCGCGGATGTCGCGCCCGCCGGTCTTTTCGACAAATTCTTGCGCGTAGACCGTGTGCTGAGTCCAGTCGCCGAGCGTGAAGCGATGTTCTAAGACCGATTCCGCCGCGTCTCTGTCGTTGACACGCGCCAATAGGCGACCCCATGAGCCGGTCACGGGCTTGAGGACGGCGGGGTAGCCCATCTCCTCAATCACCTGAACGCTGGATTCTTCGGTGAAGGCGGCCATTGCACGGGGTTGGGCGATTCCGGCACGGGCGAGGGCGAGGGTGGTCAGGAGCTTATCGCCGCAGGTGGTGGCGGTCTGGTAATTGTTGACCGTGCGGACGCCCCAAGCGTTCAAAATAGCGAGCGCGTATGTCCCGCGTGAGGTGCTGACGCACCGTTCCAAGATGACATCATAGGCTGCCCACGGCAGGCCGGACGGCGAAAGCTGTTCTGGGCCAGCGGTCAGGTCAAAGGCGAGGTCACGGTCTAGGATGACATCAGGGGTGATTCCACAGGCGGAAAATTCGGCCAGCAGTAGCTTTTCTTCAGGACGGATGTGAGTGACGAGCAGTCCGACGCGCATAATGCTCATTCCCCCCAATCTTCTTCGACTTCAGGCGCGAGGTCGAGTGTGAACGGGGTCAGGCTGAGGACTTCTAGCTCTGTGCCGCAGTCCGGGCAGGTGATGAGTTCGTGTGCGACGACGCCGGCTGGCATCGGTACAGCGGCATCGCAGGTCGGGCAGGTCGGGGTCATGTCACGTTCCTTTGGAGTTTGCAGTTAGAAGTTGGTCGTTCAAGTTAGAGGGTGCGGGCGGTTGATTGTTTGGTGATTTTTGACTTCAAACCTCAATCTGCCCACTGTAGGCTTAAACAAAAAGCCGCCGCCCAGTTCACAATCTGGGCGGCGGCTTGGGGTACACACGCTTCTCCTTAAGAGGCGCAGCACATCGCTCCAGACGGTGGGGCTGGCTTTTTGTCGCCTTTTTTGGTTTTCAACGTCTGGGTGATGATGGTGCTGTTCATGGTGTTTCCTTGAGGTTAGAAATTGGCTGGGAAAACAAAAAAGCCCGCACAGTGTGCGGGCTTTTCGATTTAGCTTTTGTCGTCGTCGTTCACATCAACGCAAAAAGCCCGCACGGTTAAGGTGTGGGAAGTTTTTTGCTCAATTTTTTGCTGCTGAACGATAAGGCTTGCATGGATTATTTTCCAATTGTGTTGCGCCAATATGCAAAAGATAACGCGCTTTCGCCAGCTTTTCAAGGTCACTTATCAAACACTCATCTTTTGAGTGATGAGTCCCAAGTGATGAGTGATGAGAAAAAGCAAGGTTTTTGTAGGGGCATGGCTTGCCCGCCCGCGCTGTTCAAGTGATAACATAAAGGAGATATAGCATATACTACGGAGAGATAATTTGGAGGATTTTTCTCATGATAACCGCAGTCGAGTATTGGGTTGAAGCCGACGAAAACGGCAAAATCGAAATTGGCCTACCGAAAAATTTCCCTAAAGATGGGAAAATCCGCGTTCTAGTTATGAATGAGGTTGAGGCAGAGCGCCCGATTTCTGTCTTGGTTGATGAAAATCTGGCCGAGATTTCGGATGAAGAACTTGCCGAATTGAAGAAACCCGGTGAGCCATTGACTGGCGCTGAGATTATGCAAATCCTTGAACAAGATAAGACACCTTCAGCTTGGGACAACGCCCCAGACGGTGTAACTTGGGTGGCACAGCAGCGCGAGGCACGACGCAAGCGAATTTGGGGTGAGCGCGGTTAGGGCAGATTGACAAACTCGTGTTCAAGTCGGGCGGGATCAACATAGGTGCGGAGGGCCGGGACTTCTCGCGCCATGATAGACAGCATCCGCGCCGCCAATCGTTCGCTCGGATGGACAAAATCCATCATCTCCTCAGCCCCGACGCCTAGCGTGCTGATGTCACTAAAGTCAAAAAAAGCGAGGCCGCGTTGGGCAAACATATCCCCCAGACGCGCCCGCGCCTCATCCAGATAGGCGTGCCGCCCACTCTCGTGCATAAACACATACATCTCTGGCATATACGGTGGCATGAATCCGATGACGGTGATTCCCATAGCTTCTGCCCGCGCCAGCACTATATTTAACGCCTCAAAGTGATGCTCAATCACCGTGTTTCCCGCCTGCGTCGGCGGATACAGCCTATACGACTCACGCGGCGGCTGACTGGCAGCGTGCGCCATCAGAGTCGGGTTTGTCTGCATACTTCCGTCCCAGCGATAGCCAATGCCGGTCTCTTGCGCGTCAAATCCCAGCGCAATCCCTCCCCCAATCGGGTCGCGGCGGGCGAACATATCCGATAAACCATACTCCCCTCGTGCAATCTCTCTGAGTGTCGCCCGCGTTGATTCCCCGACCCACACCCAATCATCGTCGGCAGCCGTGAACGTCCCCGCCCTACGCTGCGCGACATCTAGCCGCGCATTGAACCAGAACGCATCTACACCGATAAGTAGGACATCCGGCGCGGTTTCCGGCGTCAGAGAATCAAGCAGCGCGGCCACGCCATCCAGATATGCACCGGGCATCCCGGCGTTATAAAAATTATCGGGGTCGTTAAAAAATTCACTGTGAAACACCAACACCCGCGACGAGCCAATCATCAAGACGGCGGGCGGGGGGCGCATCCTCAACGCGGCGAGCTTATAGGCCAAACTCTGTTGGGGAGCCATATTCCGACGGCGATAGATGATGCTGTGGTCTGCCGCTTGTAAGGCCAACACCATCCGGTACGGCATGGCCTCCCCAGAATAAACCGCCACGCCAATCACCGCGCCAAAAATCGCCGCCAACGGGAGGGCAAATAAGGCAAGGCGGATGAAGAGTCGGCGCACCGAGGGCATATATGCCTCTCAATCAGAATTGGAAGTAAATGAACTCCTGCGAGGCCAGCCCATAAACGAGCGACAGCATAATCGCAAAACCCAGCGCGTAGTAGGCCGCCCAACGAAATACCGTGCGCGTGTGCATGACATGATTATGCGTGTGGCGGGCGTTATCGGCGTAATCCCATGCCATCAGGAAACCAATTGTCCCCACCGACAGCCAAAATTCGATTTGAGGGGCGAACAACCCGCCTGCAAACGGCGCAAATACGTTCTCGCCCGTGAAGTTGAACATATTCCCCAGCACATAGAAGGCGTCTTGGAGGGTATTGGCGCGGAAAAACACCCATGCCAAACAGACCAGAATCATCGTCAGCGCCCAGCGTAGCGGGGTAGGAATGAGCGCGGGCTTGCCCATCCGCACACGCTTGGCGATGGTTTCAATTACCACGCCGACGCCGTGCAACGCCCCCCAGATGACGAATGTCCAGTTTGCGCCGTGCCATAACCCACTAACCAAGAACACGATGAATAGGTTGATGAGGTTGCGCCGGAATCCCTTGCGGTTCCCGCCCAGCGGGATATACAAGTAATCGCGAAACCATGTCGAGAGCGAGATATGCCAACGCGCCCAGAATTCGGTCAGTGACTTGGCGAGGTATGGCTGCCGGAAGTTCTCCATCAGGTTGAAGCCCAGAATTTTGGCCGTCCCGATGGCGATGTCGGTATAGCCAGAGAAGTCGCAGTAAATTTGGATGGCGAAAAAGACCGTTGCCATGATGAGTGGGGAGCCGGTATGCGCGCCAACGTCGTTATAGACCGCGTTGACGTAAATCGCCAGCCGGTCTGCAATCACCATCTTTTTGAACGCGCCCCACAGGATATAACGCAGCCCTTCAACCGTGCGGGCGGCGTCAAATGGGTGTTGTACCTTAAATTGTGGCAAGAGGTTGGTAGCGCGTTCAATCGGCCCCGCGACCAATTGCGGGAAGAACGCGATGAATGTGAGAAAGCGGACGATATTGCGTTCTGCCTGTAAATGCTGGCGATACACGTCGATGGTGTAGGCCATCGACTGGAAGGTATAGAACGAGATGCCCACCGGCAAAATGACTTGAATGGCGAATGGGTCAACCGGGATGCCCAATCCGTTGAGCGTTGTTGTGATAGAGGCGGAGAAAAAGTTGAAATATTTGAACGTGAACAATACCGTCAGATTGACCAACATACTCATCGCGAGGATGCTTTTGCGCCGTCGTGTGCTTTCTAGCGGTGTGTCTTCCAACAGGATTGCAGCAAAATAATCGACCAGCGCCGTGCCAAGCAGCAAGAAAATATAGCTGGCGTTCCAATAGGCATAAAAATAAAAACTAGCCGCGAACAGAAACAATAGCCGCGCACGGTAGGGCAGGAAGAAATATACCCCGACCACCACCAGATAGAAGACCAAAAATTGAGCAGAGACGAATGTCATATCAATAGCCAAATCGTATAGATACAGATGTCTTTGTAGGGACATGGCCTGCCATGTTCACCAACGCCGACCCATCCGATTATAACCACCATCCCTAGCGACTGAATAGGTGCTTACCCGTGTTGCCGCGTCATGAAACGTGCGGTACGCTCATGTCCGACGAGACTATCAGAAAGCATGTCGCTATGACCGCACCGATTGACGCCGCATCCATCCCGCCACAGACCCGTGAGCAATCCCGCACCCTCGCACTCACAGAAGCTGGGCGTTTCATCGACTTGCTAGAAATGTTGGAGGGCAATGACTGGAATCAGCCGACAGATTGTGCGTTGTGGTCGGTGCGCGACATCGTGGCGCATCAGGCCAGCCATGTCCAGATGGGGACGGGGTTGGGCGGTTTCCTCGCACAGATTAACCCCGTGGTGATTTTCCCGTATATCAGGCGTGGGATGGCTCCGTTGGATGCGGTCAATCAAGGGCCGGTTGAGGCGCGAAAAATCCGCCCGACGGCAGAGTTAATCGCAGAGATTCGTACCATACCCGCCGCGATTGAAGCCCGTCAGAAGGCCGGATGGTTGGCGCGTTTGTTCCCTGTCCCGCTGCATCCGGTAGGGTTCGTGGGGTTGGGGACGCTGTGGGATAGGATTTTCCCGCGTGATATGTGGATGCACCGCCATGACATCGCCAGCGCGACGGGCAAACCATTCGCTCAGACCATCGACCACGACGGCATCATTGTCGCGCAGACCGTCCGCGATGCAGCGGCTTATCTGAGCAAGAAACAGCCGGACATCACCGTGATTTTGACGCTGCACGGGGTATCGGGCGGGGTATGGCGGATCGGGAAGGGTGGGCAGACGGTCAATCTCGCTATTGGCGCGGTGGATTTCATGCGGCGCAGCAGCGAACGCTTGTCGGTGGATGAAACATTAGCCACCGCCGTTAGCGACTCTTCAGTCGAGACCACGCGAGCGATTTTGTCCAGCCTGCTCGCGCCCTACTGAAGCCAAAATCCGTTAAATATTGGCTCATGTTCAAATCGAGTGGTGTAGGGACGGCATTCTTGCCGTCCGTTTTCGGAACAGGCGGACGCCCAGAAGGGCGTCCCTACATTTATAGCCGTTTCATATAGCTGTTTCGCACAGGCTGAACATGAGCCTAAATATTAGCCTATAGACAGCTGACCACAGGCCACAGAGATTTTTCTGCGGCCTGTGTTTTTTCATGGCGTCAACATATAGGACGTTCTTATCACGAGATGATAGGTCTTTGGATGGATACCTTCTGGGGTGGTGTGCCGGATAATTAACATAATCCTATTGGATTGCAACCAACAGTTTATCCCCATATCAACCACTAATGTAGGACTATTCAATCATGATGAAATGGCTGATTTTGACCATCGCCTTTACCATTTTACTGATGCCCAGTGCGGCGCAGTCTCCGCTCGAAACCTGCCCAGAAGCCGTCAACGCCTCTCGTGACCTGATTGCGATGGCTCATGATGCGCTCGCAGTCGCAAAGTATGACGACGCGCAAATCCTCCTGACCAACGCCCGCCAACTGGTCACAGACACCTGTGATATGGTCACGACACAGATTGAATGGGGCGGTCTGGTGAGTTCAAGCGCCACTGTCACCCTCCCAGATATCTCCCCGATGGATGGCGTCGCCTATGTCCGCGTGTTGAATGCCGTCGCTGATTATGATGCGCCGATTGACATCACCCTAGACGGGTTTGGCGAAGTGGTCACAGGCTTGGGCTATGGCGAATTCACCGGCCTCATCCCCATCCCATCCGGGATGCGGGGATTTAACACGATGTCTTGGCATTTCCTCGCCAACAGCACATGGGTCATCGCAGCCGTCGGTTTAGACGAAAACGGCTCGGTGATGTTAGAGCCTATCCCCGTCGTCCGCGATGAGTGGGACGGCAAAGCGCACGTCCGCATCATCCAGTCGATGAACCCCGAAGGTCAACTCAATGTGACCAGCGTTGAGGGGATGGATTTTGGGACGGGTTTGGAATGGTTAAACTTCCATGACATCACGGTTGAACCCGGCAATTACACCCTCTACGCTGATGGGCGTATGGAGAATGGGGTCATCATCCCAGAAACCGACTTCACGTTCGCGGCAGACCGGAATTACACGATTTTCTTGACAGGGAGTGAAGATACGACAGACGCCCCGCAGTTCGTCACGTTGATCAATTCACAAGACATCACCCGCGTGCGTTTCACCAATACCCTCGCCGAGTCCGTCGATATTCACTCGCGCCCCGGCAACAATAAGATTGTTGGTGCGCTTGAGCCGGGCGCGACCAGTGATTGGGTCGAAATCCATAGCGGCGCAGCCGCGTTCACCGCCTATGGGGTAGGGATGGGTTTACGCGGCGATGAAAAAGCCTCATTGTCTGAGTCGCTGTACTCTGGGCGTGACCTCACCTTGTCGATTGGCTCAGACGGACAAATCACCGTCCAAAACGTGGCGTTCACACAGTAAAGCTCACGACAAATTTAGCGCATGATAAAGGTCTCAGAAGTTTTTTTGCGGCCTTTATATCTTTGACGACTTGAACCGTTACCTATCGAGGAGATATCCCATTATGATGAAACGACTGACATTAGCGGTTGTCCTGATCTTTCTAGCGTTTCCCGCAACGGTCCCACTCGCTGCGGATGACGCCTGCCCAGAAGCCATCATCGAAGCCCGCGACCTGATCGCACAGGCGGATGCAGCCCTGACAGAAGAGCGTTATACCGACGCTAAAACCTTGCTGCGCGATGCCCGCCAACGGATTAATATCGGGTGTAGCGACGCTGCTGATACGCCCTCTATCGCTCCCGTGATGAGCGCCACTGGCTCAATCAGCGGTAATAGCAATCTGAACGCCGACAGCCAAATTACGCCGCCCGATGTTGACCCCAACGGCAATGTCGCGTATATCCGCGTGCTGAACACTGTCGCGGACATCGACAGCCCCATCGACATCACGCTAGATGGATTCGGCGTCATGGTCAACAATTTGCATTATGGCGAGTTCAGCGGGCTGATTCCAGTCCCATCAGGGTCGCTGAACTTTAATGGGCTGGGCTGGGATTTCCCCGCGAACAGCACATGGGTCGTGATGAACGTCGGCTTAGATGAAACTGTGTCGATAGCGCTAGAGCCGATTTCCGTCCTCCGCAACGATCTACAGGGCAAGGCGCGGGTGCGTGTTGTGCAGGCGATTAGCGGGACGGATTATTTGACCGTGAGCAGTGCTGATGGGACGGACTTTGGTTCGGCTTTGGGGTGGTTGGGCATCCGCGATATCGACTTGGAGCCGGGGGATTACACACTCCGCGCCGATAAACCCGATGGTGCGGCGTTTGTCCCCGATACCGACTTTACTTTTGAGGCGAATCAGAATTACACCATTTTCATCATCGGTGGCAAGACTGGCACGCCCGCGCCGCAGTTTGTCAGCTTGATTAGCCCACAAGATGTCACTCGTGTGCAGTTTACCAATAACAACGCCGCAGCGGTTGATGTCCATTATCGCCCCGGCAATAGCAAGATTGTCGATGCGCTTGCGCCGGGTGCGACCAGTGATTGGATCGAAATCCCGTCTGGGGCAGTGACGTTCATTAGCTATGTGCCGGGGACAGGACCTACCGGTCAGGAGCAAGCTGCATTGTATGAAAGCCTAAAGTCTGGGCGCGATATCAGCGTTTTGATTCGTCAAAACGGTAATATGACCGTCGAAAACGTAGCGTTCACGGAATAAAAAAATAAAGGCTCATGTTCAGACTGTGTGAAATGACTGCGATTGTAGGGACGCCCTTCTGGGCGTCCGCCACCTGTTCCGAAAACGGACGGCAAGAATGCCGTCCCTACGCCATGAAATTTGAACATGAGCCAAAATAAAAACCACCGAGACACAGCGCGTACAAAGGTTTTCTCCGCGTGCTTGTGTCTCGGCGGTTGATTGCGTCGTGACTAGATCGCTTTTTCTAGCGCCTGAATCGCCTTCTCAACGCTGGCCTTCGGGCCGACGTTGATTTGTTGGTCAATTAAAATGCCGCGCTCGTCGATGACCCAATATGAGCGCTTAATCATCGGGATTTTAAGGCCGATGATGGTCGCACCCCACGCACCCCATGCTTCCAGAAACTTGTGGTCTACGTCAGCAATCAGGTCATAATTCAGCTTGCGACTGGTGCGCCATTTCTTCAATTGCTCGGTCTTATCGGCGCTGATCCCCAAAACGACGGCGTTGTGCGCCTCAATGCGCGGGAACTCATCGCGGAATTCACAGGCTTGCGTGGTGCAGCCGAAGCTCATTTCATTGGCCTTGGGGAAGGCGAAAATCACGACCTTTTTACCGCGCAGGTGGCTGAGGCGGACGGTTTTGCCGTCTTGGTTGGGTAACTCGAAATCCGGCATTGGTTGGCCGATGGTCAACATAGTTGGGCGCTTCCTTCACAAATTCTTTGATTTTAATTAAGCATACAATCCCCATCTAAGCGAGAGGTAAAAATCTAACGTCAAATTGGTTAGAGGGGCTAACTAATATTAGACGGATGCGCGGGATGTGTCGAGTAATAGAAGTGAAAATAGGCGGACGCCTCATGAGGCGTCCGTACAGCACGGATAATCATGAACCGATAAATCAGCTTATGGGATTATTCGTTTGTTGAGGCTCACTCTCACCTCAATCTATCAATTGTCGTCAAGCGTGTTTCTTCCTGTACGGACAGCCCATGGGCTGTCCGCCTCAGTCACAGGGTTGACAAGCCAACCCTTACAGATGCAGTTGCCCGTCGCGCAGTTCCCAGACCTCGCCGCCGAATCGCTCTAGAAACCGGCGGTCATGAGTCACGGCGATGATCGACCCCGTGAAATCCCTCAATGCCGCCTCGAACGCCTCCAATACATCAAAACTCAGGTGATTGGTCGGCTCATCTAGCAACAGGACGTTCGCGCCGCCGCCGATGAGTCTGGCGATTTGCAGCTTGCGCCGCTGCCCGACGCTTAACACGCCTACCGGACGCCGCACCTCGTCATAGTGGAACAGCCCCCATGTCATGAGGTCGGCCACATGCGCGTCATCCGTCCCGCCCAACCCCAAGCCATACGCCTGTGCGACAGTCAGATTGGGCGAGAAATCCCCGCCGTGTTGGTCGAGATATCCGATGACGGTTTGCCCGCTGCGCGTGATGTCGCCCGCGTCCGGCTGCTCACATCCGGCCAGAATCCGCAGCAGAGTCGATTTACCCGCGCCGTTTGGTCCGACAATCGCGGCACGTTGACCGAGCGATAGTGCCAAGCTCACATCGCACAGCACCGGTTGCCCGTCATACGATTTGCTCAGGCCAGATGCGATCAGCGGCGCACGCGAGTCTAGGTGGCGCGGGTCAAAGGTGGCGTTGAAGGTTAGCGGCTTAGGGGGTTTAGCGATGGGGTCGGATTCAATGCGCTCCAAACGCTCCTTCAGATTGTCCAGCTTGCGCGTGATCCCGATTTCGGTGCGACCTTTGAAGAAACTCGCGGCAAATTTATCACCCTCGACCTTGCGAGTCGCCTTGGTCTGATGGATGGCGCGGCGCTGATCTGTGATGGCGGTTCGTAAGTCTTTCAAGTTGGCTTGTTGTTCCAGCCAATCGGCTTCCCACTGCTGACGTTCGCGGTGTTTGGTCTCCAGATAAGCGTCGTAATCGCCAGTATAAGACCGCGCAGTGTGGGTGTGTTCGTCGATTTCGATAATCTGATTGACCGCATGGTTCAAGAAGGCGCGGTCATGGCTGACGATGAGCGCCGCGCCTTTCCATGCCATCAGCGCCGTCTCTAACCATGTGAGTGCGGCGGAGTCGAGATGATTGGTCGGCTCATCAAGCAGCAGGACATCCGGGGCGCTCAAGAGCAGCAACGCCAGCCCGACTCGCGTGCGTTCGCCCCCGCTGAGGGTGGTCACGTCGCGCCCGTGAGCCAGATGGTCAACCCCTAAGCCGCGTAGCACGGCTGCGGTGCGGAGGTCGGCGTCATAGCCGCCCGCGCCTTCAAATGCCTCGCTGACTTCGCTGTAACGGGTCATCACTGCGTCAAGTTCTGCGCCGGTAGAGTCGCCCATCTGGATTTCGAGGTCGCGCATCTGCGATTCGAGGTCACGGAGATGAACGAGCGCGGTGTCAATTAGGTTGCCGAGCGTGCCGCGTAGCGCCCCGACATCTTGCGCCAGACTGCCGACGCGGATATTGGGGAGAATTCGCACCGCGCCGCCGTCGGGGGCGATGTCGCCGCTGATGATTTTGATGAGGGTCGATTTGCCGACGCCGTTTGCGCCGACCAATCCGACCCGCTGACCGGCATCGAGCGTGAGGCTAACGCCGTTGAGGACAGTTAAGACACCGTAGCGTTTGCTGAGGTCGTGTATCTGGAGGTACATAGTGGGGTTGCCGCCTTATCGGTTAAGAGTATGAATTTGTAGGGACACGACATTGACGTGTCCGCCAGCCAAATAGCGGGAATCAAAAACGCGCCCGCCGACGTTCCGGCATGGCGCGCTATTCATCAAACATGATTCTCTAAGACGGCAACTTATGGAGGGATGATTTAAAATCCAAACGATCTTTGATCGGGGTTTTAGCATAAAAAACACCCAAATAATCGTTTGGATTTGTTTCGGTTTCCCCATTAGACCGGCAAACAGAGTCGATTCATGACAGCACCCCGCGAAACGCTAAAGCGTTACTTATGCGAAGAAACCATCAGTCGTCACTATTGACCATCCTACTCAAATCCGACCCAATCAAGCGGCAACCACAAAGTAGCGGCTTGATAGGTGAACGATACAACCTATGGGACGGATTTGTCAATCATCGACGCCCCCAATAGTTAATCATTCCAGTGGTCTATACGGGAATATACGTAACCCGGTTGATTTACCCGCACTCGCGCTTTGAGGCGGCTCATGAAGCGATTCATCCGCCGAAATTCATCCAACTCTGGCCGTTCTTCTTCACCGAGCAATCCCTCGCCGTTGCGAGATAACAAATCACTCAGGCGCGATTGAAGCCCCTCTGTCGGGCGATACTCTAAAATCTCTTGCCCAGACGGAGATGTTGATAGAAAGTCCAAAATCGAATCGAACAAGCTGGGCGCATCTTTGAGCATCATACGATCTCCTCTTGCCTCAACTATTTGGGATTTCTTGCGGAGCCATGACGAAGGCGTATTCGTAAAGGTACAAGCCAACGCCCGCGCAGCCCAAGATAATCAGGCCGCCCAGCCGGTCTGCGCCCATCAACCACGCCGCCGCCATCGGTAGCAAATGACCAATCAGCACGCTGCCCCAGAAATGCCAGACATAGCGCCCGCTGTGAATCTCATGCGAGGCTTTGGCGGCGGTGTCTGAGGCATGTGGCATGGCGAATTCACTCCCCAATTGGATGAGCAGCGCTAGAGTCGCGCTGACGAGGAAGGCCACGCGGGCGACATTGTTCATCTCTGGGGTGAGCGGGACGAAGAATCCCGCCGCCAAAATGCCCGCACTACCCGCCGTGAACGCTTGCGCCAACAGATGAAAGGGGAGGGCGCTACTCTGCCAGAGGTCGCGGCCTTCTGCTTGACCGAACAGGAAGGCGGTATAAATCGCCGCGCCCGCGCCCAAAATCAGGCCAGACCCCAACGCCAGCGGGCGGATGAAATCGGCCAGACCCGCCAGCGGCGCACCCATCAAGGTCAACCATTCGACGCCCCACCATAAGCCCGCCACGGCGCTAAATCCCATCAGGATGAACGCGCCACGGGTCAACCAACTGCGCCATTGCGGGCGCAAGATAATATTGAAGAAACGCTCTGGACGCTCAAGGTCATACACCAGTAATCCGGTGGTGATGGCGGTGAACAGTAGCGCGACGAATCCCACCGCGACATAGGCCGCCCGGTCAAACGGGAACAATCGCAGCGCGTCGCCCAATGCCAGCAACATAAACGCGCCCGCGCCGATCCCCTTTGTGACCAGATAGGTCGGGACAGGCCAATGCCACGGGATTTTGTGCTGTTGATTGTAGGCGACTTGGGTCATGTGTTCAGCCATTTTGCCGTTGGCGAAGTGAATCGGGCCATTGAACGGCTGACCTTGCGGCTGCGGTTCGCGACCCATGTTCACCGCCGCCGTCTTAGAACGCGGGCTGATGGTATTGATAGGCATCCGGTCAGCATCCAGCACCGGAATCCCCTCTAGCGGGATGACTTGGGCGAAGGCGAAGGTGGTTGGGGCGCGCTCGACGGCGGTGGGGTGCATCGAAATATCGTTGCCCTCGATGTAAAACAGCTTGGGCGCTGTGCCTTGTTCGGGTTTGCGGACGGTCACGCTCTCCCGCGCCAACATCCGGCTGATTTCGCTGGCCGGGTCGTCCATATCGCCAGAGATGATGGCGTGTTCTGGGCAGACCACCACACAGGCCGGTTCGAG
>Ga0163144_10015871_pt1 | contig 15477 bp, 12 predicted proteins | sample OliLak19BULKMAT1_FD_123175 | JGI IMG/M metagenome (GOLD analysis project Ga0163144, IMG submission 123175) | Freshwater microbial mat bacterial communities from Lake Vanda, McMurdo Dry Valleys, Antarctica - Oligotrophic Lake LV.19.BULKMAT1 | ecosystem: Environmental > Aquatic > Freshwater >...
GCCCGCGCTGCGCGCCTCGAAAGGAAAGGTCATCAACGTCTCGTCGATCCTCGGCCTCGAGGCGTTCCCGCTCGGGAGCGCCTACTGCGCGAGCAAGTTCGCGCTCGAAGGCCTGTCAGAATCCTTGTCTTACGAGCTCTCGCCGCACGGCGTGCAGGTCTGCCTCGTCGAGCCCGGCGCGTTCCGCACGCGGCTGTCCGACAACACGGTCTGGGGGGAGAAGAGCTCCGACGCGTCGTCGCCCTACGCGGGCCAGACCGCGGGCCTGCGCCGCGTGCTCAAGAAGATGCTGGACCGACCGGGCACGCCGCCGGACGCGGTCGTGCACCGGATCATCTCGCTGGCGAGCCGGAGCCGGATGCCGCGGCGCACGGCGGTCGGCCGCGACGCGGCCTTCATGTCGCTGCTCGGCGCGCTGCTGCCGGACCGGCTCGTCTTCGCGCTGTACTCGAGCATGTATGACCGACTGCTTCCCAGGGCGCCGAAAGCATGAGCGAGCGCGTGCGCGTGACGTCGGGCCTGGGGCTCGGGCGCCTGCCCGCCGGCCACGCGCTGCGGCCGCTGCTCGCGGCCGCGGCCGCGAAGGCCGGCGCCGAGGCGCCGCGCTCGTCCTTCCCCGACCACGCGTGGGACGCGGGCTTCTTCGGCCTCGACCGCGTCGCGGCCTACCGCGCGCTGAAGCCCGCGCGCCGGCGCCTGGTGCTGCGCGCGGGCGCGCGGCAGCTCCTGTCCGAAAGCTGCCACATCGAGCGCCTCGGCCTCGCGTTCACGGCGAAGATGTCCCTGCTCTCCCGCACCGAGGACGAGCGCCAGCTCTACGCGCTGTTCGCGGCCGACGAGGCGCGGCATCTGCACGACGTGTCCCGCTTCCTGCCGGAGGGTCCCGACGCGGCGTCGTCGAACCCGTTCCTGCTGCTGCTCGGCGAGATCATCGAGCGCGGCGATAAGCCCGGCCTCACGCGCCTGATACAGGTCGTGCTCGAGGGCTGGGGCCTCACGCATTACGGCTCGCTCGCGCGCGCGTGCCGCGACGAGTCGGTGCGGCGCACGCTGCGCCGCGTGCTGAAGGACGAGGCCCTTCACCACGGCACGGGCGTCGTGCTCGCGAAGGCGCAACCGATGGCGCGCTCCGAGCGCCGCGAGGTGGAGGCATGGCTCCTGCGGCTGGCGCGCATGGTGCAGGCCGGCCCGCGGGCGGTGATCGGCTCCCTCGAGTCCGTGCGCGGACCGTTGTCCCGCCGCGAAAAGGAACGCGCCTTCGGCGAGCTCGGGTGCGAGTCCCATTCCGCCGAGCGCCTCGCGCTGCTGCGAGGCTTGATCGCCTCGTGCGGCGAGACGCGCGCCGTGGAATTCCTCGAGAAGCGGGGCGCCCTGCGCCCGCTCGACGCCGCGGCCTGCGCGCGGATCTAGCCGTCTTATCCGCGGACGCGGCCACTGTCGTTGACGACAGTGGATACCAGAAGTCCTGTGGATAGCGGGGATAGTTTGTTTCCGCGGAGCTCAATTCGGCTTGAACCGGTCCCAGACCACCTTTATCCGCTCGACGACGCCCGTGGTCTTGGCCTGACCGGCTTGCACCGCGGGAGGCTCGGCCTTGACCTCGACGACCTTGGGCGTGGACGGCGAGAGCGTGGGGCGTACCGAGGAGACGGTCTGCTCGGCCGGCGCGGTGATCGCAGCCGACGTCTTGACCGCGGCGCGCGCGGGCACGATCGCGGGATCATGCTTGCGCGTCGTTTCGATCACGGGGACCGCGGGCTTCTCCTTGGGCTGCGACAGCAGGATCGACAGATCGGCCAGCGTGAGCGTCGCGGGCGGGCCCGTCGCGGCCGGGGCCGCGACCGTCGTCCGCTCGGCGATCAGGCGTTCGAGCTCCGTGATGAGCTTCAAGGCGCTCTGCGCGTAGCCGGGCGGCAGGTCGTTCTGGCGCGAGACGCTCTCGTGCAGCTGGGGAAAGGCCGGGTGGGCGTACATCCGGTGCTTGCCGCCTTCGCGCAGCTCGAAGCCGTAGCCTCTATAGAGCGTGTCGAGGTCGCTCTGGCCCCAGCCGCTCTTGTTGTTCTTCATGTCCTCGCGCAGCTTGATCGCCGTCGCGCCCGGGTCCAGGATGAACCGGGGCCCCGCGGGCGCGGCCGTCCGCGCGGGCGTTCGCGGCGCGACGCCGCCGGCGCCCGGCTCGAGCAGAGCCGTCCGGACCTGCCAGGCGCGCGCGGAGACCTGCGCGTAGCCGCCCTCGACGGCCTCCTGGCCGCCCTCGTCCAGCCACGGCCCGTAGAAGTCGCGCATCTCCATGAGGCTCGACACCGCGGCGTAGAGCGCCGCGCGGGTCTCCTTATCCATCACGCGGTCCGGCTTCGAGAGAGCGCGCGCGGTCTCCGCGAGCTCGTACGCTTTCTGCCGCACGTTTTCCCGGGCCTCCTCGACGGCCATCTCGACCGCGGCCTTGCGCGTCGCCGCGTCCATCGCGTTCAGCGCGGCGGGCGTGATGGCGAGGCTCTTCGCGAGCGACTGAACGAGCGGGGCGGCGGAGCGCAGGGCCTCGGGGCTCAAGACCGGCGCGGGCGCGCCCGCGAGCGACGGCGCGAGGCTCAAGCCCGGCGGGAGGAACGAGGAAAGCGAGGGATCGGCGAACGCGAGCCCGAGCGGGCCGGACCATGCGCCGGCCGGCGGCTGGAACACGGAGCCGGAAGGCGCGACGACGACCCCGGCGCGCGCCGTGACGGCGAGCGCCGCGGCGAGCAAGAAGGGGATCGCTCGACGTAAGAGGGGCATCAGCCGCAGTATAGCCCCGCTCCGGCGCGCGCGCCAGGGTTGATGAGCCGCGACGGTCTTGTTAGACTTATAGCGCGTCCATGATCATCCCCGCCTTCTTCATCACGCACTGGTTCACGGCGCTCTTCTGCCAGACCTTCTTCACGCACCGGTACGCTTCCCATCGGATGTTCACGATGACGCCCGGCTGGGAGCGCTTCTTCCATCTCTTCTCGTACGTTTCCCAAGGGTTCTCTTACCTGAATCCGCGCGCGTACGCGCTGCTGCACCGCATGCATCACGCCTACAGCGACACCGCGAAGGACCCGCATTCCCCGGCGTTCTTCAAGAACGCCGCCGCGATGATGCTCGCGACCTTCCGCCGCTTCAGCGCCATCGGCCACCATCGCGAGGCCGTGGAGAAGCGCTTCGAGGGGGGCTATCCGAGTTGGCCGCTCCTGGAGCGGATCGGCGATCATCCGCTCTCGATGGCGTTCTGGGCCGCCTTCTACCTCGCGTTCTACTGCCTGTTCGCGACGTCCTGGTGGATGTGGCTGCTGCTGCCGGCCCACTACCTGATGGGGCCGATCCACGGCGCGATCGTGAACTGGTGCGGGCATCGCTACGGCTACCGCAACTTCGACAACCGGGACCAGTCGCGGAACACGCTCCTGTGGGACTTTCTCACGATGGGCGAGCTCTTCCAGAACAACCACCACCGCAACTGCACGCGCGCCAACTTCGCCGTGCGCTGGTATGAGGTGGACCCGTGCTACTGGATCATCCGCGGCCTCGCCGCCGTCGGGGCGCTTAAGCTCGTCCCCGCGCTCGCGGTCGACGAGAGCCTGCCCCCGGCCGAGCAGCCGTGGGGCGCGCCGCTCGAGGCGTAAACTTCTACTTGCAGGCGAGGCCGCAGATCTCGACGACGACGTTCGGCGACCCGCACCGCGACGGGTACATGCTCGCGCACGAGTAGCATGTGCCGTTGGGGTGCTTCATGACCTGGTTCGTGCAAGCCGGCAAGGTCGGGCCCTTCTCGAACATCTGCTCGCAATGAGGGCGGCGACGATCGACGGCAGCCAGCCGCGGCGCGTTGAGAGCCGCCGGCTCGGCGCGGATCCGAGACGGGCGGTGTAGCCTTGAGGATCTTTTTCCATATGGGAAAATTTGCGCCCGCCAGGAATCGAACCTGGACCCGCAGCTTCGGAGGCTGCTGTGATAGCCGTTTCACCACGGGCGCGAAGGTGGGAACTTTCGGTATTTTACCTTAAATGCGCCGCGGCGGGCGCACTGGCGCTAAGTTCGGTCATCTGTTAACCTTCGTACGTGGAAGAGGAGAAGCGGATCCAGGCCGCCGCCGCCCTGGCCGCCATCGTCGGGCTCGTCATCCTCGTCGTGCAGTACTCCGGAAAGCCGGAGACGAAGCGCGGAGGCGCGAACTGGCTCTCGCGCATCTCCTCCTTCGGCTTGGCGCCGAGCGCCGATCCCGCTCCGGCGCTCCCCGAGGCCGCCGCCGCCTCGCCCGAGCTCGCCCCTCCCGAGCGCATGATGGCCAACGCGGCGACGCGCAGCTTCTCGAATCCGTCGTCGGGGGGATCGGGCGGGCTCCCCGGCGCGGAGCCGCCGCAGGATCCGGCGTCGAACGCCTCGATGAACGCCGCTCGTCTCGCCTCGGGCGGCTCGGGCATGGATTTTCCGAGCGGCGGAGGCGGCGGGCGCTCGCCGACCTCGGGCGGCGGAGGCCTCCCGCCGCAGACCGGTCCGGGCGCGGGGCCGCCCGCTCCGGCCGCGGCCGGATCCTTGGAAGCGGCGGCCGCGGCGGCCCCGCAAAGGCAAGGCTTTCGCCAGCGTCCGATCTACGTCAGCCAGGCGCCGGGCGGCGGCATTCAGTCCTCCGGCTCGACGGGCGGCGGCGGGAGCGCGGCCGCGGCGGGACCGGCCGGCGCCGGCACGGCTCCGGGCGCCGGCTCGACCCCGGGTTCGGGCTCCGGTAAGGGGCTCAACGATCTGAGCGCGGGCGGCTCCGGAGGGTTAGGCGGCGGCTCGGGCGGAGGAGGAGGAGGCGGCGGAGGCGGAGGCGGCGGCGGAGGCGGTGGCGGCGGGGGAAAAGCGATCGACGCCAAGCCGAAGGAATCCGCCGGAAAGCCGGACGGCGTGACCACCGGCGGCCCGGCCGCGTCGCCCGCCGGCCCGGGGGAAAGCTCAAGCGGCGCGGGACCGGGCGGCGCGGTCAACGAGGCGACGGTCGCGGCGCCTGGCGCCGCGTTCCTCGGCGTGCCGCAGCTCGGGACGACCACGGTCTCCGGCGGCGGGGTGTTCCGGACGACGGCGGGCGCGCAGCCGACCGTCCGAACCAAGGTCACGCTCTCCGCCGACGGGACGATACCCGTGGTGGACTTCACCACGAGATTGGCGGTCAACGCCGATCCCAGCCCGATCCCGGCGATCGTCCTTCCGGATGACTTCGTCAAGGTCCATAAGGACGTCAAGCCCGGCGATTGCGTGGCGGTCACCTACGGGCCGAAGACCATGTACGCGATCGTCGGCGCGACCGCGGGCGCGACGGACGTCGTCGGCGAAGGCAACGCGGCGCTCGCGCGGGGCCTCGGTATCACCGGAGCCGCCGGCGTCGGCGCCGGGGTGCGCTACGCGATCGTGCCCGGCAGCGGCGCCTCGGCCGCCGCGACGCAGGGGGCGCAGGTCCAGGCCCAATGCCGGGCGGCCTTCACGCGCGCCAAGATCACGATGCAGTAGCGCATTTCGCGCGCCCGGCGCGGAAATGCTAAAATGACGTTCCTCCCGTGGCGATCCTACTCAGCTGTCAATCACTCACCAAGAGCTTCGGCATCCGCCCGCTCTTCGAGGGCCTGTCGTTCGGGCTCTTCGAAAGCGAGCGCACGGGGCTCATCGGGCCCAACGGCGCGGGCAAGTCCACGCTGCTCAAGATGCTCGCCGGGCTCGAGTCCGTCGAGGAAGGCAAGGTCGTCGCGCGAAGAGGCCTGCGCGTGGGCTACCTCGCGCAGCAGGACCATTTCGAGGCCGTGGGCGAGGGCTGGACCGTGCGCGACGAACTGAACCGCGCGCTGCAGGGGCTGAACCTCGAGGACTGGGAAGTCGACATGCGCGTCGAGTCGGGCATGGAGCGTTCCGGCTTCGTGGACCCGGATCAGCGCGTGGACAAGCTCTCGGGCGGCTGGCGCAAGCGCCTGGCGATCCTCTCGCAAGTGCTTCGCGAACCGGATCTGCTTCTCCTTGATGAGCCGACCAACCACCTCGACCTCGAGGGCGTGCTGTGGCTCGAGCGCTTCCTGTCGAGCCTCGACTTCGCGTTTCTCGCGATCACGCACGACCGCAGCTTCCTGCAGCGCGTGTGCAACCGCGTCGTCGAGCTCAACAAACGCTACAAGGACGGCCACTTCTCGAGCCAGGGCAACTACACGGACTTCCTCGAGAAGCGCGAGGAGCTGTTCAGCCATCAGGAGACGCTGCAGCAGACGATGCAGAACACCGTGAAGGGCGAGATCGCCTGGCTGCGCAAGGGGCCGAAGGCCCGCTCCACGAAGCAGCAAGCTCGCATCGACCGGGCGGGCGAGATGATCTCGGACCTGGCCGAGCTCAAGTTCCGCAACGCCCAGACGCGCGCCACGCAGATCGATTTCGACGCGACGGAGCGGCAGAGCAAGTCGCTCGTGCGCTGCATCGGCGTCGAGAAGAGCATGGGCGGCAAGAAGCTGTTCGGCCCGCTCGACCTGATCCTATCTCCAGGAGACAAACTTGGATTGCTGGGTGAAAACGGCTCCGGCAAGAGCACGCTGCTCAAGATGTTCGCGGGGGCGCTCGCGCCCGACAAGGGGACGCTGCGGCGCGCCGACAATCTCCGGGTCGTGACGTTCGATCAGCACCGCGAGCAGCTCGACATGACGAAGACGCTCAAGCGCTCGCTCTGCGAGGTCGGCGAGCACGTCGACTTCAAGGGAAGCCGCATCCACGTCTACGGCTGGGCCGAGCGTTTCCTGTTCCGCACCGAGCAGCTGGAGTACCCGATGAGCCGCCTCTCGGGCGGCGAGCAGGCGCGCGTGCTGATCGCGCGCCTGATGCTCAAGCCCGCCGACATCCTGCTGCTCGACGAGCCCACGAACGACCTCGATCTGCAGTCGCTCGAGGTGCTCGAGAACAGCATGATGGAGTTCCCGGGCGCGCTCGTGCTCGTGACGCACGACCGCTACCTGCTCGAGCGCGTCTCGCAGCGCATCCTCGCGCTCGACGGCAAGGGGAACGCGAACTTCTACGCCGACCTGTCGCAGTGGGAGGCCGCGCGCGAGGAGTCGGATTCCCTCGGCGTGTCGCACAAGGTCGCGCCCGCGCCCGCGCCCGAGCTCTCGCCGAAGGAAGCGAAGGAGCTCCAGAAGATGGAGGCGAGCATCAAGGCCGCCGAGAACGAGGCCGCGATGGCGCGCGCGGCGCTCGAGGATCCCAAGTTCGCGACGGACGCCGCCGAGTTGATCAAGCGGCAGGTACGGCTCGACGAGGCGCGCCAGGCCGTCGAGACGCTGTTCAAGCGCTGGAACGAGCTTGAAGGCCGAAAAGCCGCCGCCTGAAGTGTGACCGTTCCGCACTTGGAACGCGGGGAAGCATGAAGCTATACTTACATTAATGCGCCTTCGCGGCCTCGCCTTGGTCCCGCTCCTTTCATTCGCCGCCGCCTGCGCGGACGACTCGTCGTCCGGACGCGAGGAACGCCTCCTGCGCGCCGCGCGGCAGGGCGACGTCAAGACGGTCTCCTCCCTCCTCGACCGCGGCGCGGACATCGAGACGCGCAATCCGGGCAACGGGTGGACGCCGCTGTTTTGGGCGGCGGTGAAGGGGAACGCGCCGGTCATTCGGGTGCTGCTCGCCCGCGGCGCCAAGATCGAGGCGCGCGACAGCAAAGGCTTGACCGCCCTGATGGCCGCGGCGCGCTGGGGGCAGAAGGACGGAGTGTCCGCGCTGCTCGAAGGCGGGGCCAGGATCGGAGCCGTGGATCAGAACGGCTGGAACGCGCTTATGTGGGCGGCGTTCAAGGGGCAATCGGATATGGCGGCGTTCCTGCTCGAGCGCGGCGCGCCCCTCGGCGCGCGCGATCCCGACGGCAACACCGCGCTCGCGCTGGCGACCATGAAGAGCCACTCCGGGACGGTCGCCCTGCTTAAGGCTTCTTCAGATCGATGAACGGCGTCGCGCCGCTCGTCACCTGCGGCAGCTGGCCGTTCCACTTGTCGACCGCGCGGTAGTTCACGAGCGTCTGCGTGAGCGACGCCTGCAGCAGCCGGTTCGACTCGGCCTGCGCCTTCGCGCGCACGAGGATGGACTTCGCTTCGCCCTCGGCCTGCGCGACGGCCGCCTTCGCGAGCGTCTCCTGCTTCTGCAGCTCGTATTCCGCCTGCTGCGCCTGCTGCTGCGCCGCCATCTTCTGCTGCATCTGGTTCTCGATCGCGGGGGGGAGGTGCGAGGCGCCGAGGTTGACCTTGTCGAGCACGAAGCCCATCTTGCCCATCTCTCCTTGAAGGTTCTTCTCGATGTGGTCCTGAAGCTCGCCGCGCTTCGCGGAGATGATCTCCGACAGGGACATCTGGCCGGCCGCGTTCTGCGCGACGGTGATGATCGTGCGGCGGATGAAGGTGTCCTCGATGTCCTGCACGGGCGCGCCGCGGAACGAGCGGAACACGTGCGCGGCCTTCTCCTCGGAGGTGTTGTAGGTCACCGAGATGTCCTGGCGGATGTGCTGGCCTTCCTTCGTCGGCAAGTCGATGGAGTCGTCATCCTGGGACGAGCCCTCGATCTGGCGCATGACCATCGTGTACGTGCGCAGCGCGGTCGGGTAGCTCTGCACGCGCGTGATCCACGGCACGCGGAACGCGAGGCCCTGGCCGACGGTGCGCAAGGTCCCGGACCAGATGTTGAAGATCACGCCCGTGTAGCCGGGCGCGATGATCGTGTACGAGCTCAGCACGATCGTCACGATGACGACGCCGACCGCGAGCACGCCGATCCGGCTTCCGAGCCTGGCGAGCGATTCGGGGGAAATCTCATTGTTGGCCATGGTTCACTCCTTTCGTTTCTTGTTGATGTTCTGGATGACGGCGTCGATGATCTCCGCGCGGTCCGGCGCGAGCAGCCGCAGGAGGGCCCGTTCGAAACGGCGGCGCAGGGGCTCGAGCGCGCGCGCGAGCAGCCACACGACGGCCGCGAGCAGGACCAGCTCGGCCAAGGTCGCTCCCATGCGCCGACGATAGCACATTCTCCGGCGAGACATGTCCGGGCTGTTGCGAGCCGGTAAAAGGACGGCAACGAAAAAGCCTGTGTTTGGCGGTAAAAAGTCGGCAAAGCCCCCTTGCGAAGCGGTGCCTCCGGGCTTATACTGAACGCATGACCGCCAAAGCCAAATCCGTCCTGTCCGTCGCCGGAGAAGCGCTCGAGACCGCGGCCGGCTACGCCCTGATCGCCGTCGCGCTCTACGCCGTCGTCTTCGTGGACATCACGGGCGGCGGGTCCTTGTGGAAGACGATGGGCTACGTCCACGAGGGCGCCCAGGAAGGGATCGAATCTCCGAACGCCACGCGCGTCATCAAGGTCGCCACGCAGGTCGGCGAGACGAAGGCCCACGAGGACCGCATCCTCGCCGTATTCGACCAGGGCCCGAGCGAGCAGGTGGCCCAAGTCGTCTATCAGGCGCCGGACGCGACCGATCATCGCCCCTCCGCCGCGCTGACGGACACGCCCGCCGATCCGGAGGCCGGAAAGGATTGGAAGGTCGGGCTGAAGGGCGAGTTGCGCAGCTTCACGGTCTACGGCGCGGGGCAGGAGACGACGTCCGCGTCGGGCTCCACCGCGGCTGCTACGAAGCCGGCCGGTTCCGCGCGCCCGTCGGCCGCGAGCGCCCCCGTTGCCGCGCGGACGTCGGATGCCGCCGTGGCGGCGCGGCCCGGGCTTGGATCGCGGATGTCCAGCGGCTCCATGGCGTCCTCGGACGCGACGCGCAACGTCCGCTGACGCCTTATTTCGCGGGCGGCACGAACGGCGACGCGAAGTCCTTGCCCGTGATCTTCACGGACTTGACCGACGCGGCCGGAAAGCGCAGGCGCTGATCGGAGTCCTTCGGGATCATCTCGATGTACGCCTCGCCCTTCGGGAACGGGGCGTGCTCCCGGTTGAACATGTAGCCTTCGAGCGTCTTCCCGTCGGTGAACGTGACCGTCACGTGGCCCCGGAAATCAAAGGCCTCGTCGATCTGAGCGGCGACTTCTTTCGAAACGGTCATGATCTTCTCCCCTAGATGAGCGCCGTGAGGCTCTCGACGGCCTTGTCCCAGTCTCCGTCCGCGGCGCCGCCTTGCGCGAAATCCGCGCGGCCGCCGGCCGAGCCGCCGTGCGCCGCGGCGAACGCCTTCGCGATCCTGGACGCGTCGACGCCTTTCGCCGCCATGTCGGAAGTGGCCGCAAGCACGAACGAGAGCTTGCCTTCGCCGGGCGCGGCGAGGAACACGAGGCCCGAGCCGACCTCGGCCTTGATCTTGTCCGACAAGCCGCGAAGGGACTTAGGGTCCGCGCCGTCGAGGCGCTGCAGCACGAGCTTCACGCCCTTGACCTCGATCGTCTTCTTGCCCGCCTCGGCCTGCGCCGCGAGCTTGTTGGACTTAAGCTGATTGAGTCGGTTCTCGAGGGACTTGATGTCCTCAACGATAGCGGTGGCCGACATAGTAGCCGGCTGCAGCGTCGCGTTAATCGAAACTTCGATCACTTTGATTTGCTCGATAAGTTCGCGCCGCCTAGCGTCAGTTTGGGCTTCGGCCTTAAGCTTCGCGGCTTGCTGCGCAGCGGCGAATTCCTCGACGGCCTTGCCCGCGATCGCCTCGATACGGCGAACTCCGGACGACGCCGAGGACTCCTTCACGATCTTGAACGAAAGGATCTCGGACGTGTTGTCGACGTGCACTCCGCCGCACAGCTCCAGCGAGAAGCGGTTCTTCGGCTCGTCCCAGCCCTTCGGCCCGATGAGCAGAAAGCGCGGCTCCGCGCCGTAGTCCTCGCCGAGAAGCGTGGTCGCTCCGAGCTCGGCCACCTTCGCGATGGGATACAGGCGCGGCGCGACCGGATGCGCGGCCCTGATCTCGGCGTTGACGATATCCTCGATCTTCTTGATGTCCTCGGGCGCGATCGCCTTCGGGTGCGTGAAGTCGAACCGCAGCTTATCCGGGCCGACGTAGGAGCCGGCCTGGCGGATCGTCCCGCCGAGCACGCGCTTGAGAGCCTCATTCATCAGATGGGTGGCGGTGTGGTGAGGCTTGATGCGCGCGCGCCGTTCGGCGTCCACGCGCAGAATGACCTTGGTGTCTTTCGCGAGAGCCGTGCTGCCTTCGAGGATGTGGACGTAGACGTCGTTCTGCTTTTGAGTGTCGACGACGCGTGCGAGCACCGTTCGGCCGTCGGATGAAACGATATCCCCGGTGTCTCCGACTTGGCCGCCGCCTTCAGCGTAAAACGTGGTTTTGTTAAGCACGGCCATTCCAGGCGAGGATCCAAGGACGGTAGCCGGAGTCTCGAGCGAGTCGTAGCCGAGAAATTCCGTTTTCGGCGCCGTGGACACGAGCACGGTCATATTTTTTTCGCCTGAGCCTTTCCACGACGCGCGCGCGATCTCGACGGCCTTCTCCGACGCGGCCTTGAAGCCGGCTTCGTCGACGGCGACGCCCTTCTCGCCCGCGATCTCCTTCGTCATCTCCAGGGGAAAGCCGAACGTTTCGTACAAACGGAAAGCCGCGTCGCCGGACAGCGTTTTGCCGGCTTTCTCGAGCGCCTTCTTGAGCTCGGACTCGCCCGCGTGCAGCGTCTCCAGGAACTTGGCTTCCTCCGTCTTCATCACGGCCTGCACCTGCTCGGAGGCCGCGCGCAGCTCGGGATAGCCCGGCGCGAAGATCTCGATGGCCTCGGGCACGAGGAAATGGAGGAACGGGCGGTCGAAGCCCATGAGCTGGCCGTGGCGCGCCGCGCGGCGCACGAGACGGCGCAGCACGTAGCCGCGCTCGACGTTCGAGGGGATGATGCCTTCGCTCATCAGCATCGTCGCCGCGCGCGCGTGGTCCGCGATCACGCGGAAGCCCAGCGCGTGCCGGGGATCTTGCGGATCCGCGCCGATGATCTCGGTGGCTTTCTTGACGATCGGCGCGAACAGGTCCGTGTGGAAGGGGGACTTCGTCCCCTGCGCGCAGAACGCGAGGCGCTCGAGCCCCATGCCCGTGTCGATGCACGGCCGCGCGAGCGGCTTCAGCGAACCGTCGGGCTGGCGGTCGAAGCCGGTGAACACGAGGTTCCAGATCTCGATGTAGCGGTCGCCGTCGCCGCCCACGACGTCGTCCTTGCCCGACGCGAACTCGGGGCCGAGATCGTAGTAGATCTCCGAGCAGGGGCCGCAGGGTCCCGTGGGGCCCATGTTCCAGAAGTTGGTCTCCTCGCCCAGGCGCACGGCGGCGTTGGGGGCTCCGACCTTTCTCCAGAGCTCGACGGCCTCGTCGTCTTCCTTGAAGACGGTCGGATACAGGCGCTTCGGATCGAGGCCGACCTCCTTCGTCAGGTACTCCCAAGCGAAAGCGACCGCCTCGGCCTTGAAATAGTCGCCGAACGAGAAGTTGCCCAGCATCTCGAAAAACGTCATGTGCCGCAGCGTCGTGCCCACGCGCTCGATATCGGTCGTCCGGAAGCATTTCTGCGAGGACGTCGCGCGCTTCAGGTCCGTCTTGAGCCCCAGGAAGTACGGCTTGAAGGGCACCATGCCCGCCGAGTTGAACATCAGCGTCGCGTCGCCCTGGGGAACGATCGGCGCCGACGGCTTGATGACGTGGGCCTGCTTGGCGAAGAAATCGAGATAGCCGGAACGGAGCTGGGAGCTGGTCTTCATGGGGGAACGATGATTATAGCTTTTCAACCGCGATCTTCGAGCGCCCGAGTGTTATACTGGCATCCATGAAGGGGTCGCCGAGATTCGGCGCGACGTGGCCGTTCCGCGCCGCTCCGCCCGGCTGGGCGCGAGGGCTGGCCTGGGTCATGATCGGGACCGGCGTCGCGATCAACATCGGCTTTCTTCAGACCTTGTGGGCCACGTTCGCCTACGGCTTGATCCTGGGCGCGTCGATGTTCTTCGGCGTGAGCCGCCGGATCTCGTTCCTGTACGGCTGCGTCGCTCCCGCGGGCCTGTTCTGCGTTTATTTCATCTGCACGAATGCCCCGGACCTCGCCTCCGCCCCGCTCTATATGGCCGTCTGGCTGAAGACGATGGCAGCGCCCATGATCGCCGCGCCTCTCGCGGGCTGGTGCGCGGGAGCGTCCGCGCTCAGGTTCCGCGCCATGCGCGAGTCATGACAGGTTGATCCCGAAATTCGTTTTCATCCACAGCCAAAACGTCGGCGGCCCGCCGAGCTCCGGCGCCGTCGCGCCCCGAACAAGCCGCTGCGCCCGATCGGTCCGGCCCAGCATGCACAGCGCGTAGACGCGCAGCCGAAACGCCTGTTCGCGCGTTTCCTGGCCCTGCTGGGCCCGGCTTAAGAACGGCAGCGCCGCCGCATACCGGCGTTCCGCGATCCGGCGGATTCCGGCGTGCAATTGCGCCAACGGAGACGCGCGCTCACGCGGGTCCGCGTTGTCCAGGATGCTTTGGATCCGCCAATTGCTGCCCAGCAGCCACAAGACCGGGGTGGTCAAGGACGACCGCGTCAGCAGAGCGTGAACGCCGGCGATGCGCGGGGGGCGCGGCGGCACGCCGTAGAAATGAGTATTGACGACGTCCTGGAATTCGAAATAAGGAGCGGTTTTTTTCCGCATGCCTTCGGGCCAGAGGCGTTCGATCAAAGGGCTTGCCTGAAATTGCGCCCCGGCCGCGGCCGCATCCGAAAATCTCGCGAGCATCCGTAGAGCCGCTTCTTCGGACTGCATGGGCGCTTCGATCCGTCGGGGGTAGTCGTCGACGAGCGCGGGTGAACCGGCCGTGAGCGCATTCAGATAGCCGGCATCGCCGATAAACAGCGCCCCGAGCTGCTCCGGCCGTTCAAATTCTAGCTGCTTCAGTTCTTCCGCCACGACCGGATCGCGCCATTGACGGGCGAATCGCTCTTCCGAGACCGGTCCTTGGGCATGGCGCGTTCCCGCCATCATGAGGTCGTCGCCCGACCCGTTCCACAGCGAGCAGTCCTCGAAAACATCGCAAAAGCCGCGAAGGATATTCTTGGCGCCGGCGTCGCTCAGCGAATGGACCGGCAGCCAGTAGGTGACGATGCCGCCGTCGGCGAGACGGTCGTACAGGAGCTGGAAGTATTCGCGGCTATAAAGGTTCCCGACGCCGGCATTCTGGGGAGGGGGCGGTTCCCCCGTGATCAGATCGAAGCGCCGCCGCGTCAGCTGGAGGAAATAGCGCCCATCTTCGATATGCACGCGGACGCGCGGGTCGCGCAGCGGCCGATCAGCCGCGTCCGGATAAACGATGCTGTTCATCTCCAGCGCATCGCGGGAAATATCGACGATATCGATGGATTCCAGGCTCTTGGAATCGGTCATCGCCTTCGCCGTGTTTCCCACCCCATAGCAGATCAGCAGCGCCCGCTTCAGGTCCGGGTGCACCGCCATGGGCCAATAGACGAACAGCTTCATATAACGGCTCGCCCACGGCTTAGTCGCCGACATCGGATGCGAGTTGGTGAACAGCGCGAAAGAAGCCGGCTTTCCCAGCCATAGGGTCTCGAAGTAAATGATGGTTTCGGTCAGGCCTTCGCGCACGGCGGCCACCCTGCTGCCGGGATAAGCCCCGAGATAGGCCTCGATGGGGAGCTGCAGAATATTTTTTCGCATCGATCCGAGGGGATAGAATAAGACGCTCGCGACGAATACGGCGATCGTGCAGTAGGTTATCCGGCGCCACTCGGCTTCCCTGGGCAAGACCAGCGCCCCGATCGCCCCGTACAGCAGGGTGATAAGGAGGATGGACCTTTCCATGCCCAATAGCGGAAGGAACACGAAGCTGGCGAGCAAGGACCCGGCCGCGGCCCCCGCGGTATTGGCCAGCGTCAGCACTCCGGCCGCGGTCTCCGAAGGCAGATTCTTCCGCAGAGCGGTCCCCGCCAGCGTGAAAAAGATCCCGGAAAAAAATGAAACCGGCAGGATGAGGGGCACGGCGACGCGCAGTATCCCGAACGCCTGGCTGACGGCGGGGGCTCCATTCATGCCCAATTTGAGGATGATGGGAAAACCGCCGTAAGACATCGCGCACAGAAATCCCGCGCCGAAAGCTATCGCCGACGCGAAACGATAAGCATCCCGGAACGATTTCAACCATCGCGAGGCGGCCAGCGCGCCTAATGCGATGCCCGCGAGGACCGTGGCGAGCATCAACGCGAACGCCATCGAGTGGCCTATCACGAAGAGCAGGAGCAGCCGAAACCAGACGACTTCCAAAGCCAGGAGGCAAAAGCCGGACAAGAAGGCGGCGAGCAGCCAGCGCCTGGGCAAGCTTTCGACGCCGCGGCCCCGGGAGGCCGAAGCGGGCCGCCGCGCCGAGACCCACATGGCCGCCCCGGCGGCGAGCATGTTCACGGCGCCCGCGGCTAACGCGGTCCCGCGCACTCCGAGGGACCCGATCAAAAAGATCTCGGCCGCGAGGACGCCGGCGACGGCTCCCAGCGTGTTCCATCCGTAGAGATTGCCCAGC
>Ga0163144_10015872_pt1 | contig 15476 bp, 11 predicted proteins | sample OliLak19BULKMAT1_FD_123175 | JGI IMG/M metagenome (GOLD analysis project Ga0163144, IMG submission 123175) | Freshwater microbial mat bacterial communities from Lake Vanda, McMurdo Dry Valleys, Antarctica - Oligotrophic Lake LV.19.BULKMAT1 | ecosystem: Environmental > Aquatic > Freshwater >...
ACCCCCTCGAGGCTCTGATCCTCCTGCAGCATCCGGGTGAGCACCCCTTCGGTCACCACCTCGATTCGGGTACGCCGGCTCACCCGCGTCTCGCCCCGCACCCGGAACCCAACCGTCCCACCCACCTCGTCGCCAAGCTGCCGTGCCATGTACCGCGCGGCCGCACGGGCGGCGAGCCGTCGGGGCTCGAGCATCACGATCTTCTGCCCCACAAGCCACGGTGCTTCGAGGAGCGCCAGCGGCACCCGCGTCGTCTTGCCGGCACCGGGCGGCGCCTGCAGCACGGCATTGGGGCCCGCGTGCAGCGCGGCAAGCAGTGCGGGGAGGACGGCATCGATCGGCAGAGCGGGGGTGGTCACGGGCGCAAATATCGCCGCCCCTCTGCGAATGCGCAGTCGCGCTGCACGGCGGGCCCGGCACGGCCGAGAGCGGTGGTTAGATTCCGGTCATGCCCGAGCCCCATCTGCCGCACCCCGCCTTTCCGAACCTGACCGTCCTCACGCACCCACTGATCCGTCACAAGATCAGTCTCCTGCGCGACGTGAAGACCTCGACGCGCGACTTCAAGGAACTGGTCGGCGAGATCGCGACGCTGATGGCGTACGAGGTGACGAAGGATCTCCCCACCGAGCCGGTGCAGATCACCACGCCGCTGGAGACGATGACCGGCGCGCAGGTGGCCGCCCGGCGGCTGGTGCTGGTGCCGATCCTGCGCGCCGGCCTCGGCATGGTGGAGGGGATCGCCCGGCTCATTCCGACGGCCCGCGTGGGGCATATCGGGCTGTACCGCGATCACGATTCGCTCCAGCCGGTGGACTACTATTTCAAGATTCCCGCCGACGACTCCGCCCGCGACTTCCTGATCCTCGATCCGATGCTCGCCACCGGCGGGAGCGCCGTCGCGGCAATCGACGCCCTCAAGAAGCACGGTGCACGGAGCATCAAGTTCCTCTGCCTTGTCGCGGCCCCCGAAGGCGTGCAGAAGCTCCTCGCGGCGCACGGCGACGTGCCGATCTTCACGGCCGCGCTCGATCGCGAACTGAACGCGAACGGCTACATCCTGCCGGGCCTCGGCGATGCCGGCGACCGGCTCTTCGGCACCCGCTGACCCCACCACGGACAGATTCCCATGAGCGCACGCCTCTCGTTCTTCGGTGCCGCAGGGCAGGTCACCGGCTCGATGCATCTGCTGGAAGCCGCGGGCGCCAAAATCCTGCTCGATGCCGGCCTCTTCCAGGGCCGGCGCGCCGCCACCAATGAATTGAACCGCAAGCTCCCGGTCGATCCGCGCATCGTCGATGCGATCATCGTGAGCCATGCGCACATCGATCATACCGGCCGGCTCCCGTATCTCGTCGCCGAGGGCTTCCACGGCCCTATCTACGCCACGCCGGCCACGCGTGACCTCATGGCCGTGATGCTCCCCGACAGCGCGCACATCCAGGAAAGCGATATGGCGCGGCTGGTGAAGCACGGCCGCGTCCCCAAGGATGCCCAGCCGCTGTACCGGATGGCCGACGCCATCGCCGTGCAGGATCTCGTCATCGGCGTGCCGTACCACCGCCCGCTCAACGTCCGCAAGCACCTCTCGATCGAATTTCACGACGCGGGCCACATCCTCGGCAGCGCCTCGGTAGACCTCCGCCTCACCGAAGGCGCAATGCATCGCCTCGTCTTCTCGGGCGACATCGGCCGGCCGGGGCTTCCGATCATCCGTGATCCGCAGCCCCCCGAGGGCCCGGTGGATACGCTGATCATCGAGAGCACCTACGCCAACCGCGTGCACGATCCGATCGCCAATGCCGAGGCGGCGCTCGGTGAGATCGTGTCCCGCACCGCGGCGCGCGGCGGCAAGGTGCTCATTCCGAGCTTCGCCGTGGGCCGGACGCAGGAGCTCGTGTACGCGCTGCACGCGCTGCATCGCCGCGGCGACATTCCGGCCGTGCCGATCTACATCGATTCGCCGCTCGCCATCGATGCCACCGCGGTCTTCCGCCTGCACCCCGAGATCTTCGATCGGCGCGAGGATCTGGTGGGCCGGGACGTGAAGCTCTTCGACTTCCCGCTCGTGCAGTACGTGCGCGACATCCAGGACTCGCGGAAGCTCAACGCGCTGCAGGGCCCCGCGGTGATCATCGCGGCAAGCGGCATGGTGGAATCGGGCCGCATCCTGCATCACCTCGCCAATCATGCCGGCGATCACCGCAACACGATCCTCTTCGTCGGCTATCAGGCGGAGCACACGCAGGGTCGGCGCATTCAGGACGGCGCCGAGATCATCAAGGCCTACGGAGAAGAAGTGGTACGCCGCGCGGAGGTCGAGACACTCGATGGGTATTCCGCCCATGCCGACGTCAATGAGTTGAAGGCCTGGATACGCCGCCTGGGCGGCCCGATCCGCCGCGCCTTCTGCGTGCACGGCGAGCAGCCGGCACTCGAAGCGATGGCGACGATGCTGCGTGGTGAAGGCGTCCGGGAGGTCATCGTCCCCGAGCACGGTGCCTCGTACGAGCTGACCTGATCTCGTCCGCATGACGCGACGACGCTGGTTCCTCCTTGGCGGGCTCGCGTTCGCCGGCGGGTTGGCCTACATCGCCTCGCTGATGCTGGTGCTGATCGGTGCAGCGCGCGATGATCGGCAGCCGGCGGACGCGATCGTGGTGCTCGGTGCCGCGCAATACAACGGGCGGCCGTCGCCCGTGCTCGAAGCCCGTCTCGCGCATGGCGAGCAGCTCTGGCGCCAGGGCTTTGCGCGCTGGATCATCGTCACGGGAGGCAAGCAGGCCGCCGACCGCTTCACCGAAGCCGAAGCCGGACGCCGCTGGCTCGTGAAGCGCGGCATCCCCGAGGATCGCATCGTGCTCGAGGCCGAGGGCCGCACCACCGAAGCGAGCATGACGGCGGTCGCCGCGTGGATGACCGCACACGCGCTGTCCCGCGTCCTGCTGGTGAGCGACCCGTTCCATAGCGCGCGCCTGCAGTGGGAGGCGCGCCGCACCGGGCTCGAGGCGCTCGTCTCCCCCACCGGCACCAGCCCGATCAGCGAGCGCCCCAAGCTCGAACTCCGCTTCCTCTTCCGCGAGGCATTCAAGCTGCCCGTGGCGATCTGGCGCGCCTACTAGCGCGCGCATCATCGCCTACAGCAGATCCTGCGGCGTCTGCGTATTCTGCTCCAGAGGTGCCGGGGATTCCCTCCGCCATCGGTCCCACGACAACCGCGATTCCCATCATGACTCAGCCGCGCGCCCGCCGCTGCGGTGCCGTGCACGCCCTGCGTGCCGTCGCCGTTGCTGCGCTCTGCCTTGCCGCCTCGCCTCCGCTTGCCGCGCAGGGACGTCTCACCTCGCCCAAGGCCGCCTTCGGCTTCGACATCGGCGCCGACTACCGCCTCGTCACCTACACGCAGCTGGAGCAGTACTGGCAGACGCTCGCCAAGGCGTCGCCGCGTGTCCGCCTCGAGCGCATCGGCACCTCGGCGGAGGGCCGCGCCATCTGGGTGCTCATCATCTCCGATCCGGCCAACATCGGCCGGCTGGAGCAGTATCGGCGCATCAACGAGCGGCTGGCCCGCGCCGACTTCGCCGACTCCACCGAGGCGCGCGCGCTGGCCAGGCAGGGCAAGACGATCGTCTGGATCGATGGCGGCCTGCATGCCAACGAAGTCCTCGGCGCGCAGCAGACGCTGGAGACGGCCTGGCAGCTCGTCGCACGCAACGACGACGAGACCCGCCGCTTCCTGCGGGACAACATCACGCTGATCTCGCTCGTCAATCCGGACGGCATGCAGTTGGTGAGCGACTGGTACATGCAGGACGCCGACACGCTCAAGCGGAACTCCGCCACCTTTCCGCGCCTCTACCAGAAGTACATCGGGCACGACAACAACCGCGACTTCTTCCTGAACTCGCAACCCGAGACGCAGGCGGTGAACCTTGCGTTCTACCGCCGCTGGTATCCGCAGATCGTCTACAACCATCATCAGACCGGCCCCGCGGGTACCGTGATGTTTGCGCCGCCGTTCCGCGATCCGTTCAATTACGCCGTCGATCCGCTGGTCATCATGCAGCTCGATCAGGTCGGCGCCGCGATGCATGCGCGCTTCGAGGCGGAGGGCAAGCCGGGCGTGACGATGCGCACCGGCGCCAGCTACTCCACCTGGTGGAACGGCGGCCTCCGCACCACGGTGTACTTCCACAACATGGTGGGCCTCCTCACCGAGACGATCGGCAATCCGACGCCGATCGAGATCCCGCTGGTGCCGCAGAATCAGCTGCCGCGCGGCGACCTGCCGTTTCCGATTGCGCCGCAGACGTGGCACTTCCGTCAGTCGATCGACTATTCCGTCACCGCCAACCGTGCCGTGCTCGACATCGCCTCCCGGTACGGCGAGACGCTCCGCTTCAACGCGTGGCGCATCGGCCGCAACCAGATTGCACGCGGCAGTACCGACTCGTGGACGGTCACCGGTCGGCGCATCGATGCGATGCGCGCCAAGGCCGACGCCGATCGCGTCGCCGAGCTGGCGAATGCGGGCAATGGCCGCACCCGCAGTGACGGCCCGGCGCAGAGCACCACGCTGCCGTCGAAGTACTTCGCCGAGCTGCGCCAGCCCGACGATCGCGATCCGCGCGGCTACATCATTCCGACCGCGCAGGCCGACTTTCTCACCGCGCACAAGTTCATCAATGCGCTCTGGTATGCCGGCATCGATATCGACCGCGCCACGGCCGACTTCACCGTGAACGGCACGGCATACGCCAAGGGCAGCTACGTCATCCGCACCGCGCAACCGTTCCGCGCGCACGTGCTCGACATGTTCGAGCCGCAGGATCATCCCAACGACTTCGCCTTTCCGGGTGGCCCGCCGAGGCCGCCGTACGACAATGCCGGTTGGACGCTCGCCTACACGATGGGTGTGCAGTTCGATCGCCTGCTCGACGTTTTTGATGCGCCAACCGAACGCGTGACGGTCCTCGTGCCGCCGTCGCCCGCTGCCGTGCCGACGCCGGGCGCGGGCTGGTCGCTCGATCGCCGCACCAACGACGCCTTCCTCGCGGTAAACCTGCTGCTCAAGGCGGGCGTGCCGGTGCAGAGCGACCGCCGCACCGGTGTCTGGTACATCCCCGCGTCTGCCGCTGCCTCGGTGGCGGAGGTCGCGCGGAAGACCGGCGTCGCCTTCTCGACGGAGACGGAGTTTCCGCGTACGCTCGTGACGGCAGCAGCAGTGCGGATCGGGCTCTGGGATACCTACGGCGGCTCGATGCCCAGCGGCTGGCTGCGCTACATCCTCGAGAACTTCGGGTTCGAGTATCAGGTGGTGTACGCGCAGGAACTCGACGCGGGCAATCTGCGCCAGAAGTTCGACGTGCTCCTCTTTCCTGGCGGCGCCATTCCGGCCAAGGGAGACGACCGGCCGGCGCGTCAGCCGAAGCCCGAGGAGATTCCGGCCGAGTTCCGCCCGTGGCTGGGCGCCGTCACCGCGGCGAAGACGATCCCGATGCTCCGCGCCTTCGTCGAAGAGGGCGGCACGCTCCTCACCATCGGCAGCAGCACGGCGATCGCCGCGCATCTCGATCTGCCTGTGGAAAGTGCGCTCACCGAAGTGGTGAGTGGCCGGCTGCGTCCGCTCCCGCGCGACAAGTTCTACGTGCCGGGATCGGTGCTCCGCGCGGCGGTGGCGCCGTCGCACGCGCTCACGCACGGTGTGGGGCGCGAGGGGCATGTGGATCTCTTCTTCGACAACAGCCCCGCGTTCCGGCTGAAGCCCGAGGCGGCCCAGCAGGACGTGACCGCGCCGGTCTGGTTCGACTCCTCCGCGCCGCTCCGCTCGGGCTGGGCGTGGGGCCAGCAGTATCTGGCTGATGGGGTGCAGGTCGTCGATGCGCCGGTGGGGAAGGGCCGTGTGGTGCTCTACGGCCCCGAGATCACCTTCCGGGCGCAGCCGCACGGTACGTTCAAGCTGCTCTTCAATGCGCTGAGCCGCGCCGGCGAGCGTTAGCCGGGCGGGCGCCTTTTCTCCACCACGTTACCAGAGGCATCAGGTTCATGGCCCTGCTCAAGACCGAACGGCTCGCCGACGGCCGTATCCTCAACTTCGACCGCGATACGGTGGAGCTGCCCAACGGCACCGTGGCCACCTTCGACATGCTCCGGCATCCCGGAGCGGCGGCGGTGCTGCCGTTCCTGGACGACCCGGCGCTGCCCGATCCGCGCGTCATCCTCATCCGCCAGTTCCGCCATGCCGCAGACGGCTGGATCTGGGAAATTCCCGCCGGCCGGCGCGATGCCGGCGAAGATCCGGTGCAGACCGCCCACCGCGAGCTGCGCGAAGAGACCGGCTACACCTGCGCGCACCTCGAGAAGGTCACTGAACTGCTCACGGCGCCGGGCTTCACCGACGAGCGCATCCATCTGTACCGCGCCTGGGGACTGACGCCCGGTGCACATGCCCGCGAAACCGACGAATTCCTCGAGGTGCACGTGCTCCCGCTCTCTCGCCTGATGGCGATGGCGCTCGACGGCACTATCATCGACGCCAAGACGCTCGTCACGATCCTTGCCATCAACGCAGGGCGAAACCTGACGTGATTGATTGCTCACGTTTGATTCACACTGTACAAGCTTAAAGGGTGGAACCTTGTACGTAGGCGCGCCGTGTTCTATGTTTTCTGCAGCAAGAGGCCCCTGACATAGAACAAACGCCTGAGTTACGCGTTCGATTACTCGCCGGAAGGCGAGTGGGAGAAGAATCATGACGGCGACCCTGCAGACCTCCGCAACCGCGGACATCAACTCGGCCCCGCGCCGCACCCTTTCGGGCTGGTCCGCCAAGCCCCGCACCGGTGCCGCGGCCACTCTGTCCAATGACGACAACACCGCCCTCGTCACCCGGTATCTCGCCGGCGAGACTCGCGCCTTCGACGAACTGGTTCGCCGCTACCATAGCCGACTGAACAACTTCATCTACCGGATGATCGGCGATCGGGAGCGTGCCGAGGATCTGGTGCAGGAAGCGTTCGTCCGGGTGCACCGCCATCTGCACCGCTTCGACACCACCAAGAAGTTCTCGACGTGGATCTATACGATCTGCTCGAACCTCGCGAAGAACGAACTCCGCAACCGCTCGCGCAGCCCGCTGGTGTTCTATCAGTCGGCCCGTACCGCCTCGGCCGAGGAAGACAGCCGACCGCTGCAGTTCGAGGACTCCTCGTCCCGGCCGGACGACATGTTTGCCAACCGGCATCTGCGCGAGCTGGTGGAGCAGACGGTCGCCAAGCTGTCGGGCCATCATCGCGAGGTCTTCGTGCTCCGCGAGCTCGAGGGCAAGTCGTATGAGGAGATCGCCGACATCACGCACTGCAATCTGGGCACGGTGAAGAGCCGTCTGAACCGCGCACGCCACAGTTTTGCCGAGATGATCGCGCCGTTTATCGATTGAGGTCGGGCCCTTCGGGGGCCCTCTTCGTCCGGCGCACGGGCCCATGCAGCGCTCCATGGGTCCGTTTTGGCAGCTTCGGTGTATCACCTGTATCAATGACACGCCTCCTCGGCTGCACCCGGTATCGGAAGCAGTATTCTGCCTTCCGCGATGGCACACTCGCCCCTCAGGGCGCTGCGGAGGCACAAGGCCACCTGGACCTGTGTGAGAAGTGCCGTCGGCGCCACCATGCGCTCGAGTTCGGTGTCCGCCTGCTGCGCGCGCTGGACCGCGAGTCCGCTGAGCAGCCCCTCCTGCAGGACCAGATCCTCCGCTGAACTCCGGCCGGTGCGGTCGCCCCATTGGGTGAACCTCCCCGGCCGCGGTACATTGCCTCCGCTATGCCCTCCCTCCCGTGGGAAGCGCTGATGCGGGCCCTCAAGCAGGGATCTCCGCTGGCGCCCGTCTACTATCTCGTCGGCGCCGAGGACCTGCTGAAGGACGATGCGGTCCGTGCGCTCACCGATCACGCCCTCGATCCGGCTATCCGCGACTTCAATCTCGACATCGTATCGGCCGGCACCCTCGACGACGAGGGGGTGCAGACGCTCTGCACCACGCTGCCGATGATGGCGGACCGCCGCGTCGTGATCATCCGCGACATCGAGCAGTGGCGTGCCAACGCGCGCGGCCGCAAGGCACTGCTCGCCTACCTCGAGAAGCCGGCGGCGGAAACGCTGCTCATTCTGGTGCAGGCCGCCGACGAGGACACCGACGCCGCCATCGCCGCGCGGAGCGCCTGCATCGACTGCGCGCGCCTCCCGTCGGAGCGTGCGGTGAAGTGGGCGCTGCGCGAGGCGCAGACTCTTGGCCTCGCGTTGCCGGAGGATGCGGCGCGGCATCTGGTCGATGCCGTCGAGACGGAGCAGGGCATCGACCTCGGGGCGCTGCGCACCGAGGTCGCCAAGCTCTCGGGATTGGCGCCCGGCACCGAGATCACGCCGGCGCTCGTCGGCGAGATTGTCGGCGTCCGCCACGGCGAGACGCCCAACGACTGGCTCAAGGCGGTCCTCGTCGGCGACACCGTGCGGGCCTTGGCACTGCAGGATGCGGTGCTCGCGGCGAGCAGCGGCGTGCGCCTCGTGATGATCCTCGGCACGGCGCTCTGTGGCGTACAGTTGGCCCGCGCACTCAAGGACAACCCGTCGCGGCGCGGCAATGTCGAACGCGCGCTCTTCGACGTCTTCAAGTCGCACAACCTGCGCGGCTTCGGTTCGTGGAACGAGGCGGCGGCGCTCTGGAGTGCCGCTGCGGAGCAGTGGACCGGACCCCGCATCGACGCCGCACTACGGACCGTCCTCGACGCCGACGTGCGCCTGAAGCAGACCACACTTGACGACGATGCGGCGATCGTGCGGACCCTGGTCCTGCGCCTTGCGCCGAAGCCCGCTGCGAAGGAGAAGGCCGCATGAGATCGATCCGTTCCCTGCTGGTGCTGCTGGCGATCGCCGCCACGGCCGCCGCGCGCGTCGACGCGCAGACCGATGCCCGCCTCGTGACGGCCGTGAAGCTGGCGCAGGATGGTCAGGCCGATTCGGCCCGCGCCATCACACGGGCGCTGCTCACGAAGATTCCGGCGAGCGACACGCTCTATCCGCAGGTGCTCTTCACGGCGGCGGCGGTCTCCGCCACGTCGCCCGAGATGGAGAAGGCGCTCCGCCGCATCATCGTCGAGTATCCCTCGAGCGAATGGGTGGACGATGCGCTGCTTCGGCTGGCGCAGATCGACTATGCCGGCGGTGATGTCGGAGGCGCTGCCGAAAAGCTGGAGCGGCTCCGCACCGACTTCCCGAACAGCGCGCTGATGGCGCCGGCGGCGCTCTGGGCTGCCCGGAGCTACTTCGAGCTTCGCAACCGCACCGCCGCGTGCAAGTGGCTCGACGATGGCCGTGCCAAAGCCGCGAGCGACGTCGAGGTCGGCAACCAGCTCGCCTTCTATGGGCAGCGCTGCGCCCCGGGGGCGCTGATGGCCGATGCGCCGACGATGGACACCGTGAAGCTCGCCAAGGGCGACACCATTGCGGTGCCGGCAGGCAATGCGCCGGCGCCAAGGGCGGGCCGCCCCGCCCTCGCGACGAAGGATTCCGCGAAGCCTGTACCCAAGCCTGCCGTGCCGGTGGCCGCGAAGGACACCGCAAGGAAGGTCGCCACGCCCAAGCCCGCCGGTGGCGCATTCCGTCTGCAACTGGCCGCCATGCAGACGGCCGAGCAGGCGAGTGCCCTGGTGGCTGCGCTCAAGGCGAAGGGCGTTGACGCCGACGTCACCATCGACGGCGGCTTCCACAAGGTCCGCACCGGTCGCTTCCCCACGCTTGCGGCCGCCTCTGCGGCCGCCGCCGGCGTGGCCCAGAAGGCCGGCAGCGCGCCGTTCGTCGTGCGCGAAGGCAACTGATCGCAGTGGCGGGGTTGACCTCGAAGGACGCCGGCGCGGGCAGCACGCCGCTCATGCAGCAGTATCTGCAGATCAAGGCGCAGCATCAGGACGCCATCCTCTTCTACCGGATGGGCGACTTCTACGAGATGTTCTTCGAGGACGCCGAGCGTGCTGCGAAGATTCTCGACCTGACGCTCACGAAGCGCTCCGACGGGATACCGCTCGCCGGCATTCCGTATCGTGCCGCGGCAGAGTATCTGAAGACGCTCGTGAGCCTGGGCCATCGCGTGGCCATCTGCGAGCAGGTCGAGGATCCGCGCCTCGCGAAGGGCATCGTCAAGCGCGAGGTCGTCGAGATCCTCACGCCGGGCAGTGTCATCGAAGAAGGGTGGCTCACCGGCACGCGCAACAACTTCCTCGTGGCACTCGACGGCCGCGGGCTCGCCGCCATCGACGCGTCCACGGGTGAGTTTGTCCTCGAGACACTGAGCGATGGTGCCCTCGCCGAGGCGCTGGCCCGCCTGGCCCCGCGTGAGGTGGTGCTCCGCAGCGGCACACCGATCGAGCTGGGCGACGGCATCATGGTCAACGCCCGCGAACCGTGGGAGTTCGATCCCGTGCTGGCGCGCGAGGAACTGACCCGCCGCTTTGCGCTCGCCTCGCTCGACGGCTTCGGGCTTGGCCCGCGCGACGATGACGCGCTCGGGGCGGCCGGCGCGTTGCTCCGCTATCTCCAGGAGCTGCAGCCGCAGGGGATGCCGCATCTCGCGCGGCCGCTCGTGCGGCGCGGTGAGCAGCATCTCTGGCTGGACGACATGACGCGCCGCAATCTGGAACTCGTCGAGCCGCTGCAGGTCGGCACCAAAGGCGCCACACTCCTCGAAGCGATCGATCGCACCGTGACACCGATGGGCGCGCGCCTGTTGCGACAGCGCGTGCTCTCGCCGCTGCGCGATCCGGCCGCGATCTCCGAGCGGCTCGATGCGGTGCAGGTGGCCGTCGGCGACGAGCGCGGCCGCCGACTGCTCCGCGATGCGCTCGATGGCGTGCGCGACCTCGAGCGCCTCGCCGGCCGGGCGGCTGCCAATCGCGCCAACCCGCGCGAGATGGGCGCCCTCGGTGACTCGTTCGCCAGGCTGCCTGCGCTGCAGCAGGCCCTCGGCGAGCTGCGCGACCTCGCCGACAGCGCCGAACTGCGTGCCGTGCACGACGCCTTCGATCCGTGCGCCGATCTCGCGGCCGATTGCGTGGCCGTGCTCGTGGAGCGTCCATCGGCGGTGCTCGCGGATGGCAGCATCGTTCGCGACGGCTACGATGCCGAACTCGATGCGCTGCGCAGCCTGCGCGACGGCGGCAAGCAGCACCTCGCCGGCATGCAGGCCCGTGAGCGCGAGCGCACCGGCATTCCGTCGCTCAAGGTCGGCTTCAACAAGGTGTTCGGCTACTTCCTCGAGATCACCAACGCGCAGAGCGGCAAGGTGCCGGCGGACTACGAGCGCCGGCAGACGCTCGCCGGCGCCGAGCGGTTCGTGACGCCCGAGCTGAAGGAGTACGAGCAGAAGGTCCTCGGCGCGGAGGAACGGATTGCGCTGCGCGAGGCCGAGCTCTTCACCGCGTTTCGCCACCGCATCGGCGCGGCGATCGGGCGCATTCAGTTGGCGGCACACGCCGTGGCGCGGCTCGATGTGCATGCGGCGCTCGCGGAACTCGCCGTCGATGCCCGCTATGCGCGGCCGCTGGTGGACGACGGCTTCGATCTGCTGCTTACGCGCTGCCGGCATCCGGTGATCGAGCGCCGTCTGCCGCGCGAGACCTTCATGCCCAACGACGTCACCTTCACGCGGGCCGACCGCGTACTGCTCGTCACCGGGCCCAACATGGCCGGCAAGAGCACCATTCTCCGGCAGATCGGCCTCTGCGTCATTCTGGCGCAGCTGGGCGGCTTCGTCCCGGCCGATGCGGCGCACATCGGCGTGGTGGACCGGCTCTTCACGCGCGTCGGCGCGAGCGACAATCTGGCGCGCGGGCAGTCGACGTTCATGGTCGAGATGAGCGAGACGAGCGCCATCCTGCACAACGCCACGGCGCAGTCGCTGGTGCTGCTCGACGAGATCGGCCGCGGCACCAGCACCTACGACGGCGTGGCCATCGCCTGGGCCGTCACCGAACATCTGCACGATCGCATCGGGGCCAAGACGATGTTCGCCACACACTATCACGAACTCATGCAGCTCCCCGAAGAGCTGCAGCATGCGCGGAACCTGAACGTCGCCGTGCGTGAAACGGGCGACAGCATCGTCTTCCTGCACCGGCTCGAGGCGGGTGGCACCGACCGGAGCTACGGCATCCATGTCGCGCAGCTCGCGGGGCTGCCACAACGGGTGGTGCAGCGCGCCCGCGCCATCCTCGGCACGCTCGAAGGTGAGCATCGCATGGTGCCGGGCGCACCGCCGGCCGCACCGGATCCGGGGCAGTTCTCGTTCTTCGCCGAAGCGGCGCCCAATCCGGCGCTCGAAGCGCTCCGCGCACTCGATCTCAACGCGATGACGCCGCTGGATGCGCTGAACCGTCTGGCGGCGCTGCAGCAGCAGGCGCGCGATGCCTAGCGCGTCGTACCGTCGCTGGTCATCGGGGCGCGCGCACCCTTAACTTCGTCATCATCATGCCGCTTTCCGTCATCGAATCCCGCGTTCGCCATGCCGACGTCGCGCTTGCCCGCAGCGGCTGGAGCGATGCGCTGATACGCCGTATCGAAGCGCCAGGCGGCATGGTGGTCGAAAACGGTGTCGTGCAGCCGCCACCGCTGCCGCGCGTGGAATTTCTGCTCTGTGCCCCCGGTGCGCCCACCGAAACGCCGTATCCGATTGCCCTGCTCGACGTGAAGGCCGAGTTCCTCCCGCCCGATCATGGCGTGGACGAGCCGACGCTGCGCGCGGCGTGTCTGCGTCTGCATGTACCGATCGCCATCGCCACCAACGGGCATCAGTTCACGCTCTTCGACCTCGCCGCAGGGTACGATCGCAAGCCGCGCACGATGCACGACCTGCCAAGCCCGGGTGCGCTGCGGGCGCGCTTCGAAGAGCTGCGCAGCCTGCGCCTCGTGGGCGACACGGCACGGCCGCTGATGGTGCCAGACCCGCTTGGCATGGGCGTGGTGCGTCCGCACGAGGACGCCGCGATGCGTGCCATTCTCGAGGCCGTGGTGCGGGGCAGCCGGCGTGTGCTGGTGAAGGTGACCGCCGGGGCGGCCAACGAGGGCGCGGCGGTCCTTGCAGCTCGACGTCTCGCCGCGGCCGGCGCGATGCGGACAACGGTCGTGCTCACCACCAACGCGAGGCGCACATCAGCCGTGCGCGCCGTCACGCACACCGTACCCGGCCTCGTCGTGCTGCAAGCGGTGCCCGGTGCCGAGTTGCCGCCGGGCACCGATGCCGTCCTGCTCGACGAGTGTCATCACGCCGCGGCGTGGCCCGAGCTGCAGCGCCTGCTGGCGCAAGCGCCTGACGCGCTGCACATCGGGGTGTCGGGTGCGCCGCTGGCCCCGCCGGGGGAAACCGATCCGACCGATGCCACGCGGAGCCTTGCCCTGCTGGCGCACTTCGGCGAGCCGGTCTACGCCTACACGCTCGGCGAGGCATCGCACGATGGCTGGTGCGGCGCGCTCGAGATCGTGCGGCGCGACCTCGATGGTGCGCCGGGCTCGGCCGACGATCTGTTTCGTCAGCTGCTCGCGGTCGATGGTCCGCTGCAGCGCGCGCTCATCGTCTGCCCCGACACCGCGTCCGCCGAATCGATGGCCACCGAACTCTCGGCGCGGCATGCACGCTGGGCGGAGCGGATGCAGCTTCCGCCCACCGCACAGCCGTATGCGAAGGCCACCGACGATCTCGATTCCGCGCTCGCCATCTGCACCACGCAGCTGAGCGAGGATGCCCCGTTGGCCGACATCCGCATCCTTGCCTTGCTGACACCCGAGCGCCGTGCGTCCGTGCTGCTCCGTGCCATCAGCCGGGCGGCCGCCACGTCACCGGCCGATGGAAAGATTCTGCTCCGCGTGCTCGATTATGTCGGTGCCACGCGCGTGGTGCCCGAGGTGCTGCGCGACCGCTTCCGCCCCGTCAGCGCCGCGACGATCAGTGCGCCCGGCGCCGATGCGATCCGGCGTGTCGATGTGCCGGGTGGCACGCTGAGCATCTCGCCGGCAGGCCGCGCCTGCGTGCGCGCGGACGGCCGCGTCGAGGACACCGCGTTGCTGGGCCGCGAACTCGCCGCGGTATTGGTGCGGAAGCTCCCGACGCTCGAGGCGCTCCGTGCCGCGTGGAGCCGGAGCACCGATCGCGCGGCGGTCCTGCGCCTGCTGCCGGAAGAGGGCCGGGCGCTGGCGCGCTGGAAGCTCCTCGCCGATCAGCACGACGCCGACGACTACGATGCCATGGCCGAGCTGGGCTGGGGCGTCCGCCCCCGCTCGCGGGCCGATCGCGCCGCGGCCTTCGGGCCGCTCCACGAACCCTGGCTCGCCTCGCTGCCGCAGGAAGCCAGCGCCGTGCTCCGCGTCCTCGCCAAGGGCTTCATCGAGCGCGGCATCGCCGCCTTTGATGATCTCGAATGTCTGCAGCTTCCCGAGGTGGAGCGCGTCGGCGGCATGCGCGCGCTCCGCAAGGGCGGCGCTCCCGCCGATCTCGTCCGCGCCGTGGGCGACCGACTGCTTCGTACCTAAGACTCAGGTGGTTCCGATGTCCGTGCCGCATCCGCATCCGTACGAGAACGCTCTGCAGACGATCGGCAATACGCCGCTCATCCGCCTTTCGCGCATCGGTGCCGGCATCCGCACGCCGATCTACGGCAAGGCCGAGTACGCCAATCCGGGCGGCTCGGTGAAGGACCGGATCGGCCTGGCGATCATCGAGGACGCGGAGCGCCGCGGCGATCTGAAGCCGGGCGGCATCATCGTCGAAGGCACCAGTGGCAATACCGGTGTCGGCCTCGCGGTCGCGGCCGCGCTCAAGGGCTACCGATGCATCTTCACGATGCCCGACAAGATGTCCCAGGAAAAGGTGCGCCTGCTCAAGGCGTACGGCGCCGAGGTCGTCATCACGCCCACGGCTGTCCCGCCCGATCATCCGGAAAATTACGTCAACAAGGCGAAGAGCATCGTCAAGGAGACGCCGGGCGCGGTCCTCGCCAATCAGTTCTACAACCAGATCAACCCGCAGGCACACTACGCCACCACCGGCCCCGAGATCTGGAACCAGACGAGCGGCAAGGTGACCCACTACGTCGCCGGCGCAGGCACGGGCGGCACCGTGAGCGGCGCGGGCAAGTATCTGAAGGAGCAGAACCCCGCGATCAAGGTGATTGCCGGTGATCCGATGGGGTCGCTCTACACCGGCTGGTCGAAGACGCACGCGATGGGGCAGGGCGAGCCGTACAAGGTCGAAGGGATCGGCGGTGACAAGATTCCCGAGACGATCTGGTTCGACGTGATCGACGAGTTCCGGCAGGTGAGCGACAAGGCGGCGATGGCCATGTCGCGGCGGCTGGCCCGCGAAGAGGGCATTCTCGTCGGCGGCTCGGCCGGCCTCAACGTGGCGCTCGCCCTCGAAGTGGCGCGCGAACTCGACGATC
>Ga0163144_10015876_pt1 | contig 15474 bp, 12 predicted proteins | sample OliLak19BULKMAT1_FD_123175 | JGI IMG/M metagenome (GOLD analysis project Ga0163144, IMG submission 123175) | Freshwater microbial mat bacterial communities from Lake Vanda, McMurdo Dry Valleys, Antarctica - Oligotrophic Lake LV.19.BULKMAT1 | ecosystem: Environmental > Aquatic > Freshwater >...
ACTTGTCAAAATCTTTACGTTCGTCAACATATTTATCTACCCGTAAACCGTGATTAATTGCAACCGACTTCATGAGTTGAAACGGACCATAAGCACCAGCTGTTGATTTTGCTAAAGCGCCTGGACTTTCAATCATTAAAATTGCTTGCGCATACCAAGGGTCTGTATCTGTTCTTGAAAAAACTTCAATGCCTCTTGTGATGGTTGGAAAAACCGCATCGAATTTATAGAAATCATTTTTTCCGGTTGTCATAAAAATTCGTGTACCAACCGGAAGATTATATTTTACGCACAAGGATTGTTTGTAGGCGTCTTTTTCGATGTCTGTTTGCAAATCCCATTTTTTTAACGACGTTCTTTCTAAAATTTGACGCGTTGAAGCAACATTCAACAAACACGAGTCTGGCGCCAGATGCATTATTTCTTTCCAAAAATTTGGTTGCGCTAACGTATCCCATCTTTCTACAAAAAGTTCGGGCGTTTTTACGAAACGTAGATAATTAGTATCACTGACGACTTTAGCCTCAATCAAATGATCTTCGTATTTATCTTGAGAGAAAGAAAAATTACTCACAAGTATTCCGACAAAAAATAAAAAACGATTTTTAAAGTTCAGCATATCCTAATTAACGATGACTAGCAATAAAGTTACTGAATTGTTCAGTGAATTCATATAGTTAAGAAGCTATTTTTCCTCTAAACTTTGTTAAAAAGAAAAGGGTCGATCAAAACGACCGACCCTTTTTAATCATAAAATTATATTTTATTCTACTACTAATCTAGACGTTGAAACAACATCACCAACCGTAACATGAACGATGTAAACACCAGATTCCATCATGCTTGTAGTAATAGGTAAATTAATATCTCCACTTAATTCACCATACAATTTTTGAGCAACAATTTTTCCATTGATGTCTAAAATCTGTATGCTAACCAGTTCATTTTCTACGACACCTAAATTAATTGTTGTCATATCAGAAGTTGGATTTGGATACATATTTAATGATGAATTAGAAACAGATTCGATAATTCCAACACCTGCTTCAATGTATCCATTTGCTTCAGCTTCAACTTTGGTTGCAGTGCCGGCATTATCAATTTTTCCAGTTGGGTCAATTAATAAACCGATGATGTGAATTTCTGACAAATCCCAAGATGGATCAAGCGTAATTTGAAAATTTAACGTATGCGTAGAACCCGGAGTAACACTAGATGGAAAACTATTTACTTGTCCATCAAAACTTGGTAAAATAATTCGAGCCACATGATCATACACCATTTGCGCAGCAGGAACCGGATTTGGTAATAATTCGTACCCACCCATTACACCACTTCCACCACCAGCATAAGCGTTTGATTGAGCATAGCCAGCACCACCTGTTACACCATCTTCAGTAATTACACACGCAATTCGATAATCTCCTGTTACAGCAAAATCAAAATCTGAAGTTACCGAAACACTTAAAATATTTGCATTTTGTTCGGCACCAATTGTAAGTACTGCTTTAGGCGCAACAATAATTCTATCTAAAAAATCAGTTTCAATTCCCAACGGATCAAGTGCAGGTAAACGATCTACAATAGCACTTGGGTAACTTCCACTAATCAAAACACCCATTGGATCGTTATAATCTGCAAACGACATTGGATCGCCATTGTGAACCGCAATACCAACAAAATGATCAGGATAATCAGTTGTCATTTGATCCATAAAAACCGCACCTTTTGGACACCATTGGCACCAAGTTCCTGTACCTTCTTCTGCAACAACCATTTTACCGGGAGCCGGAACAACCGGATCTAAATTCAATGTTTTAATATCATCTACAGGATCCATGTCAGCAGAAAAACTATTAACATTTGAAATTGTTGCGCTTAATGGATTTGAGCCTGCAATCAACGTAATTGTATTTGTAAAATTAACTGTGTAATAAGCAAGCGGGGCAATATTTTGTCCAGTAATATTTTCCACAATTTGAGTTCCGTTATAATCAACAGTTAAATCAAAAGACGTAATTGGATTTGTACCAAGATTTCTAATCTTTACAGTTGGCATTACATCTTGTGTTGCAATTCCCGACACACCATCAATATAAGTAACCGCACCATTCAAAGCGGGAAGAACATAAGGTGTATGTAAATAACTGAATTCATCTAAATAAAAACCACTTAAATTATTACCTCCGTTATTTGCATTAAAAGGAAAAATATCGATTGATGCCAGTTGATTAACCGTGTTTTGCAAAACACCTTGAGAAACACCGTCAATCAACAATTCCCACTCGTTGGTATTTAAATTAATATCAAGTGTTAAAGTAAACCAAGTTGCAATTGGAAAAGTTGTGGTCAACGAATTTCCGGCACCATCATCCAATATTAAATTTCCATTTTGAACCATTTGACAATTCAACGACCAAACTTGACCAACTGTTGTATTACCTTGAAAATTGAAATAAGCTCCTTTTCCTGAAACAACATAAAAATTTGTTTCGAATTGAAATTGGCCAGTATTATAAGCACCGCCAAAATTTACAATAACATCTTGAGGTCCGCCACCGGCAGTTGAGCCTACAAAATATATTGACTTTGTTCCATCAGAAGCTTGAGCTGTTGACACCTGCGTATCTTCAGTTCCTCCAACTGTTCCACTCCAAGTATCCCAAGCGGCAGAATTGTTGCCCATATAAGACCCAGCCGTGTATGCTTCAAAATTCTCATTCATAGACTGAGAATGTGCATTCAAACCAAGTGCGAATGCTGCGCCAAATAGATAAAGTTTTTTCATAGAATTGCCAATTAGTATAGATTAGTCTAATAAAGATAAGAAAACGAGTGGTTTGGAAAGAATTTGATTTTAAGAAAATTGGAATCCTACTTTTTAAAGAACTGTGTTAATTTAGAAAGCGGCTTACGGATTAATGTGAATACGCCTGGTTTTAAACCATTCATTTTCCAGGCCATTCTATCTTCCTTATTTGCTTTTATACGATTTTTAATGGATGCATTACTTGCACCCCCTGCACGCATTTTTACAATTATTTTTGCAAGATAAGCGACTTTTATTTTTTCTTTGTGAATGAAACGTAACATCAATTCATAATCGGCGGCCGATTTTAATTGATTTGTAAATACTCCAAAATTTTGGTACACTTTTCGTCGCACAAAAAAAGTAGGATGTGGTGGCATCCAACCTTTTAAAAAGGCGCCTTCTTTATAAGCACCACTTTTCCAAGTACGAATTATTTTAGTTGTATTTAATGCATCTACATAAACCAAATCTGCATACAAACCATCGATTGAATCAATGAAATTATTCGCCACATTTTTTAGAACATCAGCATCCGCATAAAAATCATCCGAATTTAAAATACCAACGATTTCACCAGAAGCCAATTGGATGCCTTTGTTCATTGCATCGTAAATTCCTTTGTCCGATTCAGAAATAAATTTAGAAATTTTATTGCCATACGATTTAATGATTTCAATTGTTTTATCGGTTGAATTTCCGTCAACTAAAATGTATTCTATGTCATGATAATTTTGTTGAATAACAGAATCAATGGTATCACGAATTGTTTTCGCTGAATTATAGCTAACTGTGATGATGGAAATTTTCATTTTTTATCTGATAAAAACAATTTTACACATACATTTTTCTCCGTGCTTCTCGGTGCTCTCCGTGCCTCGGTGGTTACCTTTTAGTGGCTGCTTTCTTTACCACGGAGACACGGAGAACATGGAGGTACACAGAGTTGATTACAACTAAAATTATTTTTGTTGAATTTCTCTTTTTCGAATCAACACCGCAGGGTTTCCTTGATAAATTCCGTAGGCTTCTAAATTTGAAGTTGCCACCGAACCAGCTGTTAATATTGAATGAGAGAAGCATGTAACGCGAGGTGTTACTATTGCTTTTGCTCCAATCCACACTCCTTCTTCTAACCTAATTTGACCAATAATTAAATCAAACGTACTTTTTTTATAGTGGTGATTTCCACACAACAAAAGAGCACCTTGAGAAATACATGAATGAGAACCAATTCTCACTTTTGTCAAATTATCAATCCATACATTTTCACCAATCCAAACATGATCACCTACTTCTAACAACCACGGGTATTTGATATTCACATTCGGTTTTATGACTACACCTTTTCCAATTTTTGCACCGAACATTCTTAGAACATTTTTTTTCAATCCACTAAAAGGATTCCATGGATTGATTAAAAAAAAGATATTAAAGAAATACCAAAAAAACCGTTTTACTTTGTTGCCCGGTTTGTACCATGAATTATCATAGGACGATAAATCTGTTTTCATCACTCAAATAATTTTCTATTCGCATTTATAACTTCAACATCCGAAATTTTATCAGTGAAATATTGATAACTCGCTCTTACCATTGCAATATAAGAAGTAAAATCTATTTCAATTCCTTCTTGTACTGCTTTTGCAAGACTTTCCACATTGTCAATATTAACATCCCAACCTAATTGTTGAACATGAAGATTTTTCCACGGCGTATTTTTACTGATAATAACCGGACATCCATTTGCCCATGCCTCTACAATAGCATGCCCATAATTTTCGTGTCGAGTTGGGAGAAGCATAAAATCCGAATTCATGTAAACATCCGCAATTGCAACTGGATTTAAAACTCCTTTGTATTCAATTTTTACATTTCCGTGATCTTTAATATCGTGTTTGAACGAGTCAAAATAGTCAACATCTTCAACGTTTCCATAAATATCAAAAAAAACGGGCATTGTGCTTTTTACTCTCTTAACCGCTTCAATTGCCAATTCCAGATTTTTCTTACGCGCAATTCTACTAATAAAAACAAATCGCACTTGACCCGTATTTTTTTTATTGAGAATATCGTCTAACTTTTTTGTTTGCGTAATAGGAATATTTTGAGCAATGGTCACTTTTGCTTTTTTACCAAACATGGCTATTATTTCACTTTCTTCTTCGGTCGTTGATGCATGCCAAATTACTTTTCTATAAAACCCAACCAATTTAGCAAGCGTCAAAAACAACTTCTTCTTACCACGTTTTAAATCAAGTGCACCAAGGCCTAACATACCACGAGGTGCAAGAATAACTTTGATTCCTTTTCTGTTTGCCAACATCAGCGGAGCAATGGTAAACAATTTTGAAAAAAGAGAATTGAGATACAAAATATCTGGTGCAATTTCCAAAACATTTCCCCTGATAGATGGCATTGTCATGGCGCGATGATCCATGTATTTAACAAAAACCCCATTCTGGTCGTGCCATTCGTTTAGCTCAATATTGGGGTAAGGTTCTATTTCACCCAAATCATAAGCGCTCGTTAAAATGTAAAATTCAAAATCATTTTTCAATGCATTTACAAGATTTGCAACCGAACGAATTGGACCACCTGCTTTAAAACCGGGTTCATACCAATCAACGCAAATCAATATGCGTTTTTTATTATCTGACATTATTTTCTTTCATCCAATTTGATAACACGACCAATGGCCATATTCTTGACCAAGTTATCAATTTATTACCTGAAAGAAATTTCTTCCAAAGCTGCTCAAGTTCTTTACCATTAAAATGTTCGCTTTCTTTTAAGTAGTCAATTCGAGCTTGACAAAAATCGCGCAAATCATTTTTCATCCATTTTTCATAAGGTAGCACAAAACCCATTTTTGGACGATTGTAAATTTCCTGTGGTAATAAATCCGCAAACGAATCGACCAATAATTTTTTGGGTGTGATTGGTTTTTTAAATTCATCGCCAATCCCTAAAACCAATTCAACTAACTCATGATCTAAAAAAGGCACACGCACTTCTAACCCGCTTGCCATCGACATTTGATCCGCATCTCTCAACAAAACATTTTGCATGTAGGTACTTATTTCAGCCACCGAAATTTTGCTCAGATTTGGTAACGAAGCGCCGTTGGTTTTATAACCTACCAATTCATTCGTTATTTCAAAAACGCGATTTGAACTTAAATAAGGATAAGAAACTAATTTAATAATTTGTTCATCCATTAATACCTGACGGTAGATTTGATAAATATCTGCTACTTCATAATTATCTAACGAAAGCAAAGCGCTTATTTTACTTGAAGCAACTGTTCCTTTTAAAGAATGATAGATTTTTGCAAAAGGACGACGACCGTAACCCGGAAAACTACGAATCCACTTTTTATTTTGAAGATTTGGTAACTGATTAAAAATGGAATATCCACCAAATAATTCATCGCCTCCTAAACCAGAAAGTGCCATTTTTATACCGGCCTCTTTTGTTTTTTTTGAAACCACAAATGTGTTGGGGCCATCGCCACTAGGATGGTCCATAAAACTTAGGGCAGCAGGAATTAATTCTTTAAAATCATTTACACTCAATTCAATTTCGTGATGATTGGTTTGAAATTTTTTTGCCACCAATTGTGAAAATTCACGTTCCGAAAATTCTTGTTCTTTAAAAACAACAGAAAATGTATCTACTTTTTGATTGTGAACTTTGGACATTAATGCAACAATGAGCGAACTGTCAATTCCACCCGAAAGAAAAGCGCCAAAAGGAACATCAGCAACCAACTGCATTTCTACACTTTGCGTTAGTTGATTTTTAACAGCAGCATGAACAGCATCAATGCTCTCGTATTTTTTTCGCTGCGCTTGCGTAACATTCCAATACTCTTTAAAAACAACACCATCTTCTTCATTAACGCGCATAAAATGGCCCGGCATTAATACATCAATGTCTTCAATAATAGTAGCTGGTGCGTGCACAGTTTGATATCGCAAGAAATCAATTAGTCCACTTTTTGAAATTTTTCGTTCTACCAAATTGGTCGATAAAATTGATTTCAACGAAGATGAAAAAACAAAATAATTGTTCGACAAAAAATAATACAATGGTTTTACACCTAATCGATCTCTTGAAACAAAAAGTTCTTTTTTTGATTTATCCCAAATAGCAAAAGAAAAAATTCCATTTAAAACACGTAGACAGTTTTCACCCCATTTTATATAGGCTGCCAAGATTACTTCTGTATCTCCGTTTGTTTTAAATTGATAATCTGTTAATTGATTTTTGACTGTTCGATAATTATAAATTTCACCATTAAAAACAATCACAAAATTTCCATCTGCAGAAATAAAAGGTTGATTGGCCGCTTCGCTTACATCAATAATTGAAAGTCTTCGATGACCTAACTGCACAACATCATCTTGAAAAACACCCACTGCGTCCGGACCACGGTGAGCGAGTTTTTCATTCATTCGTTCTATTAAACCGTTAGACTTTGTAGCCCCTGAAAAATGAAAAATTCCGTTAATTCCGCACATGTTAAATTAAATTCATTTGCTTTAAAAAATCAGGAGCATTAATTAATTTTTGAATGCCATCTTCAATCGTTACCAGTTCACGATTTAAAATTTTTCGCATTTTAGAATTATCGGGTTGCCGTCTTGTCATATCGCCATCTTTCAACGGTGGAAGGAAAACAATTTTAGATTTACTATTGGTTAATCGAATCACAATATTTGCCAATTCAAGAATAGAAACAATCACATCTCCGCCCACATTTACAACATCATTCACAAACAAATCTTTGTTTAATGCCGTGATAGTTGTTTCAATATTATCATCAACATAACAAAATGTGCGCGATTGACTTCCATCGCCATAAATTGGAATATCTTGTCCAGATAAAGCGTTGGCTATAAATTTACTCATTACAAAATCTGTTGTTTGATTTGGTCCATACGTATTAAAAAAACGAAACACCGTATAATTCAAACCATACTCTTGATGATAAGAGCGACAAAAAGCCTCGGCCACATTTTTAACTACGGCATAAGGCACGCGCGAATTTAATGGAGTTGTATCTTCATTTTGTGGAATGCTTACAGGCTCGCCATACACTTCGCTTGAACTAGAAAAGAAGAACCGTTTTACGCCGGTATTTTTTGAAAGGTTCAAAATATTTTTAATACCATCAATATCATCTAAAACTTTAATCGGATTTTCTTGTGTGCGTTTTACACCTACTAAAGCGGCATAATGAAAAACATAATCAAACCTACCCGAGAGCATAATTTCAGTCATCTCTTGACGATCGTTTGAGTTTGCTTTAATGAACTGAAGATTGGTTTTTGTTAAATCTAATTTAGAAAGACTCCCCGTTGACAAATCATCAACAACGGTAACGAGTGTATTTTTATCTTGCAGCAATTTTGCTGTTAAAGCACTTCCAACATTTCCGGCGCCACCTGTTATTAAAATCTTTCTCATTGTGTAAAACTGTTTAAAACTTGAATAGGCAACTATTATCAAATCATTTTGATTCTTATGTAAAGCTAAATACATTTCAGCTATTTTTTTGAATGCACAATTTTTCTTTTAATTTTTTATTTCAAAAGTACTTGTCTATTCTATTTTTTTGTACCTTGGTTAAATGTATTAAATCGATTTAAATAAAGCTATATCGATTTTTTGTAAAAAAATTAATTTCACGAAAAAATTAAATTACACATCATCAATTAGTTAAAAAGATTATGAAATAGAAAATACTTCATGAGACATTTAATTAAAACGAACAAGGATTAGGTTGAATTATAACTTCAGTTTTAAGAAATGACTAATTTTACAGTCCTTTAGAAAAAAAACAAGAAAATAATAAGCAAGAATGAACAATTTTTTAGGAATCGATATTGGCGGAACGAACGTTGTTTACGGTATAGTAAGCGAGGAATTCGGTCTAAATTATCAGTCTTCATTAAAAACAAAAACCATTCAAACAGCGAATGAATTAGCCGATGTTATTTTCAATGATTTAAAATCTAATTACAAAGGAAATATTGATGGAATTGGCATTGGCGCACCAAGCGTAAATTGCAAAACACAACAAATTGAATTCGCTCCCAATTTAAAATGGGGTGAAATTATTCCACTGAAAGAAATTTTTGAAACTAAATTCAAAAAAGAAGTTACGTTGTTGAATGATGCGAATGCTGCAGCAATTGGAGAACGTTATTTTGGCGATGCAAAAGACTTAGATAATTTTGTTGTTGTAACATTAGGTACTGGAATAGGTTTAGGCATTTATATAAACGGGCAACTTTATACAGGCGATAATGGAATGGCCGGCGAATTAGGACATTTAATTATACACAGAGATGGGCGCGAATGTGGCTGTGGCAATCTGGGTTGTTTGGAAACATACGTTGGCAAAAAAGGAATAATTAAAACAGCAAAAGAAAAATTAGAATTCAGCAGTGGTGGCTCATACCTCAATACTATTTCTCCAAGCCAAATTACACCTTTGGAAATTTTTAAAGCCGCAAAAAAAGAAGATCCAGTAGCACTTGAAGTAGTTGATATCATTGCAAAAGATTTAGGTTATGCTTTGGCGCATTTGGTAAATTTGTTAGACATTGAAAACATTTATTTATTTGGTGGTGTTGCCAAAAGTGGAAATATGTTTCGAAAAAGAACTGAGAAGTACATGCGTATTTATACCTTGCCAAATATTCACGATAAGGTTAAATTAAAAATATCTGATTTAAATGAAAAGCATGGTGCAGTATTGGGAGCAGCTGCTGCTATCAAAGAAAAAATGGCCATTGTTGATTAACGTCGCAATGGTGAAAATTAGTTTTCTATTTTTTCTTTTTTTTATTTTTCCATTCTGCTTTGCTCAGAAAATTCAAACAGCGTCTTACGTCAATCCTTTTATTGGTACCGGTGGTCATGGTCATACTTATCCGGGTGTTTCAGAACCTTTTGGAATGATTCAACTTTCGCCCGACACACGCCTTGATGGTTGGGATGGCTGCGGTGGATATCATTATTCCGACACAATGATTTACGGATTTAGTCATACACACTTAAGTGGAACGGGTGTTTCAGACTATGGCGATTTACTCATTATGCCTTTTACCGGTGAAAACAAATGGGAAAACGGAGCAGCTACCGAAAATAAAAACGGTTACGGTTCACGTTTCAAACATGATTATGAAAAAGCAAAACCTGGTTATTATTCTGTTCATCTTACTAATTACAACATCAACACAGAGCTAACAACAACAACACGTTGCGGCATGCACAAGTATGCTTATCCGCACGGAAAAAATAGAAAAATAATTATTGATTTAGAACACCGCGATAAACTTCTTGACTCTGATTTAATTTTTTTAAATGATACAACAATTGTCGGCAAACGAATTTCGAATGCGTGGGCTAGCGAACAACATTTCTATTACTCCATTAAATTATCGGAAGCACCCATTCAACGTTATTTTCAAAAAAACGAAGCAGGAAAAGCGACAAAATTAATTCTTGAATTTGATGATTCATCTCCCCTACTTTTTTTGAAAGTTGGAATTTCTTTTGTTGATATTAATGGCGCCAGAAAAAATTTAAATACCGAAATGCCTGACTGGGACTTCGAATCCTACCGTCAAGCTAATTTTAAAAAATGGAATAACGAATTGGATAAAATTCAAATCACAACAAAAGATGAAACAAAACGCAGCATTTTTTATACGGCCCTTTATCATAGTTTTTTAAGTCCTAATACTTTTTCGGATTGTGATGGAAGATACAGAGGGAGAGACAATGACGTTCACCATTCTGATGCACATACGCAGTACACCGTTTTTTCTTTGTGGGATACTTTCCGCGCTGCACACCCACTCTACACTATCACTCAACAAAAACGAACGGGCGATTTTATTCAAACTTTTTTGAATCAATATGTACAAGCCGGAATTTTACCAGTGTGGGAACTTGCTGCCAACGAAACCGATTGCATGATTGGTTATCATTCCGTTTCTGTTATTGCTGATGCGTATGTAAAAGGCATTCGAAATTTTAATGCTGAGCTTGCCTTAAAAGCAATGGTGCATAGTGCCATGCAAAATAAATTGGGTTTAGAATCGTACAGAAAACAAGGATATATTTCTTCTGAAAATGAATCCGAATCTGTTTCAAAAACATTGGAATATGCTTATGATGATTGGTGCATAGCTGTTTTCGCCGATTCTTTAGGTTACGATTCTTTAGCGAATATTTTTTACCAACGTTCGCAGTTTTACAAAAACATTTACAATCCAAGCTCAACGTTTATGCAACCGCGCCACAACGGTGGTTGGAAAAATAATTTTAAACCAGCAGAAGTAACGTTTGATTATACAGAAGCAAATGCTTGGCAATATTCCATGTTTGTTCCGCACGATGTTCACGGATTAATTGAACTTTTAGGAAGCAAACAAAATTTAGAAATGTGGTTGGATAATTTATTTACCGCATCTTCCGAAACATCAGGCAGAGAACAAGTAGATATTACTGGTTTAATTGGTCAATACGCGCATGGAAACGAACCCAGTCATCACATGGCTTATTTGTATAATTTCACTAACAATCCGTGGAAAGGTCAACACTACATTCATCAAATTTTAACCACACTTTATTACAATGATCCAGATGGTTTAAGTGGGAATGAAGATTGCGGACAAATGTCGGCGTGGTATGTATTAAGTTCGATGGGATTTTATTCGATTGCACCCGGCTCAGACGTTTATTTACTTGGCACTCCCATTTTTGAATCGACACGTATTAATTTAGAAAACGGAAATACATTTGTTATCAATACAAGTAATTTAACCGATGAAAATATCTACACAAAAACAGTTACACTAAATGGAGAAATATTAAACCGCAATTACATTTATCATCACGAAATTATGAAAGGCGGAACATTGACATTTGAAATGACATCTGCTCAAGAACCCTATTTTGGAAATCCACCTTATTTAAAAGTGAACAAAAATATTTTGACACCATCACCGTTTTTTGAAGATGCCGAAATGACATTTTACGGAAAGAAAAAAGTGGTCATTAAAAATGCTGCGCCACAAACAACAATTCATTATACGTTAGACGGAACAAGGCCTACAGAAAAATCAGAAATTTATGAAAAGCCAATTAAATTAAAAAAATCAACCGTTGTTACTGCAAAATCTTTTGGAAAATTTAATCCGAGTTACGAAGTTGTTTCTACTTATTACAAAGCGAATACAAGTTGGAAAGTTGATATCAAAAATTTATACGAAAACCAATATTCAGGCGGAGGAAATACAGCCTTGATTGATCAAATATATGGCAGCAATGATTTTAGAACAGGATCATGGCAAGGCTATTGGGGTGTTGACATGGATGTGATTATTGATTTTAGGAAAAAGAAAGAAATCAAAAAAATTTCGGTGAGTTTATTGCAAGACATAAAATCGTGGATTTGGTTTCCAAGCGAAGTACAATTTTCCATTTCAAAAAACGGCAAAGATTGGTTTGTTTTGCAAACAGAAAAAAATACAATTCCGGCAGATCAATATGGTTCTATTACGCAAAAAATAAGTTTGAAGAAAGACATCACGACGCAATATCTGCGCATTGTTTGTAAAAATTATGGCACTTGTCCAAAGTGGCATCCCGGGTCGGGCAATCCGGCATATATTTTTGCTGATGAGATTATTGTTGAGTGATTTGAAGGTGTTTTTGGTCCGGTAAAATTTACGCTCCCGCGCGAATCATTTTGTGTGGCGTGAGTACTTCAAATGAAGAAAAAAAATTAGGCTTCGATTAGCCATTGCCTATCCACACGAAAGGATTCGTGCGTGAGCTTTTGAATTATACTGCTTTTTTCGGATCAGATTTTTTCTTTTTCCCTTTGTATGCTTTAATGTGGTCACTAATCAATTTCTCCATTTCTTTTGTTAATGATGGACTTTGGATGAAATCCACATCAAGTTCGTTTTTGCTTCGTTTTTTCATAACTGTTTACTTAAAATATTTGTTCACTAAAATTTTAGACTCCTATGGATAAATAATACCGATACGGTATCTGTATTTGTCCAATATCAAAATAGATATTGAACTCAAACAGCTACTCCCTGTCTGCCTGACGGGCAGTCAGGCAGGTATCGTTATTATTTGAAAAATTGATTGCCCAAAGCTCACGCCCATCTTGATAGCTATCGGAACATGCAGGAGTGTTAGGCTGTTTTTATTAACAATTCAATTTTTTTATCCAATCCAAAAAAGTGAGGATGTAAATTGGTGGCCATTTAGAAAAGGTTATGGTTAAAATAGTGTGTGAAAAATTGCTGCATAAACAAAAAAAAATTGTGTTGCTTAAATTTGATTACGATGCAAAGTTGGTTTCGATTATTAAAAATATAAATGGTGTTGGTTGGACACAAACCCATCGTTCGTGGTATATTGAAAATGATGAAACAAAAATACAAAAGCTGCAACAATTATTGATTGATAAGGCAAAATTGATTGTTGAAAATACATCATCAGAAATAATTACAACGTCCAAAGTAAATGAAAAATTTGAAGATGAGTTAAGCAAATTTCGTTATTATCTTTATTCCTTACGATACAGCGTAAACACGGTAAAAACTTACGTTGAAGCACTTCGAGTATTCATGTGTTATTTCTCTGCAAAAGCGATGTCAGAAGTAAGTACCAACGACCTAATTGATTTCAACAACGATTATATTTTGGCTCGTAAATTATCGGCCAGTTATCAAAATCAAGTTATCAACGCATTAAAACTTTATTTTAAAAAAATACAAAACAAAAAGCTAGATCCTGGCACTATAGAACGACCGAAGCGTGCAAAATTATTACCCAATGTTTTGAGCAAAGTAGAAGTAAAACAAATTCTGGAGGCACATTACAATATGAAACACCGTGTAATGTTATCGCTTATTTACAGTTGCGGTTTGCGCAGCAGCGAATTGATTGGATTAAAACCAACCGATATAAATAGTCAAAGGTCCATTATACACATAAGACAAGCCAAAGGACAAAAAGATCGGATTGTGCCATTAAGTCCAAAAATTTTAGAAATGTTGCGAAATTATTATGCGGCTTTTCGGCCAAAAATTTATCTTTTTGAAGGACAACATATCGGTACACCATACGATGCTCGCAGTTTGCAGTTAGTATTAAAAAGTGCCGTAAAAAAAGCAAATAATCAAAAGCCTATCACCTTACATTGGTTACGACACAGTTATGCAACACATTTACTGGAAGCAGGCACTAACTTGCGTTATATACAAAACCTATTAGGCCATAGCAGCAGTAAAACCACCGAAATTTATACGCATGTAAGTACGCAAAGTATTGAAAACATCCATTCCCCATTTGACAGTCTATGAAAAAAAATGTATATTTGAATAGACGAAACGACGTATCGCCAAGCCAACCATTTTTGGGTGTATATGCGAAAGTTTGTTTCGGGTATAAACAAGTTAACTGCAACCATAAAAACGACCAACACATAACGAATGAGTAAAACTTTAAGACGAATTAAAACGCATAGAAAAGCGAAAAATATAATCAATGGCTTTTACGACAATGACTCTCATTGTTTACTTATTCACTATTCGTGCGAAAGCTTTTACGACATAAAAGACGGAAAAACACCGAGAATAACCTCTATCGCAGTAAGATATTTAAATACAGCACAAACAAAATCTTTTTCTATCCACAAAGTCGCTGAATTAGAGCGAATTCCAATCGACCAAATCAATGGAAGTTATGACCAATTAGAAAAAGAAATGCTCAAAGACTTTTACAAATTTGTGGAAGAGCATAAAGACTATAAATGGATACATTGGAATATGCGTGACATTAATTATGGTTTTGAAGCCCTTAAATATCGTGCGACAATTTTAGGAACTAATACTTATGACATTAAAGACGAAAACAAGTTTGACCTTGCAAGACTTTTAATCGACAAATATGGAAAGGGTTATTCAAGTCATCCAAGACTTCCATCAATATTAGAAATGAATAAAATTTCATCTAAACATTGGCTGAACGGAGATGAAGAAGCAAAAGCATTTGACGACAAAGAATATGTTAAACTACATCAATCAACTTTAGCGAAAGTTGACGTTATGGAAAACATATTAAAAATGACAGCGGAAGAAGATTTGAAAACAAAATCGAAACTTCGTGACATCTATGGAATTAATCCACAAGGACTATTTGAACTTGCAAAAGACCATTGGCTTTATAGCCTAATTCTAATTGGAATATCTGCAATTTTAGGAGTAATTATAACGAATTGGATAAATGGCAGCAGTTAACAGGCGTTTGGCAAAAGTGGCGGTTCAGTGCTCCGTAGAAAGTTTTGTGGTTAATCAAAGTTTTGTACTTCGCATCAACATTTGTGGTGAAAATCGCCACCTTCGCCAAGCGCCAAAACGTTGTGCGTCATGCCAAAAAAGACAACCAACCGCAGAACAGTTATAATCTGACGGCATCTTAATAGACAAAAAATGAAAAAAATATTTATGGAAACAGATTCTTGCCCAACAAAATAAATACAAAGGATACAAAACCACCTAGCTAAACCGGATGTCAGTCAACACCGTGTAACAAAAAGCCCAATAGAGCGGTGCATC
>Ga0163144_10015877_pt1 | contig 15473 bp, 15 predicted proteins | sample OliLak19BULKMAT1_FD_123175 | JGI IMG/M metagenome (GOLD analysis project Ga0163144, IMG submission 123175) | Freshwater microbial mat bacterial communities from Lake Vanda, McMurdo Dry Valleys, Antarctica - Oligotrophic Lake LV.19.BULKMAT1 | ecosystem: Environmental > Aquatic > Freshwater >...
ATGTCGTGGCTATTGATAATGTCGGCGTCACTTAAATCATGTTTTAAGCGTTTGAGCAGTGATAGGTCATAGCCCGGTTTTTTGAGAGTTGGGGTAATGACTGTAAGGCCTTGCGAGCGAAAGTATTCCACCCAGCTGCGGTCGTGATCATAGATATAGATTTCAACCACATGTCCTTGTTTTACCTGCTCTTTTGCGAGGTGAAAGATGATTTTTTCTAAACCACCGATTCCTAAAAATTGCGCCACGTGAATTATTTTCATAATTGCAAACTAAATTAAATTAATGAACTTAAACCTGTGTTAAGTATCTCAAATAAGATTTAAATACAGCTAAAAATGACAATAGGAGCCTAAGGTGAAATATTTACTATCAATGATCTGTTTCGTACTTTTTTTATTAAGTGGATGTTCTAGTAACTCAATTTCAAATTATCCGCTTTACACTGATCAAATCGCCAAGAGTATGGAAAAGCATGAGAGTGCTGCTGGATTAAATAGTCTCGGGACAGTGCCGGATCTTTCAAAAATTCCTAATTATGTTGCTCCTGGTTTTAGTTTTATTATGTCTCATCCCAGTGATAGTAAGCTCAGTGGAACATTTAGGGCCGATTTTAACGGGATGTTGCAATTGCCTTATGAAGTCACAGTAGATGTTACAGATAAAACATTTGATGCTGTAAAAGAGACTGTTTTAAAATCGTATCGCAAGTTTTTCCAAAAGGGCGTAGAGAGTGTAAATTTTAATATCGCCAAAAAGGAATACTGGGTAGAAGTGAGAGGTTTCGTGAAAAAACCAGGACGTTTTCTAGTGCGCGATGGGGCTTCGCTTGATTTAGTTGTTGATGCTGCCGGAGGTGTTCAGGGGGATATTAGCATCGACTATTTTTCTGCCTCTTTAAAGCAACGAAATTTTGAGTATCAAGTTCTATTAAATAAATATTTTGATTCTTCTGAAAGCGTAGACAAGATTAGATGGTTAGGTGGCGACACTGTCTTCATCTCAAAACTTGATAGTTTGGCAGGAGCTTCAAAAGAAATTCCTTTTGTTACAGTTCTAGGCGGAGTGATGAAACCTGGAAAAGTTTTATTTCAAAAAGACGCAGGTTTATTTTATTTCATCGAAAAATCAGGTGGTACAATTTCTAATCTAAGTTACAACGAGTGCTTTGTTTTTAGAAATACCAAAGAAGGTGTTAAAAAAATCCAATTTTCGTTTGATGAGCCAGATACTATCCCAGTCATTTATGCTAACGATACAATCTATATGAATACTGATGTTAAGAGTATGGGTGATAAATTTCTCGAGCGAGTTTCGCAAATCGCCTCGATTATTGCCACTGCCGCATTGTTAATTATTGCTTTATGATTTCAGCTTCTGATCTTTTTAAAAAGGCCAAGTTTTACTCTTTAAAAAGATCAGAAGATTTAAGTGAAGCACACGCAGAGCTTTTAAAAAAAATCAGTACTCCTGATTCATTTAATAAATTTCATCCAGAGCGTGCCCGCGAATATTTGTTGGGACGATTATGTGCCAATAATGCTTTTGGTTTATTAACTGGCACTGAGCTTTTAAATTTACCTACTGACTCTGATCGATCTCCGATGTGGCCGCCAGGATTTGTGGGAAGTATTTCGCATGATAAAAATTGGGTTGGTGTAGCTGTTGCGAATTGTTCAGATCTAATTGGTCTAGGCATTGATTTTGAAGTTAAAGGCCGGGCCAAATTAGAAGTAAAAAAACAAATTACTAATTCTCGCGATATCACTTCCTGTGCAAATTATTCCGATGAAGAATTAATCACCATAATTTTTTCCATTAAAGAATGTCTATACAAGGCACTTTACCCAAGCGTTAAAAAGTTTTTCGGCTTTGAAGATGCTGCCGTGACGGCACTAGATCATATAGAAAAAACGTTTAGCGTGGCATTACTCAAAGACCTGTCTGAAGATTTTTGTTTAAATAAAAAATATTTATTCAAAGGCAGATACCTTGAGTTGCCCGAGAGCATACTAACAGTTCTCGAAATACATTTGTAGAATCAGCTAGTTATGCTATCTAAAAGTTAGCTAACCTTGTAAAAATTATCAAATATTCTAGTCTTTCAGGCGCTAGTGCCGCCATGTGTTATATATTTAGTCTAAAGGATTAGAGAAGTGAACGTATTCAAAATGTTTGAACATTCAGCGCAAAAAAATGCGGATGCGATTGCATTAATTTTAGATAATCAGCAATTTACTTATGCTGAGCTACTCGTTTTGTCTGAAAATATCGCGGCCTTTTTAATCACACAAAATATTCAGTCCGGTGACATCGTTGGAATTTGTTTAAAGCGTTCACCAATTATGGTGGCCAGTGTTTTGGCCACACTAAAAATTGGCGCGACTTACTTACCGCTAGATGCAGAATATCCAGAGGCAAGGTTAAAGTTCATGGTTAATCACTCACAAGTTAAAACTATTTTAACGCAAAGAAAGTTCGCTCATTTATTTTCCTTCGACAGTTGCACTTCACATTTCATTGTCAGCAACAACCTTTTAGAAGATTTAGAGAAAACATATTTTCTTTTACAATTTCACAAAGAAATCGATGACAGTTTAGCAAAAGAATTAGTGATCAGAACTGAAATCGCTACCAGATCAAAAGAATCTTATGAATTCGGCTCAATTTACTTTGAAGAATTTTATAATACCCAAAGAGATGTTATATCTGCTCGCATCCAAGCGGTTAACAGCTCACTAGTTGTTAGGACTGAAGAATTCGCTCTGAAATTAATCCTACAAGTTGAAGATAATCTTGCACCACTTGATTTAGCTGTGGCCGATTTTTATAATGCTACTCTTGATTTCCCAGTAGATGCTAGAATTGCTATGGACGTTGCTGCTGTTAACTCAAGAGAAGTTGACCAGTATGACTATTTGGTTCTTGCAGCTCGTAACACTAGACGCGGTGTTGGTATTTCTTGGATTTCTTGGGGCGGAGTAGGATTTGATTATTTCGCTAGAGTATCTATAGCAAATTCTGAAATCAAAAAAATTGAAATGCAAAAATCTAAAGCAACTTACGAAGTGAAAAATCAAGTTGCTGCAATGTACGAAGAAATTGCTAAGCACAAAGAAAAAATGGCACTTCAGAATGAATTATTAGATATGGCAAAAGCTCAGTATGCAACTGCGATTACAAGTCATGACAATCTTTTAACTACTTTAATTGCAGTCAAAAAAGCTGAATTAGGTTTACTTGGAGCACAAAGAGATTCAAGAAGACTTCAGTACGAACTTGAACTTAAGTACATTAAGTTAAAGCGTTTAATGAGTGCTGATATGTTAACCAATGAAATCCCAAGAATTTAATTAACCAGCTGGAGATTTATATGAAGAGCTTATTGATTCTACTGGTTACACTATCGCTTAGCTTGGGTACGTCCTTCGCTGAAGATAATGGGCCGCTTTCTACACTTGAGAGCAAACTCGATTCAATGTTGAAAAATGTTGAAGGACGTAAAACTTTAGGACAAATGAAAGTTGTTGCTAAAGAGAGAAACACAGAAGTTGAAGTTGCGTTTCAAAATTATATCATCGCCAAGAAAAATATTTCTATTGCACGCGCTAATTTTAATCCAATTACGACAACTCAATTATTGGGTATGTCTTTAGGATGGAGTTATCTTTGGGCGCCAATCGCAGTAGAAGCAATTCTTTCGATTCCAATGAAGATTTATGATGTTAAGAAAAATAAATATCTTACTCAGACAGCGCTTAACAACCTGAATGAAGCTAGAGATGTTTTAAATAATGAGATGGCCCATCTTTATTATGATATTTTGACTCATGAAATTATTTTAAATTCGATTGATGAAGAAATTAGAATTTTGTCTTACTACCAAGACGAACTAAACAAGAGAGAACCTTTGCCACTGTCTCGTTTAACTGAGGCTACGACCTCTCTGATTGCTTTAAAAATTGAAAGAATTGATATTTATAATCTTTATGTTCAAGAACTTGCTGCTTTTAAAACATTCATCAGATCAGAAATTTCAGGATTCGATTTTGAATTGGCACAAGTTTCTAAAGAATTAACTAAAGCGGATGTGGGAAATATTGATCCAAGAGATCTGCCTGACTTCGCGTTAAGCAACAGTCATCAGCATAAGGCAGCATCAAATCTATACAGAGCTTCATTAATGAATGTTGGTTCTGTGAGATGGTCAATTTTGAGTTTTTCAGGACTGAACTTTTCTTATGCCCCAAGAGTTAGAGTTGCTCGCAATGAACAAAATATTGCTCTTTTAAAGAGACAATCTACTGAATTGATGGTTAAAAACAAAGTTTTAATTCAATTTAATAAATTAGATGCAACGCTTGAGGAATTTGCAAATTATAATGCGATTTCTCATGAATCGACAGCATACTTTGTTGATACTTACGATTCATACCTAGAAGGTAAAACTACCCTTGATGCTGCTGTTCAAACAGCACTAGATGCACTCAGAGACTTTCGTAGCAAAGCAGTTACTCATTATCACGCTTGGTCTGCACTAGATGATTTTGGTCTTTCTGCAAATTTCGACTTCAGTTTAGAGGCCAATGCAAAAACATTAGCTGATCAACTAGCAAGCAATGCCAATTACGGTATGGACTATGAGGTTATTAAAACTGACGGAGCGAATGGTTCATTCATTCTTACGTTAGATACCAATAATGGACAAAATATTCAGAGTGTTGGTTACCGTTTTGATGATAAGTCTTTCCCTTTCTTTTATAGCACATTTGAAAAGGGTGGTTTTACAGTTAGACATCAGAGAGGTGCTGCAGCAGCCGAAGGTGCTACAGGTGTCACGACAATATTTTTAAAGAATGGTCACAATTTTGAAGTTAAATTTAAGTTATAATTTGGGGTAAGTATGAAAAAAATTATTTTAGCGATTACGTTTCTTGTTAGTAGCTATGCTTGGGCACTTAAGCCAAGTCTTGATCCGGCCGTGAAAATGGTGGAAGAATGTATGAAATCAGAACAAATACTTTATTGTAATGATGGAATTACTGATGTTTTAAAAAGTGTTAGTCTAGATGCAAGAGGGGAATTTGTTTATTACTTAAAAGACCTTTTAAATCAAAATGAAACTCCAAAAACAATCGTAAATCTTTACGAAAGATTACAAGTTTTAGTCCCAATCTATGAACAACTTGATGGATGTTTAGAATGGTCATGTCGTGATCTTAAGATTTTCTTAGGCGACGTTTCTATTCGTTATGTTAAAATTTCTTCAATTGATTCAGCTTTTTTGATTAATCTTTATAAGAATCAAGCTGCTCAATCTGCTCGTTACGGATTATTGTCAACTCTTCATGAAAAAGCAGCGAAAGTTACTTCTTTAAATGAAATGGATGAAATGATTCGTTTTGCTGAATTTGCCAAAGAACATTCAAGATCACTAAAGGATGAATACTATCTTTATGAATCAGCTGTAAGTTTAATTAGCAAGATGACAACTAGTTCTTTAAAACTTCGTCCTGGTCACGAAGGTTTATACACTGTTGAATTCGATGATGCTGAACTAACAAAAAATCTTAAGATTGATCATTTAGCAATTATGGAATCTAACGACAGAGACGCTCTGGTGGTTAATTTCATTTCTAGCAAGTCAAGAATAGTTAACTTCTCTTTTAAAGCTGCTGGTGTTTTAGGAAATCGTTTTTTCAGTAATCAAGATGTTTATAATAATAAATTAGATATCGCTGCTCCATTTTTTAAATTTGATTTAAATCGCGATACAAAAACTATCAAAGGTGTTTTTACAAGTGTTCGTTATGGTCAATTAACTTTCACTGGTCACTTGGTTGAATCAAACATTGGTGTTTATTCTCAAGAAAATGTTAAGAACATTACTTTAGAGCAACTTGTTGGTCATCATAAAGTAACAGTTGGTTCATTTGAAATGACTTTAGTTATTTCAAAAAGAACTGCTGAAAGAGTTATGTACGAAGGTGCCTTGTTAAATGATAACGCCATGTTAAGTTTTTCAAAAGTATCTGTTGATGCTGCAACTGGAATTATTAGTTTAGTTGATTGGAAAAATGAAAGAAAATTAACTTTAGGTGCAGTTGAAGTCGGTGATAGTATTGTTCTAAAGGGACAGTATTTAAATTCACCACTAGGTTCTGTTCTTTCTGTTGAATCAAGATAATTTAAAAAACTAATTTGCAATAAAAAAAGCCTCATGAAAATGAGGCTTTTTTTTTATTACATTTTTTAAAAGATTTTTTTTATCCGTCGTTACCGATAGCTTCAACGGGACAGGCAGAAAGGGCATTTTCACACTCTTTCAGGTCTTCAGGAGTCTGGGGCTGAATCTTGACGTAGGCATGGCCATCATCATCGTTCATACAGAAAAATTTAGGGGCCTCAGCAACACAGGCGTCGCAGGCAATACACTGATCATCAACAAAATATTTGCCGGGTGTATTATCTTTGAATCTTGCCTTTTTATCGGCCATTGTAATTCCTTGTACTTTCTCAAAAGATTTAAAGCTTAGTTGAGTAATCTTTAATCTTCGTCGTTTTCTTTAGTACTTCTATAACATCTTGCCCAAGTTTTCTAGCTAGTATGCTTGATTTAGAAATTTTTTCTTGAGCTAAATCGATTTTTTCGGTCGATTCAGCGACTTTTTGGGCGATAAGAATCTTCGTTCTAGGGCCATCATCTAAATTATAAAATTTTCCATCTATTGTGGCCTCGGCGAAGGCCTTATTTACTTGGTCGCCAGATAGGTTTAACTGTCCTTGGGCCCCATCCAGTACATTAATAGTGGCTTCAGTAAAAGTAAGAGAGTATTTTTGGGCGAAATCTTTGGCACCTTTGAAATCTTTTTTAGAAATAAGAGTAGCAAGTTTTTCTTTTACTTCTTTTAGAAGTGCATCTAATTGTGGCTTTTTAGTTTTTTGGATGATTTCTTTGCTTAGGTCGTTTTGGTGAGTCGGCAGCTGAGCATCGAATGCAGCTTTTTTATTTTCTAGAAAAATAATGTGATAACCAAACGATGTTTTGATGGGCTCAGAAATTTCACCTGGTTTTAGAGAGAAAGCGATCTGATCAAATTCTGGCACCATTTTTCCTTGAGCAAACCAGCCTAAATCTCCACCTTTGCCTTTGCCCGATGGATCTTGAGTTTTTTCATTGGCAATTTTGCTGAAGTTTTGTGCATTAACTTGCTTTCTAATTTTAGCGATTTCTTCCTTCGTTACATTTTCATCTTTTTCAATCTTTAAAAGGATGTGTCTGGCCTTGATTTCTTCTGGCTTATCAAAATTTGGCTTGCGCTCTTTAAAGACCGATTTTACGCGATTCATGTTTTCTTCTTTCTTTAAAAAGTCGGCAATTTCAGCAGCAGAAACATCGACATATTTTTCTAATGCCTGTCCGTCGATTTCCACTCCGGCAATTTTAATTTGTTCTTTTTTAAATGTACTTACTTCCTCTAGATATTTTTGCGAAAGTGGGAAACTCTCAAGTAGTTGGCGAGTGATTTTAGTTTTTGTATCTTGAGTAATTTCTTTTTCAAATTGGCCAGGAGATAATCTGTTGGCGCCGAGAATGGCCTTGTATCTTTCCACATCAAATTGTCCGTTATTTTGAAAATAAGGTAGGGCCTTAATTTCTTCTTTGATCTGGTTAATAGATGGCCTCGCACCAAGCTCATCGGCCAAAGTGATATAAAGTTTGTTATTTATAAGATTGTTAACCGCTTGTTGTTTTAGTCCAAATTGTTCAATTTGTTGCTGAGTGAGAGGTTGTCCGCCCGTAATTTGTGAAAAAAATTGCATTTGGCGATTAAATTCCATTTCATATTCACGATAATTAATACTGACATCTCCGACGACAGCCACTTCATCCAATGGAGTTGCGCCCGTTCTGGTGTAATCAGAAAACATAAAAGAGATGACAATTAGACCAATGAGAACTGTTACAATAATTCCAGAGGTCTTTTTTTGAAAACTTTCGCTCATACTTCCTCGCTTCAATAATTTTTAAAAGTTAAGGTTAGCATTTTTTTTCTTAGAGTAAAGAGGAAGGGTTGGCAGAATATTTTCTTTTAGTTACTCTATTTGAGTAAATCAAATCGCCACAGGAAGGTTATCTTGAGAATTAGTGAAGGGCAAAATAGCGGACGCCAGAAGATTGTCTATTATCTTGTAGTTTTATTGTTATCTACTTACGGAGTCTCTCGTAGATCCATTCACATGGACTCATTAACTCCATTTGAGCAGTTAGTAATTAATATTGTTTCGCCGATTCAGAAAATTGTTTCACAAGCGCGCACTGATGTTCGTGATTTTATCGTTCATTACACTATGAACGTTGAGGCGAGTAAAAAAAATCTAGATTTAAAAAAAGATATTGGTCAATTGCATGAAGAAATATTTTCGATGCAAGAGATAGCTTTGGAGAATCGCAGGCTCAAGTCACTTATGGATTTTCAAGATGAAACGGCGGCCAAAAAAGTGTTGGCGCAAATTGTCGCATGGGATTCGTCTAGCGATTATAAAATGATTCGTATTAATAAAGGATCAAATAGTGGCATTCAACTGCAGTCACCAGTAGTAACAGCCGATGGGCTAGTTGGTTATATTTTTAGAATGACTGATCATTACGCCGATGTTCTGACGGTAATGGATCAGAGTAATCGCGTTGACGGAGTGGTAAGTCGCACCAGATCACACGGTATCGTGGAGGGTTATGCTCGCGGAAAAATGCAAATGAAATATATTAATCGCCGTGAGCCAGTGATTCTAAATGATATAGTTATAACGTCTGGGCTGGGGCATATTTATCCACGTGGTATAAAGGTAGGGACTGTATCTCGCCTGGAAAGAGAAACTTTTAGTACGACACAATTGGTGGAGCTTTCTTCGACGGTTGATTTCACTAAATTGGAAGAAGTTGTGATTTTAGTTCTCTCTTATGATCAAATGAAAAAACAAGAATGGGATGCTCTAGATCAAACGGAAGAAGAGAAGCTGCGGATTGTTGAAAAAGAGAAAAAAATGAAATCGAGAGAAAAAGCTAAGGAGAAAGAAGCGCCGCCAGCAGCAACAAAAAAGGAGAAAAAAATATGATGCGATCAAGAGTGAATGATATTCTCCCCTCGTTGCTTATAACCCTGGTTTTGCTTTTAGTTTTAGAAGTTGCCTCTTCTTTAATTCCGATTTTAGGAATTTTTGAATATCGACTTCCTTTTAATATACTGATTGTTCTTTATTTAAGTTTTCGTTTGGAGACGCCTTTTTTACCAGTACTGGTTTTATTTATTCAGTATATTCATTCGTTCTTTTCTATTGAAGGCTGGGCGATGGGAACTTTGGCGGGTACTTTGGTTTGCATTTTGTGTAATTATTTACGTGAGCTTATTCACCTTAATTCAATACCTGTAACCATTTTAACCACGCAACTTTTTCAGTTGATTTGGTTTGGGATTGTGTCGCTGATGATTTATATGAAAACAGGTGAAACTCATTACGTGATTATTAAATTTGGACGTTTTCTTCCGGAGAGTATTTTAATGTCTTTAATTTCACCTTTTTTATTTAGTTTTTTAGAAAAGATTTGGCGTAGTCGTGACGAAGGAATTCTTGGAGGTTCTAACTAATGTTTGGAGAAGACGACCTCGTCAAGGCCCACAAACAGCGGGCCGATGTCATTGGTAATATCATTTTAACCTGTTTCTCGCTCTTATTGGCCCGTTTATGGTTTTTGCAAATTTATAAAGGTGAAGAATTTTATAAATACTCGCTAGAAAACAGATTACGTAAAGAAGTTCTGGAAGCTTCTCGCGGATTGATGTTCTCTCGTGATAATGAAATTCTAGTTTATAATGTTCCGCGCTTTGATGTCATTGTTACGCCTCAGTACTTAAAAAATAAAATAGAGACGATTGAAAAGCTTTCAGACATTTTGGATATGCCAGTAGCTTCAATTGAGGCGATTTTGAAAAAAAATCGTTCTCAGGCCAGTTATAGACCTGTGACAATTAAGAAAAATATTTCACGTCAGGAAGTGGCGATAATTGAAACCGAAAACGCGAAAATACCGGGCATTAGTGTTACCACGGTAATTAGTCGCGAGTATACGGATGGTAGTACTGGCGCCCACTTATTAGGTTATATTTCTGAAATTTCACAGCAACAGCTGCCGCAACTTAAAAAACGAGATAATTTTGATTATCGTTTAGGCGATACTATTGGTCAAAGTGGTCTAGAGGAAAAATTGGATCTTGAACTACGTGGAGAGGATGGCTACGAATTCATGGAAGTTGATGCGAGAGGTAGAAAAAGACGAGTTATTAATAGTGAGCTATTTACTGGTATTGAAATGAAATCCGCTCAAGCGGGAAATAATGTTCGTTTAACCATTGATCGCGATGTGCAAATGGCGGCAGTTAAAGGTCTGGAAGGCAAAGTTGGTGCTGCTGTTGCGATTAGCACTGAAACGGGAGAGATTTTGGCGATGGTCTCAACGCCGGCTTTTCATCCATCGCTTTTTAGTTTGGGCCTAACTCGAGATTTTTGGAATTCACTAGTGACAGATCCTGATAAACCGTTACTTGATCGCGCGATTCAATCGCATTATTCACCGGGGTCTACTTTCAAAACAATTACTTTAATAGCCGCTTTGGAGAGTGGAGTGATCGATGAAAACTTCGAAGTCAATTGTAACGGAAAATTTCCGATGGGTTCACGGCCATTTCACTGCTGGAAAAAACATGGACATGGTCGGGTTGGTGTACACAAATCAATAGTCGAATCTTGCGATGTTTTCTTTTATAAAATTGCGACAAAATTAGATATCGATGTACTGGCAAAATATTCTAAACTTTTGGGATTTGGCAGTAAATCTGAAATCTTTTTACCGCGTGAAATTTCTGGTTTGATTCCTTCTAAAGAATGGAAGAAAAAACGCTTTGGTTCGGAATGGCATATGGGCGAAACATTATCTTGTGTCATCGGGCAGTCTTACGTCAACGTGACGCCGTTGCAATTGGCGATGTCATATGCTGCTATTGCCAACGGTGGGCATTTGTTTAGGCCATATGTTTATAAAGAAGTTTTTTCTAACGACGGGCAAATAAAAAAGAAAACTAATCCTGAATTAATTCGCGAGACAGGAATTAGTCAGAAGACTTTGGATATTGTACGCAAGGCACTTAATGGTGCGGTTAACGAACCGCATGGGACGGCTTTTGCTCAAAAAGGTCATGGCATACATATGGCGGGAAAAACGGGAACGTCACAAGTTGTATCTTTTTCTGCGGACAAAATTTTTAATCGCTGCGAAGACAAAGAATATCAATTTAGACATCACGGACTTTTTGCAGGATTTGCGCCGTATGAGAATCCAAAAATTGCAGTCGCGGTGATTGTGGAGCACGGCTGTCATGGATCTTCTGCTGCGGGTCCTGTTGCCAGGGAAATGATTACAAGTTATATGAAAAAATATCAACCGGAACTTTATCAAGCGATCTTGCTAAAAGAGGATGGTGGTAAAGGTTCTCTCATGAAAACTATCATAGAAGGTGAAGATCAAGGTGGGGGAAATGAATAAGAGTATTTTCTTAGAGTTTATTAAAAGATACGACTTCAGTTTTTTTGGAACTGTCCTGGCGATATTTTTTATTGGAATTATTAATCTTTATTCGGCCACACATTCAACTATTAATCCCGTCACTGATGACTTGTATCAAACTCAGATGGTGTGGTTTTGTATTTCTATGGGAGTTGGGGTTGCTATAAGCTTTCTGCAGCCAAAGACAATTTTTCAGTCGGCATACTTTTTTTATATTTTAAATGTGATGCTACTCATTTTGACACTGGTGATTGGAAAAAATGTAATGGGCGCAACTAGATGGATTGCACTTGGTCCATTTAGCATTCAGCCTTCCGAATTCATGAAAATTTCAACCGTACTAGCGGTGGGGCGTTGGTTTTATAAATTTAATCCAGAAAAGGAATTAGGCCTTTATGATTTAATTTTCCCTTTTTTATTTGTTTTAATTCCGGCAGGATTGGTGATTGTTCAACCAGATTTGGGAACTGGACTTTTGATGATTTTGATTTTCTTTGTGATGGCCTTCTATCGTAAACTAATGTGGAAATCGATCGCCATCATTGCTGTTGCTAGTTTAGTGTGCGGTGGTTTTGCTTATAAATACGGACTTAAAGATTATCAAAGAAAAAGAATTATTAACTTTCTAGATCCAGGGGCCGACGCCAAAGGGTCTGGTTATAATGCGATTCAATCTAAAATTGCTATTGGGTCAGGGCAGATTGTTGGTAAGGGATTTAAAAAATCTTCTCAGGCCTCACTTAACTATTTACCAGAAAACCATACTGACTTTATCTTTTCAGTCTATAACGAAGAGCACGGATTTTTAGGAGCAGTGTTTTTAATTATTCTTTATTTGATTCTTATTTTTAGATTTATCTGGCTCGCCAGTTCGGTTAATAAATTTTACGACTCCTTAGTTTCGATAGGTATAATGTCGATCTTTTTTTGGCATGTGTTTATTAATATGTCGATGGTGACGGGCCTATTGCCCATCGTGGGAATTCCCTTACCCTTGATGTCTTATGGGGGCTCTAATCTTCTCACTTTTGGCATTTGTTGTGGGGTTGCGACTTCTATTTCTAATGCTAGAAATCTCTTTCAGTAGATTAATTTTGGCCTAATTACTGCTTTCTAGTTAGGTATCTACTAACTAGAGGAAAGTTTATGAAAAAACTGACGATTTCTTTGACGGCCGTCTTATTTATGGGCCTAGCTCCTAGTGTTTTCGCTAGGGATTTAACAACGATAGAAAAAGTTAGAGAGAGCCTTTGGTTAAAAGGTGTCAGTAAACAGAGTGCTAAAATCACTATGACTTACGCTAATAATGACCTCACTGATAGCATGGAAATTCCCGTTGCCAGCGACCCCATAGAAGACGCTGATGAAGCCGATAACACTGACCTGCCTGAAGAGTTATTTGTCCCTTTACAAGACGTGTAAAGATTCTTAGGATAGTCTGATATTCAGACTTTATGAAAAGAATCGATCGCATTGGAACACTTTTAAAAAAAATCTACCGAGCTTATAGTGCGGACGTATTGTCGCGTTTAGCTGAGCGCGGATTTAGCGATTTAAGAAGTAGCTTCTTGGAAGTGTTACTTTTTATTTGTGAACATGAAGGTGCCGCCATTAAACAAATTGGCGACGCTTGCGCTTTAAAAAAACAAACCATGACCAGTCACTTAAATGAATTAGAGCGCAGAGGATATGTTGTGCGCAAAGTTTCTGAGCGAGATCAACGATCGCAATGTGTTTTTTTAACTGAGCATGGAGCAAAGTTTCGTTTGAGCTTTTTTGAAGTGATAGAGCTAGTGGATGATATTTACAAAGAGAAAGTGGGAGAAGTGGAGTTAGTGCGAATTGAAGATGCCTTAACTTTTGCTTTTGATAGACTCACCGTAACTGCTCACAAAGCATTAGATAATAAACTTGATTTTGAAATTATGCCGCTTCTTTAAGCACTGTTTTCTTGTGACCTGGCCAGTATTCGTGGCCACCAGAAATATTATTTAAATTATAAAAACCTTTCTTGATTAACATTTCACAGGCCAAGATTGATCTTAGACCGTTTTCACTAATGACTAAAATAGGTGTCGTTTTACTAGAAATTTCTGCGTACCCCTGAGCTAAATCTTCTAGCGTAATACGTAGTGAAGCATCAATCTGTGTTGCTGCCTTATAATTTTTTTCCGAAACATCTAGAATAATAAAATCTTGATTTGAGTCTTGATAAATATTAAAAGCTTCTTGTGGTGACAAATCATTGTAGGGGCGAGAAAATAAGATGGCGTCGTCAGTTAAGGAGGGGCCATTTTTAATTCTAATCAGATGGTTTCTTTGAATCGCTAAAGAAAAGTCCAGCTTCTCTTCTAGGCGCGCAATATTTCTCTCAATATTTAATAAGCGATTGTTTAGAAATTCTAGTGACTGAAAAATTTTTAATGTCATAAGACCTCAAAGATCTTTTCGGACTCATTAAGTCGTCCTTGAATTAATTATGACATTGAAGCCAAAGGCTAGATAACTGGGTAAAACGTACCGAAGTTAATTTGTCCAGTAATCAGCATAGTCAAGAGGCCGCAGGTAAAAAATAGTAGGCCTTCATAAATCCCGTAGCCTAATTCTGGTTCGTAATAAGCTTCATTGGTGGCAAAGTCCTCAAAAACACCTTTTACGTTAGAAATTCGCAGCACTAGGGTGATGCCCCATAAGAGTAATGGATAAATCAGCAGTCCCATTAAAACTTTCATGACTATATCAATCAGATACCATTTCATTTCTTTGTAGGGTGTATTAAAGGCCGAGCCGATGATAAGGGAAGCGGCGAGAAGATGGCCTAGGTACGACAAGGCAACGCTGGTGTGGCGTTGAAAAACTAAACGATTAAAAGGCATTTTTGAAATAAGTGTGAAGCATTTGCAAGCGACACCCAAGAAGATAATACCTAAAAGCCACAGGAATAAAAAGAGGATGAATGAGTCTTGAAAAGAATGCACAATCATTTTTAAGACGTAGGCGATCGCCAATGCATTGGCCGAGTTGACGATGGCGTAAGCGAAATTTTTTCTTTTGTGAATTTCATCAACGTATTCAAAGTTGTAGAGGATGATGCTCTCGATTAAATAAAGTGAAATTAAATAAGAAAAGAAAATAAGAATACTTGATAGGAAAAAATTTAACAGGGCGTAAAAAATCCCTTGGGACATATTAAAATGAAAATCAGAATAAATTAGCGCTAGGCCTAGGATACGAGAAAAAATAAGTAGAGTTTCAGTGGCATTATGAGTGGGAGAGAAACCTTTTAAAATATGTTGTTTGGAACTAGGGAAAATAAAAATATGAGCGTATCGATACAAATAAATCATCAGGCATAAACAGAGGGTGAAAAACATGCGAAGGATTAGTTTGTCTAAGATTTGTTCCACAATTATTCTCCGTTATCTATTTTGGGAATTGAAATATATTTTGCTAAATATTCTTTTACATGAGGAGCTTCGATGTATTCGTATTGTCCGCGCATGATTTGCGATGAGGTGATGCGGCCATTAGTTCCGAATTCGTTGTTGTTGCCGATATAAGGCGCGTTCATGGAGAGTGAAATGAGACCCATTTGATAAAAATGATAAGTGGGGAGAAAATCTTCGCCCCAGAAAAACATTTTAGGGAAGTTTTTATAAGCGCGATGAAAGCTCCAAACTTTGCTGCCAGAAGGATGATTTACCCATCGACCATAGGTTTGATCACCTATGAACATAAAACCAGGAGGAGTGGGAATGGTATGTTCTACGGCATCTCTTTCGTCGCGATGAAAAAGTGACATCCCCAGATTGTCTAAGTTTTGATGCCAAAAATCTTTAGTGGTTTTGACAAT